>Ga0307514_10002136_pt1 | contig 21316 bp, 23 predicted proteins | sample 16_EM_MG_FD_203088 | JGI IMG/M metagenome (GOLD analysis project Ga0307514, IMG submission 203088) | Populus trichocarpa ectomycorrhiza microbial communities from riparian zone in the Pacific Northwest, United States - 16_EM | ecosystem: Host-associated > Plants > Roots > Unclassified | place...
ACACTTCCCAGGAAAAATATTTACTGAATCTCTGCTTGAGTTGCTTGTATAGGTGGTGAACTTCTACTGCGCTGAAGAATTTGCTCCTTCTTTACTGTCAGGACATTTATATTTTTATTCTCGTACTCCGTATATCCGTATTAATTTTTGCCCTACTGATTGCCCTACTGTGTTGCGTTGTTCGCACTTCTTATTTTCCGGACTTAACCTCCATTGCTTCACTCGCCCGGTGGACTGGGCTACTGATCAAAAGTGCTCATTGATGACTGGGCCGGAACATATACATTGTACTCTACATAGCAATGCGGGTGCAAATCTTCACTGGTACGAGGGTGTCTGGGTATATGCAGTTGTGGATCGACTCTGGCTAGGAGGTTACGTATGTAAGATTACGAGGCTATGAGTGGAAAGTAAAGTACTATTGCGCTCTGTGGAGATGATGTTGAACAGAACTCTACAGAGTAAATACATGTGAAAACCAGACTACCTAGCGAAAACCCACCCTTCGTCTGTTTCAACAATTTTGGGCTTTGCCTAGTCTGGTTGGCACCCCGATTTGTGCACTGCCAGTACGGTACGGTACGATACGTTGGCCACATGGATGCGGGGATTGTATGAGGGGCTAGTGCAACCGGACTAATTATTTCCCATCTCCGACTTTGCTGTTATGTGGGTTTCCACCTAAATCCGAAGTACTACCTTGATAACCTTCTCTGAAGGAAAGGCTCCTGCAAAGAGGGTGCGTGCTGCTTGGGAATTGCTTTTGAGGCTATTGGTCTCTGATCACTTTGCCATAAATCTCTTCCCCACACTTTAGAGGACATATCCTCTACTACTTACGCTCCCATCCAAAGGCATGTGCCTTTAAAGCGGTTGATATGCTGGCACTGGAGCAAGCGGTCAATGTTTACTGGTGACTTTTTGGATTTCGGCGGCATTGTATATGCATACTGAATAATATTGTATGTGTCTTATTGCATGTAAATATTTTTGAATATTTGGCTAGTCTGCCTAGAAAACACTACCGGTAATGCGTGGTGGGTGTCTCAACGGCCTAAGGGATACAAGTACCGAGTACAGTTAGATATTTCTATACCAAACCTGGAATCCTTGCTGTACCAGAATACCTGGAAGCCAAACCCCAGCTGTCCACCTAAAATGACCTTGCTATATAACGGCTTTTTGCTCATACCGGACCGGACAGTATGCTGAGGGAGTACAGGAGCCTTTCCACCCAAGGCTTGTCCCCATATATTTCTCCCTTGCTATACCGGACGGGGCATATCTGAGTGCTGAATAATCTACTCTTTTAGGCTTAATGTGACTTCACATACCCCATTATACAGCAAAATTAGGGTTCTCGGGATGCGCGTGACTCCTTCACCCTTGCCTGAGGGCTAGTGTCATAGTTTATACCGGAATCTTGCTATACCGGACAAAAAGTGCTGGATTTTAGTCGTCCGGTATAGCAAGGTCTAACTGTACTGGCTAGCATACCGGTATGAAAGAAGTACACTCGGCACTTTGGTGTCAGATTAGGTTTTTCGGGGTCGCTACGCTACACCCCCGGTGATATTATCCCTTAGGCGGGCGAGCAGGGATGGGAAATTGAAGACACTTTGGTATCCCTTAGGCAGGCGGGCAGGGATGGGAAATTGAAGACACTTTGGTATACTTAAGTGGCATCGCAGCTAATATAACTTTGCAGCAAGATAGTGGACAGCATAACCATGAGATTTTTGTGGATATTTCAACAATGAGAACATATTTATTGATTCTAAAGAGAGAGAATTGAAGCGAAAGGTATATTCTGTATCTAGTATAAGGGGATAAGATTCTGATGTAGATAACTAGAGAGTACAAATTGTTACCCTGATGTGAGGGTAAGAGAACAACAACAATTTGAGTCCAGCAGTGTTTGATCTATCCCTTACATGCGTTAGTACTGACTATACCAGTGCAACTACAGCTAGATATCTGTATGTACTAAAGTGAGTCATACAGCGGGAACGAGACTAGTGCTTAGTTATGACTAACGTAATAACGCGACTTGAATGAGTTTATTTCTGCTACATACATGGAGGTCAAACTATAGTAAGTGCCTAGCCTTGTACTACCTGCCCTACTGACACTATGACTAACAAGCTTCGAGATGTTGCATGTGTGTTTCCTTAGTCTGGTTGGCACAAGCCGGCTCTCGTTTCCGGAAGAACATTTCCGGTACCTACTGGAATTCTCGAGCCCAAATAATAGCTGTATAGAAAGGCAGGGGGGTTTTCTTTCCGGGTTTTTGCAGTAGGCACTTTGATCTGTACCGGTACATAGCCTGTTGCAGAGATCGGAGCAATTTGTGCCGAGATACTATCAGGGAGGTAGAAATCATCCCTTAGCTACCCCGACTCCACCCACTTGAGCACATCAAGGTTATCTTTAAACCAGCTCACTTTCCGTGCATATAGTCTGGCTGAGGACCAACACTAGACACAAGAATCGACACAGAAGGCAAGAATATCAAACGGGGCAACTCAACCTAACATCTATTGCCCAACCAGACAAATCTATTTCTATATTCCACTCGAGGCAATACCGATGGCACAAGAAAGTAGTACTCAGGTCGTTCCAAGCACAAACTCTATCGCTATCACTCCAGGTCTCAAGTGGGAAAATGTTACCCTCTCAATCTCTCTTGGGCGTGGGAAGAAGGCGGTCAAGAAGCAGCTCCTTGAGGTATGCCTTATTAGTCTAGAAGTCTACCATAATATATAACAGATTACTCACCAGGCCTAGGGGGTCTCGGGATATGCTCATCGTGGAGAGATAACTGCCATCATGGGTCCCTCTGGTTCGGGGAAGACGACTCTTGCCAATGTGTTAACTGGGAGACTGGGAGACGGAAAGTATGATCTTCAAGGAAAGGTCACTTTTGAGGGAGAGAAGCGTGACCCACATACATGGAAATCGTGAGATGAACCCTTGGCCACTTTATGTATGTACCATGGCTAAACCAATTTTAGTACGACGGCATACGTCGAACAAGAGGATATAATGTATGATTGCTTAACAATTGAAGAAACAAGTGAGGTAACGGTCGATCCTTTCAGATATCGATATTAATCCGGTTTTATAGTCGTTTTCTCTGCCATGTTGCGATTACCGAATACCTATACCAAATCACAGAAAATCGAGCGCGCTAGGAGTGTCATTGACACGCTTGGCCTCTCGAAGGTCAAGGATACAAAAGTAGGCTCCAGTTCGAGCAGAGGTGTGAGCGGTGGAGAGCGGAAGAGGTGCGCTGTTGGTATAGAGCTGGTTACCTCTCCAAAATTGTAAGCTTTATTCCAATCCGAGGTGCCATACCTTTGCTAAGTTACTCGTGGAAAGGATGTTTCTTGATGAGCCAACTTCAGGATTAGATTCTCTCTCCGCCTATAACATGGTAGCTACAGCCCGGGAAGTTGCTAGACAAGGCGTAGCCGTCATGTGCACTATACACCAGCCTGCATATGAGCTGTTTTCAATGTAAAGTCACTTACCCACAAAAGAGTACTTTCTTCGTTAACTATGCCGATAGGTTTGATAAGGTGTTACTGATAGCGCAGGGGCGCGTTGCCTTTCACGGGGCTATCCCGTGAGTTTACACCACTCCTCACCCATTATCATGGATAGGTGTTGATAGAGATTTTAGGGAAGCAGTAGAGCATTTCACTCGCCTCGGCTATCCAGCTCCACAGGGTGCAAATGTGGCCGACCACCTTATATCACTTCTCTCTGGGTCTGACGAAGAGGGAAAGAATAGAATCAAAACTATTCTGGACGTATGGGAGGCTGATGGAGCACTGCCGCCAGACGCCCCGGATTCAAGTAGCTCGAAGCCAGAGGTGGCAGCCCCCGCACCACCGAGTACTGGGGATAGTGTTGTTCCAGGTTTCGCCCTAAGTTTCTTTGAAGAGCTTTGGTGGTTGACACGCCGGTATGTTACTCCTCCTTTCTACTCTCATGGATGGAGCGATTACTTACTTAATTGGTATTATCAGAGGGTGGATGCAGGCTATCAGGGTTCGTGAATAGGTCTCCCACAATCTTCTGGGTATCCACTGATCTTGGGCAGGATAAAAAACAAGTCTATGCTCCCGTTTTATCGTCTACATTCGTGGGTATGCTTGCCTAGGTATCATTATAAATTCAAATTAGTTTTCTAATATGACTCATAGGTTTAATCCTGGCTTTCAGTAAGACACCTGTAGGTTTCTTGTAGCGTGGCTCTGTATTAACTCCTCCTAGCTTTTTACCGTCTCAATGATGGACAATCAGGCGTCATTGGCAAAGCTGGTATGATCTTATATTATAACCCTACACTGAAAGGACATGGCTCATTGTATATAGGATTATTATTCTTCCTCCCGGTCAACATATCCTTCAGCGTTCTGTTCCCAATTATCTCATACCTTCCCCTACTCAATGGGATTCTTACCCGAGAACGAAGCACAGGGGCATACAGGGTGTCTGTAAGTTATGAGTAGTTGAGATACCCGATGCAGTTTCAGAATGTTGACGGGCTATCAGACATTTTACATTTCACGGTATTTGATTGAGCTCCCACTGGCAATACTGTCACGGCTCATCCTGTTCGTCTTGGTTTATTGGTATAAAAGCCTTTTTGGTTTTGCTACGGGGAAGTGGTACTGACACTGGCTAGGGTATGCGCGTTCCGACCAGAGGCTGGACCATTCTTCATCTACATGGGGATCAACTGCTTGACCGTCATTCTCTCCGTTGCAATGGGGTAAGCATCTTAACTACTCCAAGTTCACGCTATCAGGCTATTCACGCATCAGCAGACTTTTTGTTGGTTCAACTTCAAAGAACTTGGCTGTAGTTCAAGCTATAACGCCTGCGCTCAATGTTGTAAGTGCCCACAACCGTACGAGTTATTCGATTTCAAACTCAGAAGTCTTCTGCTAGGTTTTCATGCTCTTCGGTGGATTCCTGCTCCCGAGGACTGCTATAGGCAACTGGTTCATATGGATTTACTGGATTTCCTACCTGCGATATGTCTTTGCAGGCCTTACCATCAACGAGTTCAAGGGCCGCATGCTCCAATGCACCGACAGTTCTCAGTCATGCTATCGAACTGGCGATGATTTCCTACATGCGTACGGCTTGACCACTTTTGGGGTGGGTGTCAATGCCGCTTTGTTGACGGCCATCATTGGTGCCTTTGCAGTGATTGGATATTTGACTTTGAGGAGATTAACAAATCCTAATCTGCGTTTGGATATTTAGACGAGCTTCAGGAAAAAGCATGTTGAGGCTTTGAGGCTAGGGTTTGGTAGATGAACATGTATCTGAACAATGCATGGATAATGAGTTACACGTGGGGGTTTCCTCTATACTCCGTCTATTATCGTAGTCTGATTGCACGATGGAGGGTTTGGCCGTGGCAACCATAGGTTGTGGCCTCACGCATCATAAAATTAATACATATCCTGGTCTGTTATTAACTCTGTCATTATTTTGGACCCTTGTTCGATTGTCATCGCACAATCTGGAATGGGCCTTACGCCACTATAGGTATCAACTCCAACATATACTTATCTCACAACATGTGAGTGATGATAGATGATACCTGAGTGACATAACATAGCACTCAATCATGTACAGTATATAGATAGGTGATGGAGCTCTCATCACAGCTTCTATAGCTTCTTAATTACAGAACGCATAACGTCCAGATATATATGATCTAGGTTAAGTGTTCTTTCATTGGCCACATATCTGTACTGCTGCCACTCTGATATAACCATATATTCCAACAGATATGACCCTTGTAAGCTCTAAGTTGCGAAACAAAGAGGTTTTGGTTTTCTTAGCTATCGCTATGGATATCTCAGGTTAGTAATCACCAATACAACGACAATGACAGAGTGACAGTGTAGGCGCTTCTGTTTTGCCTCTATTTGTAGGACTGTCTGTGAATGGAGAGCTGCCCTGGAACGAAGGGTTGTTCTTGAGAAGAAAGGGATTGCTGGGTAGAGGATGATTGGGACATTATTACTGTGATGATATTACTACTGTGTGATATGATTATTGATTGAAATCGTAGAAATGTTGTGTTTTGATACCAACTAGACAGTCTTACCGTTTTAGGATGTTTGTTGTGCACCATAATCGTGGAAAGACATGCCTACCGTATATAGTGCCGAGCTCTGGCATGGACAACGATGATTGATTTCCCTAAACCTTGCAAGCGCCTTGGCTACGGTAGTGGGGTTGCTGTACTCCGTAGTTACTATCATTCTTGCAACCAAAACAACTAAAAGCCGAAATGTCCCAACAACACTCGACGCAGAATACAATATACAGCTGAGCTTAAGTTAAATATGTAGCTTTGTGTGGACAATGGTGACCGTTTCTGCAAACTGTATCAGAGGATGACTTTTGGTCTTACATACGGGCTTTATTCAACTCTATAAGTGGAGGCGATACTGGGAATGGAAGTACAACACGCCGGAAGTAAAGAATAGCAAGAGAAGGAGAAATCTGCGATCAAAAGACAAAACTTAACGAAGACTTTGCCTGAAAGACGTACTTTTCAAGAACTTGGAGCAATTGATCTAACAGGTTGCGATCGAGACAAGCGATGAAAAACTGGTCAAGCATGGGCACGTGGAAAACATAAAGAGATGCAAGGAAATTGAGATCGTCAAGAGGAGGAAACAATAGCTTTACTGAAAGATATCTCAAACATAATAACCGGCACTTTCGCAACCACTTCCGTCACCACTCCTACAGCTCCTTCCTCTGCAATTTCCGCTACCGTATCCTCCGCTGCATCCTCCAGCTCAGCCTCCACCTCAACGTCTGAGTTTGATAATTTTCGCTACTCATACCGAAGCTCAATTTGCAAGACTTGAAGAGAAGATTTCCAATATCCATAAGGCTTGAAGCTTCATGTGACCATCAATACTCCAAATATAATTAGGATCGGGAACAGTATATGATCCTCTCTTCCGTTGCATATCAGCAGAATGTAAAGCAGCCCTGGACAGCCAGGGGGCGATAACAAGGGCCAGTTAGCTGGGCTACGCCCGCGCCCGGTCGTGGATAGAGGAGGAGGAGCTGCAGAGGCTGGCTAGGAGAACACCCGACAGTGATGTGGGTCAAGGGACACAGTGGGGTAAGGGGAAACGAGGAGGTGGACAGGATGGCGAGGCAGACAGGATGACGAGGCGGACAGGATGACGAGGCGGACAGGATGGATAAGAGCATGGATACCAGAGTCTGAAATTGCGACACCGGCAGGTATCCATCAAGCCTTTCCTCTATACGCCAGGCCTGCGCATCTACAGTGGGACAGGGAAGCACTACAGGGCCTCACCTATGTCAGCATCGACCGCGGACCTATGAAAAACTGGCTGTGGGTTATTGGGAGAGCAGAGTATGCAGGTGCGAGTGTGGCATAGCGGAAAATGCGGCCCACCTACCGTACTCCAGTGCTCACGAGTGGGAGGCGGGAAGAGGAGGATGTTGGAAGAGGGACCCGGAGTAGTGCTGGGAGGTTCCTACGGCGTTAGATAGTTTACCTTATATCTAGCCAGGGGAGCAGGGGGTAGGGACCGACCCCGGGGTCGGACAAGCTACTTCACCCAAACCTAGCTATACCGGACTGCATAAATCAGTGCAAATCTGTCTGGTATACTAAGTAGCTAATATCCGGTATAGCAAATGGCATGGGGGCCGTTGGGCAGCAGCGGAGTAGAAGTCAAGATAGAGCTCAAGTGCTTCTAGAGACTACATTTACAGCTATCGCCGACAATGCTACCAAACAAGAGAAAGGGATTCAGCGACCTGGAGCGGCATAGGATTTGTGTGATCCCCGATATGCAAAGATGACTTATGAGGAGTTTGGAGCTCTTTTAGGAGTTATTGCATCACAAAATAAGGAATCTTTTCCTTCTTATGAAGAATATCTACAATCCCTTCGAGTTCAACCAGCATGTCGATTACCTTACTTCTTACTACGAGCACAAACTCACAACAAGTTAATACTCGAGCGGAAGAGTTCCTAATCTATAATGAGGATGAGGCTAATCTCAATATATCTCTGGAGGTTGTTGATATTGAAGAGATTATTGAAGATCTTAAAAGTGTGGATAATGAAGGGGAAGATCTATATTCACCACCTCCTATACCTATAATCACAACTGCACAAGCACATCCACACCTTACAGAGCTAGTTCAATATCTAGAAGCTCTATCGGTTTCCGAACTTCTTGGTGGAGCAAAGCCTAATCTGAATGTTGTTGAAGTTAGGCAGCAACTGCAGACTCTTGAGCAAGCTCTTACTCGCAATATGCATGCATCCCGTATTCAGAGCTCTATTACAGATTGGTTTTCACCGTTGGAGTCTTCTTAAGTTCTATTATTGCATTCTTGTCTTGTTGGGTTATTATGCTGTTGTTACTCCTCCGTTATAGCAATAAATATTTCTACATATGTGATTAATTTCTGTATCAATCCCTGCAGCCCCTCTCCTGTACATACCAGTAGGTATCCGCCGTGGCAAGAAGCTGCCTCTCCTAAATTGCTCTGATTGGCAAATTCTGGCGCAATCCGTCTGGTCTAGCAAGGGATCCGGTCTATCATAGTGAGTTCTGGTATAGCTAGGTTCGAGTGTAGATGTTCATATACCCGCTATCTTCCATACTGGACTATAGTACTGGTATTAAGCTTACTGGATTGACAATAAAGTTGCCAGATATTACACAATGACTGCAAGTCGTAAGAGTTATAGTCGTCGAGCTCGGTCAGTAAGAATATGGCTGAATTAAGCGAGCTTGCAAAGTTGAAAAAGCATCAGATGGAATTTTGTTCGGTCTATGTAGTCCGCGGGGCTAGAGTTGCTTCACCCAAATGTACATGAAAAAAAAAATACATAAGCATTAACTGCGACCGTAGTAATCATGGACGGGCCCGTATGATATACTCAAAAAAAAACAAAAAATAATAGACGGATTGCAGTAGGGACGTGGTGGCGGCGAGCCAGATAGGCGAAAGCAGCCAGACACAGATGGGTGAACAGACACTTCTATATACATATATTACCTTCAAAGAAGGGTCTTGGCATGAGACTATTTAAAGTGCGGGAACGGGGCAGAGGATGGGCCGCCTCATATATAGCTTATATATAGACTCAAAAAAAAAATACCCAAACGCCGACTACACCTTCATAACTACACATAGTCTCGTTGGGCAAATACAGCTAGGTCCCATTGTAATGACAGAGCCAGTCAAAAGATCTGTTGGGCGTCCGCCAAAACCAATTCCGGCAGCTCTGCACTGGGTGACAAAAGAGGCACGCAAACGCGAAGGCGTCAAATTGAGGTCAACCATGGGGGTGGGTAAGTGGAGATCACTGATTTGTGGATTCTATTGATGGTTGAAGCTGGTAGGGTTCTGGCTGGTGTGTCAACTGTGGTAGAAGATATGGTTGTGGAAGAGGTCGAGGTGTCATCGGGAGACACCCAGTCGGTCTTGAGAAGTGCAGGGATGAACAAAGGGAAGGGAAAGCAAGAGATGAGCTCCCAGGACTGGGTGTATATACCTATGGAATTGGAAGGGGAAAGGGTAGAGCCAATGCAGTGTGACGAAGAAGATGGGGAAAGCCAGGTGTTTACCGGATATTCAGATGGTGAGAAATTCGGCAAATCTTTACTCGTATTCAGTCTATCTAGACTATGACGAGAGATCATACATATTAGTAGGTTATCCAGCCCCGGGGCCGATCCCTGTCCCTATCCCCCCCTTACTAAAGAGGTTAACTACCGCCTCAGGTGCCTCACTGATTCCCGGCACCACTCCAGGTCCTGTCCTGCCTCCTCCAACATCCTCCCTCTCCCATCTTCACCAGCGGGCAGCGTAACAAATACACCGCGCTCTGGGCAGAGAGATTCGGTCCCTAATATGTGGAAGCTTTTATGCGGGTGGCCCAGGGTACTAGGGAAAGAGAAATATATCTCATTTCAGCTCGCTCATGATCCTACTTATGCGAGGAATCAACAAGTAAATGCTTTTCAAACTATCATGGGGATCATCCTGAATGCATGCCATATGACTAAAGCAGGAATCGAAATTATTCAAGGAACAGGTTTCTGTTGTTCTTATGGCCATATTCAGAGTACTCAGAAGAGTGTTGCTAAGTGGAACAAGGCACGAATCTTGGCTTTGAATAAGGTGAATCGGGGGGGTGTCAGTCACAGATGGACTTGGAACGAGCGTTGGGGGGATGGATAACACTACAGGCGATTTTGTTAGCCCCTTGATTGGTTTACCAACTGGGATGGTTCGAATACCTCGGGAACGGATTCCGATGACAAAGCGAGCCGAATTAAATTCCCGTGATTTGGGGTGTAGCGGCAATGCTCTGTCGAAGTTGAGGAAACATCATATGGAAGATATTGTCGGGGAAGATTTATGTATGGATTTGAACTGCTGGTGGTGGACTGTTATGAAGCAACATCGGGCGCGGCGATGACTAGGCAGGGGCAAGAGGTATGGCGAAAGCTATAATGAGAGCTAATATAATAATTCGAGTTGGTGATGACAGGACACGCAAGATCAAGTCAGGCAAGTCTGAGCTACCCTAGGTTGTGATACGGGACTGATAGATACAAGTTTTTTTTTATTTTAAAAAAATAGACAGCGTCGCAATATTATGCTTCAACGGAACGAATAAATAAGCGCATTGCGTACTATGATCAAGCGCAGGGCGTAACAAGCTTTCAGGGCGTCAGGAATCATACGGCATGACAGGGCAAGCTCAATGACCAAACCAAGCTCCCGAGATGCCTACATCAGCAAAAAATATTTGTTCGTCATCGTGGGCATCGTGTGGCATTCTGGCATCGGTGTCTCCCAGGCGTCTCCCAGGTGTCTCCTGGTGGCTCCCAGTGTCTCCTGGGGTCATTGGGGCTAGCAGTTTTCCTCCTGGAGGCTAATTTTCAAAATACGCGGACGCTGCGAGATACGCTCCGGATTTGCCCGGATTACGTAGGATTAACATAATCACTTTTTGACTTTTTTTCGAGATGTAGGTGACTGGCCATCAGGATGTAAGCCGTGGCATGGGCCTCGTCTATTCAGAATTGCATGAGATTTTGCCATTAGATCTAATGGAATTCGAGCAAAGTTCCATCGATAGTGCATTAAGCAAATTTTAAGCAAAGACATGGGTTATTCACCGCAGGGATTGGTATCTGGTGGGGGGTGCTCAATATTAGTTTCTCGAGTGCGCAGCATGCAAATCGCTCAGGGGATGTGATGTACCCGGAGAGGATTCCAGGTTTCCCTCACCAGGACTTGGCCCAATTCATACACTTATGAGTATGATGAAGATGACGATGAAATTGTGCTTAGGACACGGATTATGTTGGGGTCACGAAATGGGGAAGTCCCATATCGACGAGTGGAAGGAGAAAGAGTTGGAAGGGATGGTACGAAAAGCTTTATTCAGAACACGCAGTTCGTCATCACTGGGGCCCGACGAAACTGGATATAGGGATCAAGGCCGTTATGGAGGGGGCAGGGACTGGCCCGAGTGGAGAAGAGAGGCCACCAGGGGAAACCCCGGAGCTGCAGTCCATCGCCATAGTCTAGATAGGCTGAATGCGATTAATGATTCCTTAAATAAATAAAAAAAGGCCGTTATGGAAACCAAGTTGGGGGAGGAGCTCGTCGGGGAAATTGCGGGGAACCTGGAAAGAGGAATGATCCCAAGAGAATGGCAACACTCCAAAGTTGTCATGATCCCGAAACCAGGGAAGAACCACAGGAGGACCAAGGGGTGGAGGCCAATCGACCTAATCAATTGTGTGGGAAAACTAGGGGAAAAAGTAGTTGCGGACAGACTCCAAAAGTTCGGTCTACTCCACAAGCATCAATTTAGTTCGGTGAAAGACAGGTCAGCAACAGAGGGCGGCCCTGAGGGTAATAACCAGGGCGCAGAGGTGCATGGTGAAAGGGGGGAAGGTGGGGTGGGCATTTTGGGACGTGAAGGGAGGGTTCCAAAATATGAGGGAAGAGGGGGTGGTAGAAGAGCTGAAGAAGAGCTTCGGAGGGGAGAAAGTGGATTCCCTGGGTCTGGCAATTTTTCCGAGTCAGGGTGGAATGGGGAGGATAAGAGGGGAGGGGGGGACGAACATCGGGGGCTCCACAGGGGTCGCCATTACTGCCAGTGATATTTCTGATCTAGATGGTGCCATAATTCCCAAGAGAATTCCCAGGCGTAGAGATCGAGATCCCCTCGTATGTGGGTGGTCTCCACGCAGGTATGTGCATAGGATAAGGATTTCGAAGAAGAGCGAGAAATACACCTACGGACCAGACGGCTTCACTTCGGTGGTCGCGATCGTTAACAAGGCTTCGGTTGTCCGAGATTTTTGGGATGAGGCGTTGAGTATCGCGGGGCGGGTGGAAAAGATGGAAATCCCAGAGGTGAAACTCCAAGCACACAAGGAGGCCAAAGCGGCAGATTTGGAACTCGCCATCCATGAAGCTAGGGAGGTCGCAGTAGGAGTGTTCACCAACGGAAGTATGGAACGAGAAGGTGAATATGGGGGCGGACTGGTATGTGGAAGCGGAGATAGGGAAAGGCGGGACAGAGACAACGGAGGGAGAAGAGTGTTAGGAGGTGGGGAACGTGGGATGATATGGACGAGAGGAGGCAGTGGGTGAAGAAAGTGAAGGACCCGGGGAGGAAGTATGTCGTAGATTTGGTTGAAGCGTTTTTCGCCAACCTAGACATGCGTTAACGAATTTCCTTTGTAATAATGTAGTTAGAGAGGACAGGAAATGAAGGCGTGGTGGAGGAGGAGTGCAGAGTTACTCTGCCGGGGACGCTGGCAGAAGCGCGGGCGTCGTTTTCCTATTCGTTGGGGCTCCTTTTTCCTAGGCTCGGGAGGCAGGGCGTTTAAGCAGCTTGTTGTTCCATGAGTAAACGGGAGGGAAGTGGGCCGTCTCATCCGCAGACGTATAGACTCCCCCCAAAAAACATAAAAAAACAGTTCGCATGGTTGTCTGGCTCCACGTGTGGAGGTTGTCAACACGTTTTTTCTAGTCTGGTTGCCACAAGCATTTTGTTGGTCTGAGATAACCCTCTGATAAGACATTTCTGGACAGACTTCTCGGTCTCAGGAAAATTACATGGCAATCCTTAATTAAGTTCCTTCCAAACAGTGCAATCGCAATTCCCCTCTAGTGCTTTCACTCAAACCCACACGGGTTTACTCTACACTAGGCAACAGTGTTATGACGATTCGGAGGGGGGTTCGGTTGCCAGGGATAACCCGGACTTTGACAGTTATCTTAGACAAACCTCCATTCGTCACACAACATTGGGTTGTGTGCCTCTTTTGCTAGATATAAGGTACCTTACGAACAAATAACGCTTATCAATGAAGGAATCAGGAAGATGAATTAAGAAGGCATCGACTACTATGTCAACACTGTTCGCCGAGGGCGAAGCCCACCCCTTAGCCTAATGCAAGTGAAATGGCTTTTTGAAACAACCCCGTCAGGCAATGTGAGCAGTCTATCGGAGGGAAAGAATTGATAATCCGAGTGGTGGTACATAAACAGATTTCGTTTCTAATTATATACCAGCTTGTTCCTTTCCACGAGTCTCAATGGTCTGTATCCTGGTGAACAAACTCAGCTATTGGGAGAGGAATTGAGCTAATATATACCTTAAGGAGAAACACAGCGCCAGCATCACGATAAGCGCACTTTATCGGTGCTCTGACCTCTGTATGCATGACAACATCTTACAGCGTGGAGGTTAGGCTGTCAAGTCTATGACATGGTGTGACCTTCAATTGGGTGAGGATGGTTAATCCACCCACGAAAGGAGCGTTGATAATGAGACTTGTTTTTGGATATATTATCGTGGAGCAACAAGCGCAAACTGCCCTAGTCTGTAGGGCTCAAAGAGTATCGGTATCTGGCTGAGAGGAAGGGCTACAATGCCAGTCGGATTAAGAAGAAAGTTGGCACTACGAGCATAAAACTCACAACAAATCGGGTAGATTCATTGTGGTGGTGCTCTTTGCACACTATCGACATCATTCGATTTGATGTGTGGGGGCCATAGGAGGATTGTTTCGCGGGGTTCGAAGCAGCAGCGGGTCCACAGTCCTCGAGCGGGGTCTAGACAAACAGGTGTCGGTAAGGCGGTGGGGTTTGACCCACTTCTACCCTATTCAACTTCCCGTTTCTTTTGCACTTTGCAAAGTACCTCAGTAGATTGTGTTCTTGAATACAGAGTGCTGTTATTGGCAAGGCTATACAGCATCACACATTGACCGTTGACGTAGGTACGCAATCAAGAAGTTCCCGTGTACACTGTGTCGTTGCTCCGAAAAATATATTGGCACATCATATGTTGCTTTGGGAAATCGCTCCAGTGAGGGCAGACCATTGCAGCAATTGTAGCCTAAATTCGTTCTTTGTTTGGTGAAACAACAGACAGGGGGCTCTCAAAGTCTCACAGCTCAGACTTCTACGATCTAGGCTATGAGCTTCCGCCTGCCTAGCCCCCGACTCCGTGGCCTACCCGTATGGCATGTCTTGTCAGGGCGTCGTCACTTTGCAGCTTGCCACTGCAACCTATCTGAGAAACTAACTATCTAGTGTTGCAAATGTCAGTAGATAGCAGAGAATCAATTGAAAGTGATCACCCTTCATAAATAAAAATGAATATAAACTACCTGTCTGCCTTAAGCCTCATACAGATTGACAGAGTTTGTTAATATATCTTCACCAGCCCTGATACCACCTCCGCTAATTTCAATCAGCCGACATACAACAGCCTCCTCCTTTTCGTTCATCGGACTTGCATCATCTCATTGAGCAAGGCCACTCGGAGCAAACATAGTGATGGTTAGATGTAGGTGTTGTCGGGAATTACTAATGCCAACATTTGGCTAATACAAGGTCCGCTTGACTTTAGACATCCTTTCTTGGTATTTGCGTCAGTCCATATCTGACCCTTGGGCCGCGAACTCCTGGAATATAAGAGCTTCGCGCCAAGAAAGGCGAAGGAGGACGTAAGTGCAGTCCTACCGTTAGATAGGAAAACGTGCTCACAACTTACGGTTAGCCGGGCCTTAAGACGAGCCCGAAGGGCTCATGTGCGGAATGTAATCAACACTGTGAACCGGCTATTCCTGTAAACGAGGTGCAGAACTTATTGGCTCCCCGGCCAACCTACAGTACTTTCGACTACTCTCGGAGTGGACTTTCCGCAAACGTCACATAATAAGTATGGGATTTGTGCAGGAAATATGAGGGTCCTTCCCTTTCAGCGGGTGCAATGAGCATTTATTCCAATCAATATTCATCCTAAGGCTCGCTCTTCTGTATACTCAGCCTTGTGTATCTCTATCCATTAGGCAACAAGAGTTTCTGGTGGTTCGTTAAATTTCTTCATTGGTAGGTCAAGTTGGCATCAATGACCATAGATTGGTAATGATGGTCCACACTACGCACTACACCTCTCGGTGTACTCTACTCATGCATGCAGGTTGTTTTCTTTTTTCTTTTGCAGCGACTTCAGCTTCCTCCATTGGTACAGATGGTCTGTGATTTTAAATTAAGTAGCAAACTTTGTAGGAAATATGTTATTTCCTATAGCACCCTAGCATTTTCATACGTTACTTATTTTTGAAACTCATGCTATATAAAAACTTTTCTAATATACCCCAGAATTAACGAGAGTTTATTTCTGCTACGGTAACTCGGTGATGTAGCTTGGACTACTATTGGCCAAGACATCCCGTCCAGACTTCCTTGTTCAGTAGACTAAGAGTAGGTAACCAATTTGGGTAGTCGAGAAATGATGAAGTCGAATTTAGGTTTAGGCTGTGTGGGACCTGTTGGCAACGGGGCTACTTAAAGTTAACGCCGGTGTATGCGATGTTTCAGATGGGGCTATCTTGGTGGTGGATGCAAGCAGGATGCAGATCAGATTATGTAGTTGTACAGTATGTTGGAGTTAATTTCAGGGATGTATCTGATTGTGGGCCAGTTAGTGTAACGGCATTCGAATATTAATGTCCCGATTGAAATAACGTGGTGGCAGCAGATGAGGATGATGAGTAAACAACAGCAACAGCTCATTGCTGTGAGGGAAGCTGGGTTTAATTGCTTATGTACAGTTATATGTGGCTTATGTTGCTATATATGATTTATATATATCGTTCTTCTGTCTAGAAAGTTAAACTTCGTTGTTTACCTACTTTTTTTTCTTTTTTTCCGTTTCTCATGTTGTGCATTTATTCCTTACTCTTTGGTTTTCGAGGTTGTATATCAGGCATACGGCCCGGGGGGGATGTTAGAGAGCAGAAGAAGTATTCAGTATTCACCTCTGTGAATGAAACTGGATTTACAATCTGGCAAGACAGTTGGAGCAGTCGATTTCTGGGGCTTTTAATCACTCGGACTCAAAATATGGAGGGCATAGTGACAAAAGCCTCTTTCGAGGGTCTGGGCACGAGACTACAAAAAGGTAGTCCAGGCTCAGTTTCGATGGCTTCCCACCCAAAAAATACAGGTTTGTACATCACTTACCCCTATGGTGTATATAGTCCTATGACACTAGTATTGGCAGGAGGTCAGGAGGGCAGTTTTGCTATATACAGTGCAGCTAAAAACAGACCTACCCTGGAAAATCGTCAAAAAATTCGGCCTCTGCAGGCATATTGATTCTGCCCTTGATCGAAACTTGCCAACACAGAAAGTTTTCTCCAAATGATGATAATATGTGTGTGTATATGTATGGCTACAAATTGTGTGGCAGATTAGGCCTGTAGAATTCCAAGCTACCATGTGCATTGCTTGCTTTATTGGGTTTTGGATTTTGCTGAAACTGGGGCTGTTGCCAACAATTTATATAAATGAGATCCACAAAGGGGCACAAAAAGGAGGGTACTAATATTGACGCCTGTCTGGCTCCTGAGGGGATGCAGCGTAAAATTTTATGCATGGGGTGGATGGTAAGGGTTGGGGTAAGCTTAGGTCAACATTAGGGTTAGGATAGAGGATGAGGGATTAGTTGGTAGGGTAATGCACAAGAGCCTTCCTCCCGAGGGTATTGGTATCCACCACAATCTCTTTTCAGACTCTAGCACGTGTGTGATTTGTGCCCAGACCCTCTCGTTGTGTGCCTCACTTTGAGTGGCACGAGTGTGTAGTCTGGCTGCATTTTGTGGTGTAAAGTTACAAGGCGTTTCACTTAGTGCTTCCATGGATTTGTTCCCACCTCACCGGTAAAGCCAGTCATAATTGACAGCAGCAATCGTAGTGAAAATCTGATATCTAATTCGGAAGTCTTGGCCCTTGACCAGTACTGGCTGACATGCAAAGCAAAGTAGACAAAAAAGGGGAGGAAGCAGCGAGAGGCAGCTTCAGAGGTCAACCCCTTAGCGAAACAACTAACATGGGATAGGCATGAACAGAAAAATAGGGATAGAAACATAAGCATAGAAAAACGTTGGTAAAGTGGAATATTCCGAAAATATATGAAAGGCACGATAAGACAGTATTTAAAGTTCAGCCTGCAGCTGGCTGTGCCTAGAGCGTATGACTGCAGACGCATAGCCCATTAATAGGCTGGCCAATACCGTTTTCTGCGCAGCTTATTTCATTAATCCGCTTAACCCGGATTCATTGCCACTAGCAGATTCTTGCTCCTGGCTTGGGTTCGTTGGTGTGACCACTATCTATTCGTTTTCTCAATGTTAGCTGCAAACAAGCTCAGGGTAACTAAGCTTGGATATGAGAAACATACATTCACTGCTGTAAACCCTATCAAATCTGGGACTTGAATACTTCCACTTTTTGGAATAAACCTTTCCATCAATTCTTGCAGGAGGCGTCGCACTTGAGCAAGAGTCAAGGTCATCGTATGGATTGGAGCCCCACCTGCCACGGAAGCAACCCCCCTTCCATTCCCACCTTCTGATATGGGCCCCGTTCCCTTTACACCCTTGTTAAATCGCTCATAGCGCTTGCGGCATGCGTTTGGGGTTTTTCCATCAAAGTGCGTAGCTATTTTTGCCCAACCCAGGCCAGGCTTGCGCAGTGTAACCAAGAGGTCAACCTCTTTGGCAGTCCAAATTGAGCGTCTTTGGGTGGGAGACTCCCGACCCGATGGAGAAGTGGTGGCTCCGATTTGTAGAAGCTGGGTCGACATAATATGCTCTGGGAAAGCTTCTGCGCTCAGGAGCTCAGCAGAGACTGGTGGATTAGTAGTACACAGGGCAAGTCCATTGCCAGCTGGATTAATGTTTACTGTCCGTGGAGACGTGGGTGGGGAAGGTCCTCTCCTAGCTCCGGGGGAGTTTGGCGATGAGGCTCCGCTGAATTGCTGCATGCTCGAGAAGTGGTATGCGAGCGCGTGGTATGCTTAGTGAGTACGCTGTGCGGATGTACTGGGAATTGGCTGAAGCTTTTCTAATCTTGGAGAATACTTACCCAGTTGCGGTGGATATGAAGTTGTTGATGGTGAAAAATTAAATAGGTATTCGAGAACAACACATAGGGTATATATACATTTACTGCCTCCTGGGTCAGACATGACGGTGAGCAACTTCGTCATGATAGTTACCTTACAGACTCTCGAAGTTGTCGTTTGAGCTTGTATATTTGCAAATTTTAAGAAACGAATGACAACTGTAGTAACAAAGGGTACGTCACAGGAGGAGCAGATTCTCTCGCAGGTAACTATCTGTGACAATGGCGAGAAGAGTCGTGGTACTCCTAGGCAGCATAGATACTCCATGGAGGTTGAAAGCTAGATTCCAGTGCTCGAATAACGGCTTGCAATGCTGAAGACAGAGGAATCCATGGTGAAACTTGGTCTGATCCTTCAACTAATCAATACTTGCAAGGTTTCCCATTGACATGAAAGGGTTCACAAGGGACTGAGGAGTGAGCTTGGGCACGACAATGGGTGGTTTACTCCCATGCACTCTAGTGCACCAGGAACAACTGCATAGGGAAGAATTCTTGGGTTTCGTGGCATACCAACCGTTCGCTGGGACCCACCTGTTCGTCTGATGTTACCCAGACTGTCGCAAAGGTTTATCCAGGAAATGCAGTAGATGTAGGTACTGACTGACCCGCGGTTCCTGGGAACGGGAACAGCTGGAGTGGATCAAAATATCAGTTCTTTGTCCATAGGCAGTCGCTGTTATTAACTTGATAATGATAGAGAGGCTACCTGCTTCAGATGATGCGGGGCACATAAAGTGTTGGGTACGGGTGGCTGCATAGTTGCCATCTGGATCTGCCACTGCGGAAGCTGCCTGTGCATATCGTGAGGAAGTGGCGCTCACTGAAGCGCCCCGTTTGGTCAGCTGTAAAAGCACTAAGGCCTGTCACGTGGTCAGAATCCACTTGCCCAATATGATAGGTGCGCCAAGAAACGGCATGTATGGGTCGGTGTTATGTAAGCAAACGAACCAGCCTCCTCCACATACCTAGCCTCTCTCAGTGAGAATCTCAGGCCGTAGATTGGACTCTTTCAATACAGCATGGGCGACTGGTAAGTATACATACCGTAACATACATAACCCTATACCCCTATATACCCAAGAATGTCTACCCCATCACCTCCACCTCCTAATGCTTGCTTCCAGCTCCTCTCAGACATCCACCTTGAGCTTCCCCCTCCGCCTGCCGACCGCGGCAAACCAATAATCTTCACCCGCCCCCAACCCACACCGCCTCCCGCATCCCCTCTTAACCGTCTTTCCCGCTTCCTCCACTCAGGCTGGCTCAGCGGTACTCCCAAACCGAAAACCAGTTCCGCTGCAGCCCTGCCCCCTGCAGCCCCGCCAACCCAGGGCATGAGCTATGAGGTCTTCCCCATCCCCCAGACCTCCGCACCATATCTCCTCCTTGCGGGGGATATTGGGAATCTCTCCCACTATCCCCACTATCTCACCTTTCTCCGGATCCAAGCAGAGAAGTTTAAACACATCTACCTCGTGCTGGGTAACCACGAGTTCTACCATCTCCCTGGTGGCCATGCCGAAGGCCTTGCACTCGCGGCGCAGTTGGAAAGGGAGTTGGATGGGAAGCTTACGGTGCTGAGTCGGAAGAGGGTGGATCTTGTGGATGAGGGTGTGACTGTGTTAGGATGTACACTGTGGTCGAGGATTACGGAGGAGCAGAAGGAGAGGATTAGTGGGGCGGTTAGTGATTTCAGGGGGAGGATTAAAGGGGAGTGGGGGGTTGAGGAGCATAATAAGGAATGTGAGAGGGATATGGAATGGTTGAAGGGTCAATTGAATGAGATTGAAGAAGAGGATATAGACGGCAGGGGAGTGATGGGGAGAAGGTGGGGGAGAGGGGGAGATGGGAGCGAGAAGCCAAGATGGAGGGTGCTTGTTGCGACGCACCATTCGCCCACATATTGGAAGTGCACGAGGCCTCAGCATGAGGGGCGGGGGTTTAGTAGTGCGTTTTGCACGGAGTTGTTATTTACTGGAACCACTAATGGAGAGGCAATACAAGATGGACTTGTCAACTGGACTGGAAGCACGAGGATCGCTGCGTGGGCATTTGGACATACCCACTTCTGTACAGACTATATCTGGTCTGGAGAGAGTGTACCTTCCCAGGAAGAAGGACTCCCACAGCCAATGGATGACACTGGTGGAAGCTCCCGGGGGATGAAGGTTCGCATTGTTGCCAACCAAAGGGGGTATTGGATAAGTAATGAGGATAATAAATTTGATCCGGGCTTCGTGCTGGAGGTGTAATCCTGGCAGCGGAAGGTCATGAGACTATTGTTTGTACCTTATTTTAAATGATTACTGAGAATATATACATTCAAGAGTAAATGAATATTTTCTTATTCTCGTGCCCAGAAATAATAGGCGGCAGTTTCCCTTCATACCCACGACACCTCCCATTTATGCACAATTGGTGCGGGAAAATTGGCATGTTTTCTCGCCTCGCTATCGCATAAGATAGGACAAGGTGATTTACCTCTATCATGTTTCTGTTCTGGTACTGCTATATGCAAATCTTCCTATCATACCATGGTTTGAATGTAGCTCCCATATGGTGTAAAATATTACCCTGAAGAGCCCTCTCCCCTCACAAAAAAAGCATCCATGTCAACATGTCATGTTCCGTACCTACTACAGCGACGAAAAACTGCACACCCACACTTTACCATTTCTTACATGTAATACAGTACATAATAGCCGACTCCTACCTAGTATCGGTACTTGCCTTTCAAGTAGTGAAA
>Ga0307514_10002137_pt1 | contig 21307 bp, 19 predicted proteins | sample 16_EM_MG_FD_203088 | JGI IMG/M metagenome (GOLD analysis project Ga0307514, IMG submission 203088) | Populus trichocarpa ectomycorrhiza microbial communities from riparian zone in the Pacific Northwest, United States - 16_EM | ecosystem: Host-associated > Plants > Roots > Unclassified | place...
AGCCCCCAGACATACGACGCCATCGGCGACGTGCACGGCTGCATCCACGAGCTCACCGAGCTACTCGAGAAGCTCGGCTACGTCGACGGCGTGCACCCAGATGGGCGCCAGGTCGTCTTCGTCGGCGACCTCGTCGATCGCGGGCCCGACTCCCCCGCGGTGCTCAAGATCGCCATGCGCATGGTGCACCTCGGGTCCGCGCTCGTGGTGCGGGGCAACCACGAGGAGAAGCTGATTCGCGCGCTGTCGGGGCGCAGCATCCAGTTCACGCACGGACTCGACGTGACCATGCGACAGCTGGAGGGCGAGAGCGCGAGCTTCACACGCAACGTGCTCGCCTTCTGCGAGAGGATGCCCCACCACTTGATCCTCGACGAGGGCCGCCTCGTCGAGGCGCACGCCGGCCTCGCCGAGCACCTGCACGGTGTTGACTCCGGTCGAGCCAGGTCGTTCGCGCTCTACGGCGACACGACCGGCGGGGTCGACGACTACGGGCTGCCGGTGCGGCTGCCGTGGCAGAACGACTACCGCGGCGAGGCGATGGTGCTCTACGGGCACACGCCCATGCTTCAGACGGAATGGGTGAACAACACCATGTGCCTCGACACTGCATGCGTGTTCGGCGGCAGCCTGAGCGCCTTGCGCTACCCGGAGCGCGAACTGGTGCAGGTCGCTGCGCACCGCGAGTGGTACCCGCCGTCCAGGCCCCTGGCCTAGCGAGCGCCGAGGGCGCGGTTCGGGAGGCTGTTCGCACCTGAGTCAAGCCCGAGTGTTTGCCACGTTCTCATGCATACGCTTAGACAATGAGCACGCCCCGCCGCCGCCCCGAGTTCACCTACCCCGCAGCCGTGACCGTGGGTCGCGGCCTGTTCACCTTCTGGCGTCTCAAGCCGATCGTCGCAGGGGCAGAGAACATTCCGGCCGAGGGCGGCGCCGTCATCGCCATGACCCACTTCGGCTATCTGGAGTTCGCCCTCGTCGAATGGGCGACCTGGCGGCACAATCGCCGCCGCATCCGGTTCATGGCGAAGAAGCCGGTGTTCGACAAGGCCGTCGTCGGCTCGCTCATGCGCAGTATGCGGCACATTTCGGTCGACATGACGGCGGGTGCCGATGCCTACGCCTCTGCGGTCGCCGCCTTGCGCGGCGGCGAGCTCATCGGCGTGTTTCCCGAGGCGGGTGTCAGCGCGTCATTCACCGTGCGGGAGCTCAAGACTGGCGCGGTGCGTCTCGCCGCCGAGGCGGGCGTTCCCCTCATTCCCGTCGCTGTCTGGGGCGGCCAACGCCTCATGACGAAGGGACGGAAGGTACGGATGCGGGAGCGCTTCGGCGTGCCCGTATCGTTCGCGTTCGGCACCCCCCTCCCCCTCACCGACGACCCTCGTGCCGACACCGAGGCGCTGCGCACAGAGCTCGAGTCGCTCGTCGAGCGTCTGCAGGTCGAGTACCCCGTCGACGGCACCGGGCAGTGGTGGCAGCCGCATCACCTCGGCGGCGGCGCCATGACCCCGGAGGACTCTGCCGTGCTCGAGGCGGAGATTCAGGCAGAGCGCGCGGCCCGCAGAGCAGCTCGCTCACAGGGCTGATCTCTTCGGGATATCCACAGGTAAACAGGGTCTGACCTGCTTCTTTGAATGTCAGTGGGTGGTGCGAAAGTACTCGCATGACCCCACCGCTCGAGCAGGCACGCGAGGCGTTGGCGGCGCTCGCCAGCGGCTCGTTTGATGGTCTCAATGACGCCTCGTTGTGCTCTATCGTTGGCGATCTCGAGCAGCTCGGCCGTCTTCTCGACGCCTCCCGCGCTCTGGCGGCCGCCGAGGTCGACGAGCGCTCGCGATTCGACCTCGGCCAGACCGGGCTCGCCCAGCGGCTCGGTCACTCGCGCGGCAGCCACCTCGTCGAGCAGCTCACGCGGGTGACGCAGTCAGAGGCCTCCCGGCGCATCCGGCTCGGGTCGGCGCTTCGACCGCGGCGCGGGCTGTGCGGCGACGTGCTGCCTGCCCTGTTCCCTGCGGTTGCGGCCTCGGTTCGCAGCGGGGTGATGGGCATGGATGCCGCGGCAGCCATCATCCACTGCCTCACCCAGGCGCAGCGGCGGCACGCGACCCCGGCCGCGGTAGTGGCCGCAGAGCAGCACCTCGTGGCAGCTGCCCGCCTCGAGCCTGCCGACCTCGTGGCCGTGCAGGCCAGGGTGTGGCGCGAGGCACTCGACCCCGATGGCGCTGAACCGCGCGACGCAGAGCTGCGCGAGCGACGGGGCTTCTTTCTCGGCCGCGAGCGCAACGGCATGACACCGTTCAGCGGGGCAGCCGACCCGGTCAGCGCTGCCCTGCTGCGATCCGCCCTGGCTGAGCGGTCGGGTTCGTCGGTCACGCCACGGTTTCTTGACCCGACCGAGGTAGATGTGGATTGCGACACAGTTTCAGTGCTTCGCGACCCGCGCACTCCAGAGCAGCGCACCTTCGACATCGTGTTCGGTCTCATCACGGCCGGCATCCGTTCGTCGGAGGGACAACCGGGCAGCATGCGGGCGACCTCGACGGTGACCGCCGTCATCCAGCTTCACGATCTGGAGGACGGCACCGGAGTTGGCTGGCTTGACGATGTGGACGAGCCGGTCGCGGCCACCTCGATTCAGCAGCTCGTCTGCGATGCAGGCTTTGCCCGCATGATCATCGGCCCCGACGGCCAGGTGCTGCAACTCGGCCGTACCGAGCGGCTGTTCTCCGCCGCCCAGCGACGGGCGCTCGCGGTTCGCGACGGTGGCTGCGTCTGGCCGCAGTGCACGGCCCCGCCGAGTTGGTGCCACGCGCACCACGTGATCCCGTGGCAGCAGGGCGGCGAGACAGACGTCGGCAACGGGGCGCTGCTCTGCCCCGCTCACCATCACATGCTGCACGCGTCCGACTTCGAGATGCGCATGGTGGGCGGGCGACCCCGCCTGTTGTCCCCGCCGTGGCTCGATCCCGATAGGGTCTGGCGCCCGCTCGGCCGGGCGCGAGTGCTCATGGCTGAGGGCTAGGGAATTTCAGGCGTTGCGAAGCTCGGTCTGACATTCGAACGACCGGTCAGGGCAGCACAACGTTCGGCATTCCACCGTCGAACGAGAGCGGCACGACGTTCATGCCGCGTTGGATGTACAGCTCGTCCCAGGAGTGAAACACCAGGTAGTCCGCGCCATCCGGGCCTACCACCACATCCTGCCCGCCGGGGCCAAGATAGCGTCCACCCGAACTCTCCGTGGTCAGCAACGGCTGCTCGCCCTTCGTGTACGGGCCGAGTACCGCATCCGCGATGGCGTAGCCGGTTGCGTAATCGGGTCCGCCGTAGTCGTTGGCCGAGTAGAGCAGCACGTACGAGTTGCCGCGCTTGACCAGCGTCGGCGCCTCGATGAGGTTGCCCTCCCATGGCTCGGTCTGCTTGAGCAGCTTCGTTGGCTCACCGGCGAGGCTGAGGCCGTCGGCACTCAGGGGCACAATCTGCAGCCAGGTGTCCTTGCCGCAGCAGTTGCCGTCGTTCTTGAATAACAGGTAGAGCGCGCCATCATCGTCGCGGAAGGTCGAGGCATCGATCGCTCCCCCGTCGCTGATCGGGCAGACCAGCGGGGAGTCGCCGACCGGCTCGAAGGGGCCGTCAGCAGTCGTCGCGGCAGCTACCCCGATGCACTGCGCCGACGGGGTCGTGTTCGCGGCGGTGAGATACATCACGAAGCTGCCGTCCGAGACCTCGGTGACCTCCGGTGCCCAGGTTCTGCCCGGTGAGGCCCACGACGGGAGGGTCGGCAGCGCATCCTTCGCCACGACATCCCACGTTAGGAGGTCGGTCGAAACGGCCTGCTGGATGGTGAACCCAGCCCCATTGGTGGCATACGCGACGTAGCCCTCATCGGTGGCCACCACGTCGGGATCAGGAAAGTCGCGGTCGATCGCGAATGGTGCGACGACCGGCTCCTCGACCTGCGGCTGCGCAGCGGGTGTCGCGCAGCCCGCCAGCATGGCCACGGCGGCCGCGATGGCGAGACGGCGCATCATCCCTTGATCCCCGACGCGGCGACGCTCTCGACCACTTGGCGCTGCGCGACCGTGAACAGGATGAGTACAGGCACGGACGCGATGACCGCACCGGCCATGACGATGCCGTAGTGCGTCGAGTAGGCGCCCTGCAACAACGACAGGCCGGGCTGCAGGGTGAGGTTCTCTGGACTCAGCAGAACGTAGATGGGCCAGATGAAGTCGTTCCAGTTCGTGAGAAAGCTGAGCACGGCAAGCGTCGCGAGCGCGGGTCGAGACAGTGGCACGACGATCTGCCAGAAAATACGAAAGTCGCCCGCCCCATCCACGCGCGCTGCCTCCTCGATCTCCTTCGGCAGGCCGATGAAGAACTGCCGAAGGAAGAACACACCGAAGGCACTCGCTGCCCCTGGCACGATGATTGCCAGCGGTGTGTCGAGCCAGCCGAAGTTCTGCACGATCAGGTAGTTCGGAATCAGGAAGATGACACCGGGCACGAGCAGCGTGCCGACAATAAGGCCAAACACGATCTTCTTGCCGCTGAACTCGATTCGCGCCAAGGCGTACGCCGCGGTGGACGCCGTCACGAGGATGATCGCGGTCTGCGCCGTCGCTGCCAGCAGGCTGTTGAAGAACCAGCGGAAGATGGGGTACTGACCAGACGAGAGCGTCTCATAGGCGTCGACGGTGAAGGGGTTGGGTATCGGGGATGCTGGCGCGCTGATCGCGTCGAAATCGGTCTTGAACGACGTCAGCAGCATCCACAGGAGTGGCAGCACGATGATGAGCGAGATCACCATGAGCACGAGGTAGATCAGCAGTGTCGACACCGGCGGCATGCCGCGCTTGCGGCGGGCTGGCGTGGTGGCTGTCGCAGTCATCCGCGGCTCATTTCGTGTTGTCGCGCTGGACGCGGAAGTTGATGACACTGACGATCGCAAGGAAGGCGAACAGCAGGTAGCTCATTGCCGTTGCCGCTCCCATCTGGTTCTGGGCGAGCCCCTGGTCGGCGATGTACATGATCGCGGTGCGGGTCTCCGTGCCGGGGCCGCCCTTGGTGAGCAGGAACGACTGGCCGAACATGTTGGCCGAGGCAAGGATCGTGACCGTCGTGACAAAGGTCATCACCGGTCGAAGGCCGGGAAGCGTCACGTTCGTGAACTTGCGCCACGAGTTAGCTCCGTCGATCGACGCCGCCTCGTACAGCTCCTGGTTGATTCCCTTGAGACCTGCAAGAAGGATGACGGTGTTGAGCCCGAGCGTCCACCAGACGGTCACACCGATGAGCGATATCCACGTCCACGGGGTGTCGACTGTCCAGGGAATGTCCGATGGGAGTCCGAGGAGGCCGAGCACCGCATTGACGACGCCCGACTGCGGATCGAGCAGATACCCCCAGAGCACGCTGACGACGGCGACGCCGAGAACGTACGGTGCGAAGAAGATGGCGCGAAAGATCGAGTCCCCGCGCACCTTGCGATTGAGCAGGATCGCGATGCCGAGCGGGATGAGCACGAGCAGTGGAACGCTGCCGACCGTGAAGAGGCCGGTGTTGCCCATGCTCTCCCAGAAGTCGCCGGAGGTGAGCGAACCCGGCGTGAAGAGGCTCGCGTAGTTCTGCAGACCAACGAACGGGTGATCGTCGAGAAGCGGATTCCATACGTGCAGGCTGATCCAGAGCCCGTAGAACGCCGGCGCTAGCAGAAAGACAGTGAAAAGGATGAGGAAGGGAGCGAGGAAGAGGTAGGCCGTCAGATTGCGGCGGGCCTTCACCCCGGTGCGCTGCGGTCCGGGACGCACCGCCGATCCGGAGGAGCGCTCGCTCCCCCGGATCAGCGTTGCCGAGGCTGAATCAGCCACCGTACTGCTGCTTGTTCTGCTCGAGGATCTGATCGGCCTTCGTGGCCGCATCGTCAAGAGCATCCTTCGGCGACTTCTTACCCTGCACCGCCTCGCTGACGGCCGTGGTGATGAGGGCGGCGGCTGCGGTGATGCCGGGCGCGGACGTCTCGTAGTGGGCGTACTCGAGCTCACCGAGGAACGGCTCGAGAGCTGGGTAGGTCTCGAGAAGCGCCGGGTCTTCGCGAACGGTGTTCTGCGCTGGCAGCTCACCCGTTTCAGCCCAGCCAGCCGAGTTGTCGTTCATCCACTTGACGAAGGTCGCGGCTGCAGCGGACTTGTTCGGGTCCTGCCCCTTGTTGGCCGGGAACATCCAGTGGGTCGAGCTCGACCACACGGCCTTCTCGTCGCCGATCTGAGGAACCGGAACCGCTGTCCACTCGACCGACTGCAGCGCCTCGTTGGTTGTCTGCCAGATGCCGTTCCAGTTGAAGGCGGTGTCTCCGGAGATGAGCGCGTTGATATTGGCGTCAGCGGCGACATCGGCAGGGCTGTAGCCCCTATCGACGAGGTCAACCATCCAGGACAGGGCCTTAACACCGGCGTCGGAGTTGAAGGTGGCCTTGGAGACGTCGTCATTGAACAGGTCGCCGCCGAACTGCCAGAGCAGGGACTCGAACTCGAAGACGCCGGTAAACACGTAGCCGTCGACCCACTCGCCCTGCACGCCCGCCGCCTTGAGCTGGTCGAGGGCGGCGAGGTAGCTCTCGGCGTCGGTCGGAATGTTCGCGGGGTCGAGTCCCGCCTCGGTCAGCACGGAGGTGTTGACGTAGAGGCCGAGCGGGGTGACGCTCCACGGCACACCGTACTGGTCGCCGCCATAGGAGCCCGCGGCCATCAGACCGGTCGGGAAGTCGTCTTCCGCGTAGCCGAGGGCATCGATGACCTCGTCAGCCTTGAGCAGCAGGCCCTGCGCGGCGTAGGTGGCCACGTCGTCTCCGTGTGCGACGGCGATGTCCGGTCCCTTGCCCGCCTTGATCGCGAGGGGCATCTTGGTGGCGATATCGCCCCACTCCAGGGCGTTGTTGTTGACCACGATGTTGTCATGCTCTGCGTTGAACTTCTCGATGAGCTGAGGGACGATCACCGGGGCAGCACCACCGGTCCAGCCGTTCCAGAAGCTGATCTCGACCTTGGGGCCGTCGTACTCGGCGTCGGCCGGCACGCTGTCCGTCGACGGACTCGCCGAACCGCCGGAGCACGCACTCAGCGTCGCTCCGAGCCCGAGGATCGCAATCGCGGCGACCCATCGCATCGGGCGTCTGTTCATCACTTCTCTCCTTTGAGTGTGGTCGCCGGTGCGACCGGAATGGTGTTGCGCACACCCCACGTGCCCCATTCGGGGGCGGGACGCTTCCCAGCAATTTACAGCGCTGTAAAAAACAATGTCAAGGGATTCCCTCTACTGGTCAAACCGTCGCTACAGTGGTAGGAGATTTCTGTGCGCCGACCGCGCATACGGCGCGCGAGAGGAACCCACCGCCATGGCGAACGTGCGTCTACAGGATGTGGCCGACCTCGCGGGCGTCTCGATGAAGACGGTCTCGAACGTCGTGCACGCCTACCCGCACGTGAGCGCCGGCGTACGGGCCCGCGTCGAAGCGGCGATCGCCGAGCTCGGATACCAGCCAAACCTCTCTGCCCGTCGCCTCGTCACCGGTCGCACTGGAATGCTGTCCCTTGCGTTCAGCGACGTAAGCATCCCCTACTTCGCCGAGCTCGCCAGGGTCGTATCGAACGAGGCGACTCGACGTGGCTACCGCCTGCTGCTCGAACAGACGGACGGAGAACTGGACCGCGAACGAGAGATCGTCTCGACACGCGAGGCAGGCCTCGTCGACGGTGTCATCTTTCAGCCGTCGACGATGTCGGCCAATGAGATATCCCTCCACCGCAAAGACGTGCCCCTCGTTCTACTGGGTGAGCAGGCAGCCCCGGTGAGCGTGGATCACGTGATGATTGACAACTTTGCCGCCGCAGACCAGGCGACGACCCACCTGATCGCCCTCGGTCGCACCAGGATCGGCTTCGTCGGGCACGAGCGCGAGCACCTCTCTGAGACTTCGCTGCGTCGGCTTGAAGGATTCCAGCATGCGCTCGCCGAAGCCGGAATCACCGTCGACATGGGGCTGCTCCTCTCCACCGCCGAGATCAGCGCGGCCAGTGCGGCCGCCGCCGTCGCCGATGCCCTCGACCGCGGAATCGTCGTGGATGCTCTGGTCTGCCGCGACGACCTCGCAGCGATCGGCGCTCTCCGCGCAATCCAAGAGCGCGGCCTGCGCGTGCCGAACGACGTCGCGATTGTCGGGTGGGACAACATCGCCATGACCGCCTTCACCCATCCCACCCTCAGCACGGTCGCTGCAGACACGGCCGCGCTGGCCGCCACGGCGCTCGACCTGCTCGAGGAGCGCATCGCCGGCTTCGCCGGCCTTGGGCGCCACCTGGTCGCGAGCCATTCCCTTGTCGTCCGCGAGAGCTCGCTGGCGCCATAGCCGGCGTGCTCAGGGCGACGTCGTCGGCCTCCTGATCGGTGGCTTTTCGCCGCGCACAATTTACAGCGCTGGAAATTTGACGCACACTGGGGGAATGCATCCTCGCTCAGAGTCGCGCGCCTCGCTCGCCGACGGCACGTACCCCCGCCCTCAGCTGGTTCGCGACGCGTGGGCCGATCTCTGCGGACCATGGGGCTTCCGCTACGACGACGACGGGCGCGGGCTTGAGGAGCGATGGTTCGTGACCGCTGACTTCGATCGGCAGATCGTCGTGCCGTTTCCGCCAGAAGCCACGGCCTCCGGTATCCACGACACCGGCTACCATCCCGTGGTCTGGTACGCCCGCTCGTTCGGCGCAGATGAGCTGGCTCGAGCCGGCATCGGCGTTCAAGGGGACCGCCTCGTCGTTCGCTTCGGTGCTGTCGACTACCGCTGCCACGTCTGGGTCGACGGGCAGTTTGTCGGACAGCACGAGGGCGGCCACACGCCGTTCGGCTTCGACCTGACAGGCGCACTCGACCCCGACGTCGAGAATCACCTGCTGGTCGTGCGGGCAGAAGACGATCCCGCCGATGTGGAGCAGCCGCGCGGCAAACAGGACTGGGAGCTCAACCCCCACTCCGTCTGGTACCACCGCACGACGGGCATCTGGCAGCCCGTGTGGCTGGAGGCGGTGCCATCAGCGTCGATCACTGCGCTCCGCTGGGATGCGAAAATCGCAGACGGCGCCGTCGAGCTCTCTGCCGAGCTCTCCGAGCGCGTCGAGGGCGGCACTCTCGCCGTCGACATCTGGTTTCGGCACGAGCACCTCGGATCCGTCACGGTCGCCGTGAATTCGTTGCGCCCGCGGGTGAGAGTTCCGCTTGCGCGCCTCACGAACGGCCAAGACTACGAGCAGCTGCTGTGGAGCCCAGAGCATCCCCGCCTGCTTGACGCGCGCGTTGAGGTGCTCGACAGCCGCGGGGGCATCATCGACGGGGTCGGGTCTTACCTCGGACTGCGAACCGCTGCCGCGCGCCACGGCCGTTTCTGGCTTAACGACCGCCCTGTCTTTCTTCGCTCTGTACTCAGTCAGGGGTACTGGCCCGACACACAGCTGGCTGCTCCGTCAGCAGACGCCCTGCGCGAGGAGGTTCAGCTGATTCTTGATCTTGGATTCAATGCGGCTCGCGTTCACCAGAAGATCGAGGATCCTCGCTTTCTCTACTGGGCCGACCGTCTCGGGCTCATGCTCTGGGCCGAGATGCCAAGCGCCTACGAATTCTCGCCGACCGCGGTGCGCAGGCTCTCCGCCGAGTGGGCGGACGTGCTGGCGCGGGATGTCTCGCACCCGAGCATCGTCACCTGGGTGCCGCTCAACGAGAGCTGGGGCGTTCAGCACATCGCCACCGACCCCCGCGCTCGCAGCCACGCGGCGGCCCTTCGGCACTTCACCCGTGCCATCGACCCCTCTCGACCGGTTGTCTCCAACGACGGCTGGGAGCATGTCGACACCGACATCTTCACCATTCACGACTACGAGCCAGACGGTGAGGTCGTCGCAGCGCGCTACGCGGATGCGGATTCGGTTGCGGCTCTCTTCCATGGCGCTGGCCCCGCCGGTCGACGCCTGAGCCTGCGCCGCGACGACCCGGGAAGCACTCCTGTCATGCTCACCGAGTTCGGCGGGATCAAGTTCACCACTGACAGGGCGGCCGATGATGCCTGGGGCTATTCGACAGCATCCAACGCTGCGGACTTCGCTGAGCGCCTGTCGTCGCTGCTGGCAGCCGTACGCGCGAGCAGCGTGCTCGCCGGGTACTGCTATACCCAGCTGTCGGACACCGGTCAGGAGACCAACGGGCTCGTCACGGCCGCACGCGAGCCGAAGCTGCCGGTGAGCCAGTTTCGCGCAATCATGACGGGCCTCGATGTCAAGCCCGATGCCGCAGAGTCGAAAAGCCCTACCGTGGAGGCATGACCACCCACATCGCCCTGTTCCGCGGAGACATCACCGAGTTCGAGGCCGACGTGATCGTCAATGCCGCCAACAGCTCACTGCTCGGCGGGGGCGGGGTCGACGGGGCGATCCACGAGGCAGGCGGGCCAGAGATTGTCGCCGAGATCCAGCGCATCCGCGAGGTGAAGCTGCCCGATGGCCTTCCGGCTGGCGAGGTCGTCTCGACGAACGCCGGCAGTCTTCCCGCCAAGTGGGTCATCCACACGGTCGGTCCGATCTTCGACAAGGACGACGACCGCTCTGACACGCTGCGCAGTTGCTACACCGAGTCGATGGAACTCGCCGACAAGCTCGGCGCGTTCACCATCGCGTTCCCGGCCGTCAGTGCCGGCGCCTACGGCTGGCCGCTCGAGGATGCCGCCCGCATCGCCGTGGAGGCCGTCGCCTCGACGGACACACACCTCACCACCGCGACCTTCGTGCTCTACAGCGAGGAGTCGTACGCCGCGTTCACGGCGGCGCTAGAGGCAGCGATCAGCGAGGGACACACCGCGACGTAGCGGCTATCTCGCGCTGCCGAAGAGCACCATCGCCACAGACCACGAGAACGCGACGACGCCGAGCATCATGCCGATGATCGCGAAGCGCCGGCGGTCAACGCGCATGCCGAGGTCGATCGCGCCAAGCAGAACGGCTGGTGCGGCCGGCACCCAGGCCAGTTCGTCCATCTCGGGAAGGAAGAAGACGACGATCGCCGCGGCGCCGAGAACGATGGACGCGATGCCTAGGCCCTCGAGGCGAAGCTCGCGAGTGGTGGCGCGTCGGCCGACCGTCTGGAACATGTCGTTCCCCGCGTCGCTCACCATCATCCGTCCTCTCGCTCGCTGAACAGAGCTAACTGTCCCCCGCGGTGCTGGGCGCAACCCCAGCGCAGCGTGGACGTTAGCTGTGCGAGCGAGACCTAGAACTCCTCGTGGGTCTCCGGGTCTCCGCCCCAGAGGCGATCCGACTCGAGGCCGGAGATCGCCGCGACCTCGTCATCGCTGAGCTCGAAGCTGAAGACATCGAGGTTCTCACGCTGGCGCCCCGCGTCTGCCGACTTCGGGATCGGCACGACGCCGAGCTGTACGTGCCAACGGAGCACCGCCTGCGTCGGGGTGACGCCGTGCGCCGCCGCGATGGACGTGACGATCTCTTCGCCGGAGACCTCCTTGCGTCGCGCGAGGGGGCTCCATCCCTCGGTCACGATGCCCTTGGCAGCGTGGAAGGCCCGGATGTCGGCCTGCGGGAACCGCGGGTGCAGCTCCACCTGGTTCACGGTCGGCAGCACACCAGTCTCGGCCTCGAGACGGTCGATATAGGCCGGGGTGAAGTTGCTCACGCCGATGCTGCGCACCAGCCCGCGGCTGCGCAGCTCGATCATCGCCTTCCAGCTCTCGACGTACTTGTCCTGCTTGGGAAGCGGCCAGTGAATGATATACAGGTCGACAACGTCGAGGCCGAGGTTCGCGCGCGACTCCTCGAAGCTCGCGAGGGTCTCGTTGTAGCCATGGTGGCGTCCGGGAAGCTTCGTGGTGATGAACAGCTCGTCTCGGCGACCGGAGCGGCGAACCGCCTCGCCGACCTCAGCCTCGTTCTTGTAGTTGAGGGCGGTGTCGAGCAGCGTGTACCCGGAGGCGATAGCAGCCTCGATGGCGACGATTCCGTCTTCACCGGTGAGGTTGTAGGTGCCAAGGCCGATAGCCGGGATGCTGTTTCCGTCAAGGAGCTGGTGGTGTGGCGTGGTCATCTCCCAAGTCTGCACCCTAGGGTTGGGAGCGTGATCGAGGTCTGGATATTCGACATCCTGCTGGTGCTGCTCCTTCTCGCATACGGCAGCTTTGGATACCGCAACGGCGCCGCCTACTCGATCGGGGCGGTCATCGGGCTGCTGGTCGGAGCGTTCATCGCGTTCCTGCTCGTGCCGGTCATCGGAGGGCTCGTCACCAACTCGACCGTGCGGGTGATCGTCGTCATCGCCATCGCCGTGTCGTTGATGGCGGCAGGACACGCTGCGGGCACGGGCATCGCCCGGCAGATCGATCGCTCGGTGAAAGCCCGAAGCCTCAAGGTCGTCAATCGCGTGCTCGGCGCGATCGTCAACGTCATCGCCGCTGCGCTCGTGATCTCCCTGCTCGCCTCCGGACTCGCGAGCTTCGGGATCCCTCCCGTTACGCGCACGATCGCCAGCTCGACCGTTCTGCGGGTGATCGGGACGCTCACGCCAGACCCGGTCGAGGCATTCCTTGCGCAGCTGCGCTCCACCGTCGTCACCGACGGGATCCCGGTCATCACCGAGGCTCTCGGCGGTATCACCGAGGCGCCCCTGCTCCCTGACAACGTCGACACCGGCAACGCGGCTCTCTCCGCTGCGGCCCAGTCTGTCGTGCGCATCACGGGCACGGCTGTCGCCTGCTCGCAGAACCAGTCGGGCTCCGGGTTCGTGGTCTCCGACGACAGGGTCATCACCAACGCGCACGTGGTCTCCGGGGTCACCGAGCCGGTCGTGGAGACTCCCGGCGGACAGGCGCTCAGCGCGACGGTCGTCTATTTCGACCCGGTCGACGACCTCGCCGTTCTCGCGGTTCGCGGTCTCGACGCGAAGCCGCTCACCCTCGGCGCCACGGTCGGCGACGGCACGACCGGGGTCATCGACGGCTACCCGTGGGGTGGACCATTCGTCACGAGCGCGGCCGAGGTGCTCTCGGTGGACACCGCGAGGGTCAACGACATCTACGAGACCAGCGCCAGCCCTCGAGAGGTCTACTCGCTCGCGACCACGGTCAACGAGGGCGACTCCGGCGGGCCGTTCCTCACCGAGGACGGCCGAGTCGTCGGTGTCGTCTTCGCGAAGAGCGCAGACACTGCCAACCTCGGCTACGCGATGACGATGGCAGAGCTGCAGCCGGTGGCTGACCAGGCGGCGTCGCTCAACCGGGCTGTGGAACCGGGATCCTGCTCTCGGGGCTGACGCTCGCTGCCGCTCTGGCGTGCTGCGTAGCACCGAGGACGATGAGTCCCTGCCCAACGATGTAGAACACCATGATGGTGAAGTTCATCTGCCAGAACTCGAAGTCGGGGTAGAACAGGCGAAACGCGAGAAGCGTGTCGGAGATGAGGAAGAGCGTTGCTCCGATCGCCGCGAGCCGGTTGGTGCCGAGTGCTGCCGCCGAGGCGACGGCGAGCACGAGGCCGTAGGCAGCCACCGGCATGAGCAGGGCACCGATGTACGGGGCGAGGATCGTCACAAGCGCGAGCCACCATGCCGCGAAGATGAGTGCTGGCCACGGCACCGGTCGCTGGCGAAGAGGCCACGCGAACAGCACGAGGTAGGCGACGTGAGCGAGCAGGAAGCTGCCGAGCCCGAGAAGGAATCCGAGGTCACCCGGCGAGGCGATCAGGGCGTCTCCGAACCACGACAGCACGATCGCTATCGAGCCGATGACGAAGACGATGCCCCGTCGGGCGGGAAGGGCGAGCACGAACCCGAGCAGCAGCAGCGGCATGAGAGCGAGCTTGGTATAGGTCGACCCGTCGCTCCAGTCGACGAACAGGGTGACGAGGTGGATGAGCCCGATGATCGCAAACGGCAGGAACTTCACAAGCACTGCCCCGCGCAAACTCAGTTTTTCTCGGATTGATCCATCCACCATTCTGTGTACTCTATTGCACGCCCGTCCGGGGCGAAGCGGATAATCCAAAGGTTGCTGTAGGTCGGCCCACCCGCGTACACGGTCTCGGCCGTCACGACCGCGGTCGCGTCATGCTCGACCACCGCCGTCCACGAGAACGTGGTGTCCCCTGGTTGGTCTGCCGCCTCGAGCCAGCCGGCGACGATACCGTCATGGCCTACCCACGGGGCAGCAAACGGCGCGGTGAAGTACTGTGCATCGTCGGTGAACAGGCTGCGGATATCGGCGGGGTCGTTGGACTCCCAGGCTCGGCGGTACCCGGCCATCCATGCGTCGAGTCGTTGCGTCATGCACCCGTTGTACTCCGTGCGACCCGTCACCGCCAGGGACGGTGCCGCCTGAGACGGTGCCGCCAGGGAGGAGGGCTACAGACCGAAGGAGCCGATCGTCGTCATCAGGATCGTGTAGGTCATCATGGCGAAACCGACGACCGCCGCGACACCGACACCGACCGTCCACACGATCTGCAGGCGCCAGGCAGCACGAACCTCGGCCCTGAGCTGCTCGAAGCGCTCGCGCTGGCCGTTGGGTTCGACAGGCGAGAGGGTTCCGTCGTCGTACCAGGTGGAGGCGAGGGATGCTGCAGCGCCGATCTCCTCGACCTCGCCAGGCGCCAGCGCGCGCTTGTGACGGGTGAGCCAGCTGACCAGGTGGGAGGAGTCGAGCACCGCGACGTCCCGCTGCTTCTCGCGAACGACGAGCGACTTCGGGGCGACGACCGCGAGGATTCCGGAGACCTCGACAGCACGCCCGGCAGCCGCGGTGAGCAGGCGCTCTGCCCTGCCCATCTCGTACTCCATGTCTCGGATGTGCGGATGACGAACCCCCGCGACGATGAACGTGCGCTGCGATGCCCAGACGTCGAAGCCGGTGTGGTTGCGCGTCGAGATGACGAAGACACCGCTCGGGCCGATCACGAGGTGGTCGATGTCGGCATGGTCCTCGTCGACGGGCAGCGCGTGGAGGACATGCCACCCTGGTCCAAGGCGGTCAAGCGCCTCGCCGACCTCGATCTCGCCGACGACACCGCGGAACAGGGGCTGGGTCACCTGACTCAACGGGCTCACCCCGAACAGACGCGCGAGCGTCGAGCGACGGGGAACGAGTTCCTGCTCGCGCAGCAGCTCGCCGATGGCGACATGACCGGCGCGGCTCTCGAAGGAGCCCGTCGCCTCGGCGGCACGGTCGACTGCCGACACGTCTCCGTCAGTCATCATCTGGCCCTCGCTCGCGAGCCCGCGCGATCGCGCGGGGTGGTGGGATGCTCGCCTTTCAACTGTGGCCTGTGTGCTGGCTGGGCACTACCCCCAAAGGTGAGGCCCCCTGTTATAGGTCGATTCCGGCCGGCAGGTCTGCCGTGGTGACCAGGTGCAGCCGCTGGGTTGGGCGGGTGAGCGAGACGTAGAGGGCCGCGGCGCCGCGCTCGATCTCTGAGACGATGAGCGCCGGCTCCACCACGATCGCCGTGTCGAACTCGAGGCCCTTGGCGTCGGCGGGAGTCATGAATGCGATCGGACGCGTCAGTCCAGCGGGGCCGCGACCTGCCGTGTCGCCCAGGTCTGCCGCGAGCGCGGTGAACAGGGAGTCCACCTGGGAGGCGCTCGCGATGACCGCGATCGTACCCGTCGGGTCGAGCGCGCGATCGTCGGCGAGCACCTGGAGGAGGGTTGCGGCGGCATCCGCCGTGCGGTGCACGGCGACCGGCCACTCGCTGTCACGCACGGCGCTCGAGCGGGTAATGGCCAGCCCGTGGGCGAGCGCCATCGACTCGGCAACGGCGGCAATCTGGGCGGGCGTGCGGTAGTTGACCGTGAGCTCCTCGAGGCGCCAGGTGTCGCGGCCGAACGAGGAGAGGGCCGCCTCCCAGGTGGTCGCACCGGCTGCCGCGCTCGCCTGCGCGACATCTCCGACGATCGTGAACGACTTCTGCGGTCCTCTGCGCTGCAGCAGCCGCCACTGCATCGGCGACAGCTCCTGGGCCTCGTCGACCACGATGTGGCCGAAGGCCCACGTGCGATCGGCAGCCGCGAGTTCTGCCGTGCTGCCGCGCAGGGCCCCCGGCTCGAAGTTGTCGGCGAGGCTGTCGGCGCTCACGAAGCCCTCGACGCCCATGTTTCGGATCGCCTGCTCCGCGTTCTCAATGTCGCGCTTGCGCTGCTGGTTCTGCTCTCGCTTCTCCGCCTCGTTGCGCGTCTCCACCTCGCCGAGCAACTCGGCCGCCTCGTCGAGCAGCGGAACGTCGCTGATGGTGAACGGCTCCTCGCGATCGCGGCGCAGGAGGGCGCGTTTCGCCGCGTTCCAGCCGGGCGTGAGCGACTCGAGCCACTGCGGCCGCGCATAGAGGTCCTGCAGGAGCTTCTCCGGGGTGAGCGGCAGCCAGGCCGTGTTGAGCACGACCTTGACGTCGTAGGAGTTGCGAAGGTCGTCGCGCAGGTAGCGCTGGTCCTGCTCGTCGATGGTGTTGCCCTGCTCGCGCAGCTGCTCAGCCAGCACCCGCGCCAGCGAGGAGAGGGCCGCCTTGTTGAAGGTCGCCCTCGCGATGTTGTGCTGCTTCCGGGTCTCCCAGGCGCGGTTCATTGCGGCGCGGATCAGCTCCGGCTGCACCACGAGGCGCTCGTTGTTCACCTCGACCACCTGCGGCTCGGTCGGTACCTTTTGACGCGAGCGCACGGCGCGGGAGATGAGGGCCGCCATTTCGGTCGATCCCTTGAGCACGGCGGTGGCCGGGGCGTCATCCTGCGTCGCCTCGATTCCGGGGTAGAGCGATCCGACACTCGACAGCACGACACCGGTCTCGCCGAGGGAGGGCAGCACCGACTCGATGTACTGCAGGAAGGAGCGGCTCGGGCCGACGATGAGCACGCCGGATGATGCGAGCCGCTCCCGGTGCGAGTACAGCAGGTAGGCGGCACGGTGCAGTGCGACCGCGGTCTTGCCCGTGCCCGGCCCGCCCTGCACCACAAGCACTCCGCGCAGCTCGGAGCGGATGATCCTGTCTTGCTCCGCCTGGATGGTCGCCACGATGTCGCCCATGCGACCGGTGCGCTGGGCGGTGAGGGCTGCAAGCAGCGCCGCCTCTCCTTGCAGTCCGGTCGTGTCGCCCTCGAGCATCTCTCGGTCGAAGATCTCGTCGTCGATGCGGACGATCTCGCGGCCCTTGCTCTGCAGGTGACGGCGAGCGCGCACGCCGAGCGGAGTCGCCGCGGTCGCCTGGTAGAAGGCCCGAGCCTGCGGCACCCGCCAGTCGAGCAGCAGTGGAACCTGGTCGGCATCCCGCAGCCCGATTCGCCCGATGTAGCGGTGGGTGACGCCCTCGTCGGGCTCCACGAGCTCGAGGCGGCCGAAGGCGAGTCGCTCGTCGATGTCACGGAGCTGGGTGACGCGGTCTTCGTAGATGCGGGCGAAGGCATCCCGTTCCGTGCGGTTCTGGTGAGTGCCGCCGGCGTTGACGCGGCGCACCTGCTCCAGCTCGGTCTGTGCCGCATCCCGCAGCTCGTCGAGGCGCGCGTAGAGCCCTGCCACGTACTTTCGCTCGCTTGCCAGCTCGCTTGAATTCACGAAATACCCCTCAAAAGCCGGTTATCGATTCTACGCGAGTTGGAGGGTCGGGGTATTGCGCGTGCACGCGGGCAGGAGTAAGCCTGTAGATGGAACAACTCATCGCCCAGTCGAGTCGCCGGCAACGCCGCACCACTGGGCGATGAGTCTTTAACCTCTGTGCGCGTGCAACCATGATCGGGTGACCCACACCATCGACTACAGCGCACTCACCGACCCCGTGTCGAAGCAGGAGGTCGCGACGTTCAAAGCCGAGACCCGGGCGTCCGGAGCGACCTGGGGCAGCGGTGCCCTCGTGCAAGGACTCGCGATCGGATGCGCGGCACTGGTGATAGCGGCCGTGGCGATCGTGCTCGTCGGAACGTTCGTCTCCGTCTCCGTCAACGCCTTCGCCGCGAGCGGCAGCCCAACGTCCCTCGTCGGTGTCGTCTTCCCCCTGCTCTTCCTCGCCGGCCTCGTAGCACTGTCGGTGGCAGGCATCCGCTCCGCCCTCGGCATGGGCAATTGGGAGAAGTGGATGCGGCTGTCGCGGTTCGCCGCGGCCAACCAGCTGGTGTTCTCGCCATCCGATCCCGACCCCCAGTACCCCGGCGCGATCTTCGGGCAGGGGCGTTCGCGCAAGACACTCGACCACCTCCGATCAGTGACCGACCGCTTTCTCGATATCGGCAACTACCAGTACGTCACCGGAAGCGGCAAGAACAGCACAACCCACAACTGGGGCTTCATGGCCCTGCACCTCGACCGCCGCCTTCCCCACATGGTGCTCGACTCGACGGCGAACAACAGCTGGTTCGGTACCAACCTCCCCTCGACGTTCACGAAGGACCAGGCGCTCTCGCTCGAGGGCGACTTCGACCGCTACTTCACGCTCTACTGCCCCAAGGAGTACGAGCGCGACGCACTCTACGTCTTCACTACAGACCTCATGGCTCTCCTCGTCGACGAGGCGGCGCCGTTCGACGTCGAGATCGTCGACGACTGGATGTTCGTGTACTCCTCGAAGAGATTCGACCCGACGAGCGCGGCTCTGTACCAGCGCCTGTTCCGCATCATCGACACCGTCGGAGCCAAGACCCTCTCGCAGACCGACCGCTACGTCGACGAGCGCGTCGGAACCTTCGCGGCCAACACCGTGGCTCCGCAGGGACAGCGGCTGAAGAAGGGCGTTCCCGTCGCGGCCATCGTGGCCGGGCTCGTCTTCGGAGCCATCTGGCTGCTGCCTCAGATCATGGACGCGTTCGACTGAGCCAGCGTCGTGGGCGCGAGGATCTCGACCACCTGCATGAGTTGGCGCTTACCTGAGTTCCGCTCGCCGCCGTGGGACGATGGTCGCGTGCTCCCGGACTTCGCTGCGCTGACTCGCCCTGTCACCGAACGCGAGATCGCCGACCACAAGCGAGCGTGGCGCATACGCGACGAGGTCGGCAACACGAGCATCGGGTGGCAGCGCTTCGGGCTGGTGATCACCTTCCCGTCAGTCACCTTCATCGCCTCCATGCTCACGTTCGGTGCTGAGGTCGCCGCGGGGCATCGCTTCGTCTTCTCAGTCCTCACGGACTCTGGACTACCCCACCTCATCATCCCTGCGCTCATCGGGGCGCTCGTCACGGTGCTTCTCGCCATCGCCTTCGCACGCGGGGATCGTCGTGAAAGTGAGACATCGCTACGGCTCAGCGAGTTTGCCGCAGACAACGGGCTCTCGTATGTCAAGCGAGCAGGAGCGTGGAACTACCCGAGCACCGAGTTCCGGCTCGGCGAGTCTCGGGAGGTCCGCAACAACATCACCGCCGCCGATCAGGACTACTTCGAGCTCGGCAACCTCAAGACGCTGATCGCTCGGTCTGACTACTACGAGGCGACCACCACCGTTGGATTCCTGGCGATTCTGCTCGACCGGCAGATGCAGCACATGATCCTCGACTCAAAGGGCAACAACACCCTCGGCCTCTTCAACGCGCTGGGGCGATTCAGCGGGCTGCGTCCCCTGTCACTCGAGGGCGACTTCGACAAGTACTTCACCCTCTACTGCGTGGAGGGACACGAGCGAGACGCTCTCTACGTGTTCACTCCCGACCTCATGGCCCTGGTCATCGACCACGCGGCACCCTTCGACATCGAGATCATCGACGAGTGGATGTTCATGTACGTGCCTGGCGGCCTTCCGGTGTTTCACCCGCGCGCATTTCGGCGTTTGTTCACGATCATGGACGTCGTTGCCGCCAAGGCGCTGAGGCAGAAGCTGCGTCTATCCGGTAGCAGGCCGCACGCCGGCCGGGCGATTCGCTCGCGACTTCGCCGCGTGTCAGCACCTCGCATCCGCCGAAAGATCAACCGTCTGTGGTTCGCTGCAGCACTCCTCAGCGCCCTGCTCATCGGAGCGCTCGTGGTGCGCAGCGTCATCTGAGGCCAACCGAAATCGGTACCGCTCCGAATGCACAGCAGTAGGTACCGCATCGGGGGATGCGCGATAGCGCCGGCCGCGGTGGGTGACAGAGGGACGACCCACCGCGCCCGGCGCCTCTCCCGCCGTGCGACGATGATCACGTGATCCGCAGCGTCGACTACCGCGCCCTCTCCCTCCCCGTGCTCAAGAGCGACGTGCGAGCCTACAAGGCGGCGACACGGGCGTCCGGCGGGCGGCCAGTGCGATCCGAGACGGGCCGGATCGTGGGATGGGGCTGCCTCATCACGCTTCTCGCCGGGGCGCTGCTGACTGGCGACCTCGTGCTGATCATCGTCTCTCTCATCGGGCTCAGCCAGGATCCACCGATCCTTATCGGCATCGCCGGGCTGGTCGTTCCACCCATCGTCACCGCCGTGCTGCTGTGGCTGTCGGTGCGCGCGGCCACGCGGGCGAACGAGCAGCTGTGGCAGAACGAGTTTCGACTCAGCCGGTTCGCGGCAGACAACGGGCTCGTCTTCTCTGCCTCGACTCCGAACCCGCACTACCCCGGCCTCATCTTCAACCAGGGCGACTCACGTCAGACGGTGAACCACGTGCGGTCAGCCGACGGCCGGTTCTTCGACATCGGCAACTTCCAGTTCACGACGACGAACCACAGCACCAGCACGACGACGACCCACCAGCGCGGCTTCATGGCGCTGCACCTCGACCGTCGACTCCCCCACATGGTGCTCGACGCGAAGAGCAACGGGTCGCTCGGCCTCGCGGCCTTCGGCCAGGAGCCGCGGCTCTCGCTCGAGGGCAACTTCGACGACTTCTTCACCCTGTACTGCCCGCGGCAGTACGAGAGGGATGCCCTCTACCTGTTCACCCCAGACCTCATGGCCCTGCTCATCGACGAGGCTTCGCCCTTCGACGTCGAGATCATCGACAACTGGATGTTCGTCTACTCCACCGGGCCATTCCCGCCCCTGCAGATCGGTGTCTACGAGCGCCTGTTCCGCATCATCGAGACCGTCGGGGCCAAGACCCTCAGCCAGAGCGCGCGCTATCAGGATGACCGCGTGATCGAGGCTCCGTTCGAGGCCAACGTTGTGGCGCCGCCCGGGCAACGTCTGCGTCGACGGTTTCCACCGGCCCTCGTCGTGCTGCTCATAGTGCTCGCCGCCGCGTTCGTGCTGCCGATCGTGATCTCGATCGCCGTGTTCCTCGCACAGTCGATCTCGATCACCATCCGCTAGCTACAGCTGCGGAGAAGGTGCCACCGA
>Ga0307514_10002138_pt1 | contig 21299 bp, 16 predicted proteins | sample 16_EM_MG_FD_203088 | JGI IMG/M metagenome (GOLD analysis project Ga0307514, IMG submission 203088) | Populus trichocarpa ectomycorrhiza microbial communities from riparian zone in the Pacific Northwest, United States - 16_EM | ecosystem: Host-associated > Plants > Roots > Unclassified | place...
CGCGTACGGCGTCAGCGTGGAGACCTGTGCGGAAGCCCTGACCGCCATCGCGCGGCCGGGTGTGGCGAGCGTGCAGATCATCCTGAACCCGTTCCGCGTGAAGCCCCTGCGCGAGGTGCTCCCCGCGGCCCGGGAGGCCGGCGTCGGCGTCATAGCCCGGGTCCCGCTGGCCTCGGGTCTGCTGTCGGGCAAGTACACCAAGGACACGGTGTTCCCCGAGAACGACCACCGCGCCTTCAACCGCCACGGCGAGGCCTTCGACGTGGGGGAGACCTTCGCCGGCGTGGACTACACGACGGGTGTCGAGGCCGCCGCCGAGTTCGCGGCGCTCGCCCCGGAGGGATACACCCCGGCCCAGCTGGCGCTGCGCTGGATCATCCAGCAGCCGGGTGTGACCAGCGTGATCCCCGGCGCCCGCTCGCCCGAGCAGGCCCGCGCCAACGCGAGGGCCGCCAAGCTGCCCGAGCTGTCCGAGGCGACGCTCACCGCGATCGGCGACCTCTACGACCGGAGGATCAAGGACCAGGTGGAAGCCCGCTGGTAGGACGCCTGGGCGGGCCCGGCGGCCCGGGGCACAGGCCTTCGCTCCGGCCTTCGCGCAGGCCTTCAAGGCGCTGCCTTCCGGGCTCAGGGCTCCAGCAGCAGCTGCCTCTCCCGCTCCTGGTCGCCCGAGGCCGCCCCCTGGTCGTGCGTGGGGAAGACCTGGGCCAGTGTGCTGCTCGCCTTCTCCACGGCCTGCGGTGTGCCCTGCACGGTGACGGTCACCGGCGCGGACAGATGATCGGCGGTGCCCGGCGCGGGTGCGGCCGACCGGTCGGCCGCACCGCTGTCGAACGTGGCCGTGTGGACCGTGGCGTTCTTGTCGGCGGGCAGTTCCCGGGCGGAGCCGAAGGCGGGCTCCAGGGCCCGCACGACCGCCCGTGCGTCGGCGGTGCTGCCGCCGCTGAGTGTGACAGTGAGCTCGGTGTCGGCGGACATGGTCAACGGGACTCCTCGGATGGTCGGCGTCGGACGGGCGGAGGCGTGCCGGCCTGAGCCGTCACGCCATCCGTCCCGCGGTCCGTGTAACCGTCCGTTGATCGCTGAAACAGTCGCCCGGCCGGCCGATGTCCACCGCTCAGAAGCGGCCGTTGGTCAGGCGCGTGACCGGCCCCTGGGTGTGGCGCTCGGAGATGCGACCCGCCGCGAAGGACACGGCGCCCAGTGCGGTCAGACCGGCGCCGACGCCCGCGGCGACGAGCTTGCGGTGGCTGATCACCGTCCACGCTGTCTTCGCGCCCGCGGCGACCTGCCCCGAGGCCGAGACGATCGCCTGGCGCCCCACCTCCACGCTCTTGGCCGCGGTGTGCGCGGCCGTGCTGGTCGCATCCGCCGCGCGCTGCGCGCCCGCCTTCGCGGCCGAGGCCGCCTCGTCGGTCTTGGAGGCGGCTGTCCGCGCGGTCCGTGTCGCCGGGGCCGTCGCCCGGTCCGTGCTCTGCCGGGCCTTGGCGGCGGTGGCGGCGGCTGTCTTCTTGTTCGTTTCCTTGTCCGATTCCGTCATGGGAACCGGTTTGCCGTTCACCTCCGTCGCAAACACGTTCCGTCACACAGCCTTTCCGTCGCCCTCATGACCGGTCAAGAAGGCGTAAAAGAGGGAACCCGGTGCACAAGAACGAAGCGAGGTTCGATCAGGCAGGGAGGAAAGTTGTCGGCCAGCGGGAAAGAAGTGGGCACCAACAACACGGGCCGCGACGAGACGGAGGAGGAGAGAGCCGACCGCAAGTGGGGAGAGCTCATCCAGGAGGTCAGGGTCGCCCAGACGGGCGTGCAGATCCTGTTCGGCTTCCTGCTGACCGTCGTGTTCACACCGAAGTACGCGAACCTGGCCGACACGGACAAGAGCATCTACATCGTGACGGTCGTGCTGGGCGCCTGCGCCACCGGCGCGCTGATCGGTCCCGTGTCCCTGCACCGTCTGGTGTCCGGTCGGCGGGTCAAGCCGCAGTCCGTGGAGTGGGCTTCACGGCTGACCTTCGTCGGCCTGGTGCTGCTGCTCGCCACCATGACGTCGGCGCTGCTGCTGGTCCTTCGGGTGGCCACGCACGACGACTACGTGCCGTGGCTGGTCACCGGAGTGGTCGCCTGGTACCTGCTGTGCTGGTTCCTCGTACCGTTGCTGGTCCGGCAGCGCCATACGACGAAGTGACGCCGAGCGCGTCGAGCCGACGGGCGTGCGGGCGGCCGGGCACCAGCCGGTCCGGGTGGCCAGGAAAAGCGTCCGCCGCCTGGCCACCGATCACCGCGGACGCCCCTTCGACACGAGCCGGACAGCCACTCACTCGCGCCGCGCGTCAGCCGCCCGCGAGGACGTCCTGGAGGAAGTCGTCGATCCGCACCTGCTCCCGGCCGGGCGCCACGACCTCCCGGGTCTCCCGCAGGAAGGCCGCGATCGCCGGAGCCCACGCGAACACCACGGCGCGCTGACGGCCGCCGTCGGGGCGGGCGTCGCCGAGGAACTCGACGCGCAGTTCCTCCCACATGCCGGTCGACGCCGGCCGCATCCGCACGTCCCCGACCCCGACCGGCCGCCGCAGACCCTCGGTGAGCATCTCCCGGTCCAGCCGCCACCGCGCGAGCACCCGGCCGTCATGGCTGAACAGCGCGGTGACGGCGAACGGGTCCGCCGCGTCGTAGCTGAGGTGGGCGAGCACCGGGCAGCGCTCGGCGGCACCCGCCTGCAGCTGCACGACGAGCGTCTTGTGGACGAACGAGTTCACTGGAGGGCCTCCGGGGAGAACAGTCGTAGAGCCCTCTAGTACCCCCCTCGCGCGCAAGATGCTCAGCCTTCCGGGTGATTCCCGCGAGCTCCGCGCAGCGAGGTGATGCAGGAGGCGATGGCATGCTGGAGTTCTTCGAGCTGTTGGACCATGTCGTCCTCGTAGAACTCCTGGGCGTCGTCGAAGGTGAGCTCCTCGAACACCTTGGTCGCCCGCTGGAGGCTGCTGTAGAACTTCGTCCGCCGTTCCTGGACGCGCAGCTCGGGATCGGACTCCACCGCCTCGACGACGAGCGACTTCATCGTGTCGTAGGCCTCGGTGGCCCACTCGCCGGTGTCCTCGTCCTCCTCCAGTTCGTCCAGCAGGGACAGGTGTCGCTCGGCCTCCTGGCGGACGTCGACGGGCGCGTCGATGGTCTGCCCCGCGGGGGTCTTGACCTGGCCCGACTCGGCGATCTGGCGGACGTATCCGATCCGGTCGGCGGACCTGCTCTCGCTGGCGACGGCCTTCTTCAGGTCGTCGGTGCGCACCACGTCCCGGGCCAACTCGGCCTGCAGCTCGGGGTCTTCACGGACCCGGTCCAGCAGGGCCTGACGGGCCGCCCGGGCGGTGGAGGGGTCGGCGAGGATCGCGGCGCGCAGCGCGGTCGGGTTCTCGGCGACCTCCAGCGCCTTGGTCGGCCGGATGCCCTCGGCCTCGGCCGCCTCCGTGATGGCGGTGCCCCGCTCGGAGGTGGCGCTGCTGCGGGAGACGTAGTAGCCGAGCCACACGTCGGCGTCCGGCAGCTCCACCTCCTGGCCGGGCGTCAGCGCCTCGAACTGCGGGACGAGACCGTCGTCGGCGGCGCGGTCCCACGCCTTGTAGTAGCGCATCACACGCTCGGGCGAGCAGCCGGCCAGTTCCGCGAACTCCTTGGCCGACACCTTCGGCGTCTCGTCCGCGCCCTGGCCGCCGGGCCGCACGCTGCGCGCCACCATCAGGCCGAAGGCCCATCCTCCGGTGCGCGCGTAGACGCCGAACTCGCGCGCGTCCCGCGCCACGAGGTTGGACAGGGGCACGGGGGGCGCCTCGGACGGGACGATCGACAGTGTCACGGGTGACTCTCCTGGGCAGGCTGGTCGAACTGCGCTGGTGCGGTTCCTGATGCGGTTCCTGGTGCGGTTCGGAAGCCTATTGCACCCCGCGGCGGCGAGGCGGCGCCCGGGCAGCCCCCGTGCCGTCAGTCCAGCGCGTCGTGCAGCGCGGGCAGCAGCGTCTTCGCCGACCAGTCCAGGTACTCGGGCTGGGACTCGCCGCCGATCTGCACCAGGGCGATCTCGGTGAACCCCGCCTCGGCGTACGGCCGTACCGCCTCGACGAAGTCCTTGGGGTCGTCGCCGCACGGGATCGAGCCGGCGACATCGTCGGGCCTGACGAACTGGGTGGCCGAGTCGAACGAATCCGGGTGCGGCAGCTCGGAGTTGACCTTCCAGCCGTTGCCGAACCAGCGGAACTGGGAGTGGGCGCGCTTCACGGCCGCGTCCCGGTCGGTGTCGTAGCACACCGGCAACTGGCCCACCCGCGGCTTGCCCTGGCCGCCGTGCCGGTCGAAGGCGTCCAGGAGGCCCGGCTTGGGCTCGGTGGCGATCACCAGGTCGGCCAGCCGGCCCGCGAGGGAGCAGGACTGCTCGCCGGAGACGGCGATGCCGATCGGCGGCGGCTGGTCGGGCAGGTCCCACAGGCGGGCCGACTCGACGTCGAAGTGTGTACCGCGACGGTTCACATGGCCGCCCTCGAAGAGCTCGCGGATGATCTCCACCGCCTCTTCGAGCATCTCGTGCCGTACGTCGACGGCCGGCCAACCGCCGCCCACCACATGCTCGTTGAGGTTCTCGCCGGAGCCGAGCCCCAGCCGGAACCGGCCCTCGGACAGCAGCTGCATCGTCGCCGCCTTCTGCGCCACCACCGCCGGGTGGTAGCGGAAGCTCGGACACGTCACGTACGTCATCAGCGGAATGCGGGAGGTCGCCTGGGCGGCGGCTCCCAGCACACTCCACGCGTACGGCGAGTGGCCCTGCGTGCGCAGCCACGGGAAGTAGTGGTCCGAGGTCACCGAGAAGTCGAAACCCGCCTCCTCGGCCCCGACCACGTGGTCGACCAGGTCACGCGGGCCGGCTTGTTCGGTCATCATCGTGTATCCGATTTGCACCATAGCGGCTGAGTCCCCGGTCAGCGGTGGGGGAAACGGACCGATCGCGGTCTCCTCGATCACGGTGCCCGATCGGGGAGGACGCCCGGCCGGGCGGGCGCCGCGGCTCAGTCGGAGGTCTGCCGGAACGTTCTCAGGAAGGTGTCCAGGGCCTCCCGGTTCGCGGAGTCGTTCCAGTCCGCGGCCGGCGTGGTCCAGCGCAGCGAGAAGCCGCGGCCCTCCCCGATGAGGAAGCCGCGGCCGAACGTGCGCGACCGGGTGCCGTGGGAGTCGTCGCCGAGCCACTCCATGTCGGCGGCCTCACGCCCCTGGTACGTCGTCGCGCGGATCTCGCCGATCCGCTGGAAGCCGATGTCCGCCTGTTTCAGACCGGGTTCGACGTCGTCGCGCCAGACGGCGACCGGGTCCGGGCCGACGCGTTCGCTGTAGGTGACGGCGAGCGTGCGCGGGTCGTCGTCCTTTCCGAAGGTGACGCGATACGAGAGGTCGCCCGTGCGCGAGGTGTTCAGTGCCTTCCAGCCCGCCGGGAGAGCCACCGAGAAGCCCTCCGGTGACTGGTACACACGGAATCCGGCGGGGAGCGCGTCGCCGGAAGGAGACGGTGTCGGCGTGGGCGTCGGTGTGGCGGAGGGCTTCGCGGTGGTGGATGCCGAAGGGGAGGGTGTCGGTGTCGGCGTCTCGGGCGAGGCGGAGCTCTGTCCGTCGGTGACCGGGGTCGAGGCGCTCGGCCGGGATGCCGCGCCGCCGGCACTGCTGGATCCGGAATCGGTACCCGGTAGTTGACGGGTCACCGCGAGGACCGCGACGGACACCGTGACGACGGCCAGGGCGGTCCCGGCGACCATGGTCCGGCGGCTCCACACCGGGCCCGTCTGGTACAGACCGCGCAGACGGGGCCTGGGCAGCGCCCGCAGAGCGTCCTCCGGCTCCTCGTTGAGGACCCGGGTGAGGGCCTCGCGAACCACCGGGCGGGTCAGCCGTTCCCGGGAGTTCTTGCGCAGCAGTCCCTGCACGGTCTGGGCGAGCGGCCCGGCGTGCACGGGACCGCGCAGCGGAAGCCGGTCCACCCCGCGCAACGTGGCCTCCGGCCGGTCCCGGTCGCGGAACGGCGGCCGGCCCTCGACCATCGTGTACAGCATCGCCCCGAGCGCCCACAGGTCGGCGGCCGGCCCGATGCGTTCGTCGCGGGCCTGCTCGGGCGAGGCGTACGACGGTGCGGTGACCCGGGGTGCCAGGGTCGCGCCGGTCAGCCCGAAGCCGGTGAGGACGACGGAGCCCTGGTTTCCCACGAACACCTGGCCGGGACTGAGTTCGCCGTGCGTGATGCCCTCGCCGTGCGCGGTCTCCAGCACATCGAGCACCTCCAGGCCGATGCGCGCCGCCCGGACGTAACTGAACGTGCCCTGCTGGGCGAGGAGTTCCGTCAGGGGTACGCCGTCGATCCATTCGGTGACGACCCACAGGACGCCGTGCTCCTCGACCGCGTCGAGCACCTCCGCGACCTGGCCCGGACACACCCGTCCCATGGTCTCGGCCATCCGGATGACACGGGCGGTGGCCCGGCGCGAACTCTCCCCGTCCAGGTCGGCCGGCAGTCCGATCTGGGTGAGGAGGCGGGGCCGCCCGGCCCCGAGGTCCTCGCCGTACCAGCAGATACGGTTGGTTTCGCGATGGAGGATCTCCAGGAGCCGGTACCTTCCGGCGACCAACTCGTGGTTGGACACGTGCGCCTTGACCATGTCATCCCTCGCTGAACCCCTGGCTCTCACCTTTCACAGAGGTACGAGGACCAGGACGGGGTGCGTTCAATGAATTCGCAACCGATGAGCGCCGCTTCCCTTTTGTTCGACAGCTGTTCGACAGGTCAGTGGAACTGAGTGGGCGCCGCGCGGGGTTGACGCGCTCCCGGCTCGGACCGGGTCGGCGGCGGCCCGCTCTCAGAGATCGCGAAGCACCAGGAAGTCCAGCAGGGACCGCAGATCGCCCCCGGCCGCCGGTTCCAGTGGCACCTCGGACAGCAGCGCCTCCACGGCGGTGAGGTGCCGCCGGGCCTCGGCCAGCGCGGCCGACCTGCCGCCCGCCTCCTCGATCAGCGCGGCGGCTCGCTCGTGCTCCGCGTCGGACTCCAGGAGTGCGACCAGCCGGCCGGCCACGGGGGAGGGGGAGTCGAGTGCGGACAGGACGGGGAACGTCTTCTTCCGTTCCCGCAGGTCGCCGTGCACGGGCTTGCCGGTGACGGCGGGGTCGCCCCAGATGCCCAGCACGTCGTCGACGATCTGGAACGCGACCCCGAGATGCCGTCCGGCCCGGTCGAGCGTGGCGACCACGCTGGGCGGCGCGCCGCCCAGCAGGGCGCCCAGCGCGGCCGCGCAGCCCAGCAGCGCACCGGTCTTGTGCTCGGCCGTGGTGCGGTACTCGACCGGCCGCACCCGGTGCGGCCCCGCCCAGGGGCGCGCGGCGAGCAGCAGGTCGTCGGCCTGGCCGCGCACCAGGTCGCCCAGTGCCACGGACAGCAGGCGCAGCGCCTCGGGGCCAGCCGAGGAGCCGGCGAGGGTCTCGACGGCGAGCGCGAACAGCGCGTCGCCCGCGAGGACCGCCGGGCCCGTGCCGTACGCCTTCCACACGGTGGGGCGGCGTCTTCGGGCCGCGTCGCCGTCCATGATGTCGTCGTGCAGCAGCGAGAAGGTGTGCACCAGTTCCACCGCGACGGCCGCGGGCACCCCGGCCCGTCCGGGCGCGCCGGCGGCCTCGGCCCCGAGCACGGCCAGCGCCTGGCGTACCCCCTTGCCGCCGGTCGCCCTGGTGGGCGCGCCTCCGACCTCGCACCAGCCGAAGGCGTATCCGGCCATCTCGCCCACCCACGGATGCAGGCGCCCGACCGCCTCCTGGAGCGCGGGCCGCACCAGTCCGCGGCAACGGTCCAGGACTTCGGGGGCGGCGACCGCCGACGTCAACCCCGTCACCGTACGGCCTCCGTCCGTGCGCCGAACGTTTCCCGCGGCTGCCGCCGTGATGTCCCCGGCGAGTGCTCCGGTGCGTGTGCCGGAATGCCGAACTCATCCTGAGCCCGAGCCACCATCTCGCTGGCGTGCCGCAGCCCGAGCCGGTCCAAGGCGCGGGCCAGATCGGCCAGTTCGGCGGCGGTCTCGGCGCGGTCGGCGCCCAGTCGGGCCCGGGACTTGGCCAGTCCGAGCCGCGCCAGCGCCGTGCCGCGCGGCTCGCTCATGTCACGGAACTCCGCGAGTGCCTGCTCGTAGCAGTCCCGCGCCTTCGCGTAACGCCCGGCGCGGTACAGGACGTTGCCGCGCATCTTGTGGTTGTACGCCAGCGCGCTGGACAGCTTCATCGCACGGCAGGTCTCCTCGGCCTCGGACAGCAGGCCCAGCGCGCGCTCCGTGTCCCCGTCGCGCACGGAGACCACGTCGGCGAGCCCGCGCAGCGCCCAGGCGTGCCCGCGCCGGTCGTCGGCGTGTGCGGCTATCCCGGCCGCCTCCTCGAACAGGGCGTACGCCGTGTCGTAGGAGCCGGTGTTGCGGTGGATCTGCGCTATGCCCTCCAGCGCCCACACGGTGTGCCGTGCCTCGCCACGGCGCCGGGCCTCGGCCAGCAGCTGCTCGTGCAGCCGGCCCACCGCCTCGTAGTCGCCCTGGATGCGTCCGGTCTCGGCGAGTCCCGCGAGCGAGTAGCCGCGGACGACGATGTCACCGCCGCGTTCGCCGAGTTCGGCCGCCAGCTCCAGCAGACGCCGGGCCAGGGGGAACGCGCCGCGCTGCCGGGCCAGGGTGCCGCCGCTCCACAGTGCCCAGGCCATCGCCGCGGTGTCCCCGGCCTCCCGGGCCGCGCGATAGCTCGCCTTCCACGCCCGGTCGGCCTCCCCGATCCGGCCCAGCCGGCGGTATGCCTCGGCGACCGCGAGCCCGGAGCGCGCGGCCTCTGCGTGCTGCCCCGCCCGTTCGGCGGCCCGCAACTGCTCGGTGCCGGCGGCCAGTACCTCGGTCAGCGAGGAGTTCACGGACAGGGTGGTGAGGGCGCCCTGGTACTCCGGGGCGAATGCCTTGTCGTACATGCCTGCCTTTCGGTCGCTATGCACGCCATGTCTACATGCAGCGTATACACGCCGTGTATAGCGGGTCGAAGACCTGCCCCGGCCCACTGGACCGGGGCGTCATCTGTTGCCGGTCAAGACGTCATGACAGTCGTCGGGGTTGCCCGTGAGGCGTAGATCACGTCAGTGCTGCTGAGCCTTCTGGGGTGTCGCCTCGCTCGGCCGCACGACGGCGTAGCCCTCGCCCTGCAGCATCAGCTGCACCGCCTCGCCGGAACCGCCGCGCAGCATCGACCCTATGGACTGCGAACGGTGCAACGAGGTCGCCAGGCCCGCCGTCCAGCCGACGATCGCGTCCGTGTCGACGTACACCGGATACTGCGCGGAGACCGGGATGACCAGCGGGTTGCCCTCACACACCAGGCCCAGTCGGCCCTGCCCGGTGAAGACACTGTTGAACAGGCCGCCGCCGGCGATGCCGGCGCCCTTCACGGTCGCGATCCGGTACGCCAGCGTGGCGTCGAAGCACAGGACGTTGCGGCCGTTGACGGTGAACTCGTCGCCCGGCTCGACGTCCACGACGAAGCAGTTCTGCGCCTCGTGCGCGAACCAGGCCTCGCCCTGCCCGCGTACGGCCATCAGCGGCAGGCCCTCACCGGTGACCGCGCGCTTGAGCATGCCGCCCACGCCCTGGCCCTTGCGCTCGAACTGGAGGTTGCCGCGGTAGGCGATCATCGCCCCCTGGCGGGCGAGCATCTCGCCGTTCACGGTGTAGCGGACGCACTTGGAGTTCTCGACCGTCATGCCCGCCTGTGTGGGCGGCTGGACCATGTGCTCGCTGGAAAAGAGATCGCTCTTCATGGGGGCATGGTGGCCCGGAGGGATTCCCTCCGCCAACTTCGTGGTCCCAGGCATCGAGGAGCCGTGTGAGTATTGCCGCGCACCGGTATGAACTCGTCTATTTCCGCGTGGTGTTCACTCGGTCCGAGCGGCCGGGCGCAAGTCCCGGACGTCGGATCCTGTTGCTTTTATTGACGGTGGAAAAGAAGACCCCTAGGTTCCCGAGCATGCTCCCGACACCCCGGGCCGAGAGGTTTCCGGTCAACACGCCCGCCGCCTCGCAGATCTTCACCACCGTGCTGTCCCGGGGGCCCCTCACCCGCCTGGAGGTGGCCCGGCTTGCCGGGCTGTCCCCGGCCGCCGTCACCAAGGCGGTCCGGCCCCTGATCGAGGCGGGCTACCTGGTGGAGGACGCGGACGCGCAGGCGCAGCCCGCGCTCGGGCGGCCCGCGAACCTTGTGCGGGTCGACGGCGGACGGGCCCTGTTCGTCGGGATCAAGGTGACCGGCGACGAGATCATCGGCGTGCTCACCGACCTGTGCTGCCGGATCCGCGTCGCTCGCCACACGCCGCTGACCCGCCGTGACCTCACGGCGGTGCTGGCGGCCGTCGCGGACGTGGTCCAGGAACTGCGCGCCGAGGCGGACGAGTCAGGGGCGGCCGTGCTCGGCGTCGGCATCGCGGTCTCCGGCGACGTGGACCGGGCCGAAGGGACCGTCCGCTACTCGCCGTTCCTGGAGTGGCGTGATGTGCCCCTCTCCGAACTCGCCGCCATGACCACGGGGTTGCCGGTCACCGTCGACAACGACGTGCGCGCCCTGACCGTCGCCGAGCAGTGGTTCGGCGCCGGGGCCGGGCTGTCCGACTTCGCCGTGGTGACCGTCGGCGCGGGTATCGGCTGCGGTCTCGTCGTGCACGGCCGGGTGGTCGCCGGCGCCCACGGGGTGGCCGGCGAGATCGGCCATGTGACCGTCGACCCGTCCGGACCGCCCTGCCACTGCGGCAACCGGGGCTGTGTCGAGGCGATCGCGGGCGACGCCGCGATCCTCCGGCGGATCCGCGAGGCCACCGGCGTCGAGGTCACCGACACCGCCGAGGCGGTCCGCCTCGCCCACCTCGGGGTCGCCGCGGCACGGGAGGCCTACGCCAGGGCGGGCGAGGCCATCGGCCGCGGAATCGCCACCGTCGCCAACCTGCTCGGCCCCGAACGCGTGATCATCTCCGGCGAGGGTCTGGCCGCCTACGACCTGTTCGCGGAACAGATCCGCGACACCGTAGCCGCGGCCGCCTTCGGATCCGCCGCCCAGTGCGACGTCCAGATCCGCCCGCTGACCTTCGAGGAGTGGGCGCGCGGGGCCGCGGCCACCGCCATCCAGTCCTTCATCCGAGCCGACACCTAGTCATCCCCAACCGGCAGTTCCCCCCAACCGGCAGTTCCCCCTACTGGCAGTCCCCCCCCTGCTGAGCCGACCCAGGAGGTACGACCCATGAGGTCATCCTCGTACGCTGTCCTGCCCGCACGCGCTCTGAGAGCCGCGGTGGTCCTGGCCCTCGCCGCCGGTGCCGTCACCGTCGCCCCCGCGGCCCACGCCGGGACCACTACGCCCGCCCTGGCGGCCAAGCCCTATATGGGCTGGTCGAGTTGGAGCATGCAGTCGTCCAAGTACCCGGGCCTCAACCCGGACGGCGACTACAGCTACCTGACCGAGGCGAACGTCCTCAAGCAGACCGACGCCCTGGCCGCCAAGCTGAAGAAGTACGGCTACGAGTACGTCAACATCGACTCCGGCTGGTGGCGCGACAACAGCTGGAAGCCGGAGTTCGACCAGTACGCACGGCAGAAGGCCGACCCGCGCCGCTTCCCCAGCGGCATGAAGGCCGTCGCCGACCGCATCCACGCCAAGGGCCTCAAGGCCGGGATCTATCTGCCCGCCGGCCTGGAGAAGGAGGCGTACGGCGAGGGCAAGGTCCCCGTCTGGAACGCGGAGGGGTGCACGACCGCGGACATCGTCTACGGCGACCTGCGTACCACCAACGGGTGGGACAGCTCCTACAAGCTCGACTTCTCCCGCCCCTGCACCCAGAAGTACATCGACTCGCAGGCACAACTCGTCGCCGACTGGGGCTACGACTTCCTCAAACTCGACGGTGTCGGACCCGGCTCCGGCAAGAGCGGCGACCAGTACGACAACGTTGCCGACGTGGCCGCCTGGAACCAGGCCATCGCCGCCACCGGCCGACCGATCCACCTCGAAGTGTCCTGGTCCCTCGACATCGGACACGCCGCCGACTGGAAGAAGTACTCCAACGGCTGGCGCGTCGACACCGACGTCGAGTGCTACTGCAACACCCTCGTCAGCTGGGAGAACTCCGTCGACGACCGCTGGGACGACACCCCCGGCTGGACCCGGCACGCGGGCCCCGGCGGCTGGAACGACCTCGACTCCCTGGACGTCGGCAACGGCGAGATGGACGGCCTCACCAAGGCCGAACGGCAGAGCTACGCCACCCTGTGGGCCATCGCCAAGTCCCCGCTCTACACCGGCGACGACCTCACCCGCCTCGACTCCTACGGCCTGTCCCTGCTGACCAACCGCGAGGTCATCGCCCTCAACCAGGGCGCCGCCCCGCCCGCCCGCCCGGTGACCGCCTCCGACCCCCAGCAGGTGTGGGCCGCGAAGAACCCGAACGGCACCTACACCGTCGCCCTGTTCAACCTCGCCGACGCGCCCGCCGCCGTCACCGCCGACTGGTCCACCCTCGGCTTCACCGGCAAGGCCGCCGTCCGCGACCTGTGGAACCACGAGAACCTCGGCACCCACAAGAACAAGATCACCCAGGCCCTGCCCGCCCACGGCTCCCGCCTGTTCACCGTCACCCCGCCCGGCCCTCGCCTCGACTGGAACGGCTACGAGGCCGAGGCCCCGGCGAACACCCTCGGCGGCAATGCCTCCGTCGGCGACTGCGCCACCTGCTCCGGCGGCAAGAAGGTCGGCAACCTCTACCTCGGCGGCAAGATCCGCTTCAACGACGTCGTCGTCGGCAGGGCGGGCACGTACTGGGTCAAGGTCGCCTACATCAGCGGTGACGCCCGCTCCGTCGACGTGTCCGCGGGCAGTGGCGGCACCACCCGCCACAAGCTCCCGTCCACCGGGGACTGGGGAACCGTCGAGACCGTCAGTGTGCCCGTCACGCTGAAGGCCGGCACCAACACGATCACCTTCGACAGCGGCACGAGCTACGCCCCGGACATCGACCGGATCGACGTCCCCCGACTTTCCTGACCTACTCTCCGGGAGCCCGCATGGACACCGACCCCGCACCGCTGCCCAGACGAAACCTCCTCACCCTCGCCGCGACGACCGCGGCCCTCGCCGGCCTGCCGGCCTTCACCGCCACCGCGGCGCCCGGGCGGCCCGCCGCCGCACCGGCGTTCACGAGTGACCCGCGCCACCGTCTGTGGTGGCGGGCCCCCGCCGACGACCGGTCGATGATCGAACAGGGCCTGCCCGTCGGCAACGGCCGTCTCGGCGCCCTCGCGAGCAACGACCCCGGCCGTGAGGTCCTGCTGATCACCGACGCCACGATGTGGACCGGCGGCCTCAACGACTCCCTCGACGCCGACGGCCAGTTCCCCTACGACCGTGAGAACTTCGGCTCCCTCACCCTGCTCGGCCGGCTCACCGTCGACATCCCCGACCACGACCTGTCCGCCGTCTCCGGCTACCGGCGCACCCTCGACCTCGACCGGGGCGTGGTGACGACGTCGTACGTCCGCTCCCAAGTGACCTACCGGCGGGAGATCCTCGCCAGCCGTCCGGACGACGTGATCGTGCTGCACTTCACGCAGAGCGGGGGAGGCCGCTACACCGGCACCCTCACGCTGGAGGGCACGCACGGTGAGGGCGCCGGTGTGTCCTTCGGCGCCGCGTTCGCGAACGGGCTGAGGTACGGCGCCGCCGTCACCGCGTACGGCAGCGGAGGCCGCGTCACCGTCAGCGGCTCGCACATCTCGTTCTCCGGCTGCAAGGACCTCACCGTGGTGGTGAGCGGCGGCACCAACTACGCGCCGGACGCGGCCAAGGGCTACCGCGACCCGTCGCTCGATCCGCACAAGCTCGCCCGCACGAAGGTCCGCGACGCCGCCGCCCACTCGGCGGACACCCTGCTGCGCACGCATGTCGCCGACTACCGCGCGCTGTTCGGGCAGTTCGCGCTCTCGCTCGGCACGTCGTCCGAGGGGCAGCGCTCCCTCGACACCTGGGAGCGGATCCAGGCGCGGGCCCGCGACGGCGAACCCGATCCCGAACTCGAGGCGGCCTATGTGCAGTTCGGCCGCTACCTGATGATCTCCGCGTCGCGCGGCAGCCTCCCGATGGGACTGCAGGGGCTGTGGCTCGACGGCAACGACCCGGACTGGATGGGCGACTACCACACCGACATCAACATCCAGATGAACTACTGGATGGCCGACCGGCTGGGCCTGTCCTCGTCCTTCGACGCCTTCACCGACTACTGCGTCGCCCAGCTGCCGGACTGGACCGACCTGACCCACCGGCTGTTCCAGGACTCCCGCAACCGCTACCGCAACTCCAGCGGGAAGGTCGCCGGCTGGACCGTCGCCTTCTCCACCAACCCCTATGGCGGACTCGGCTGGTGGTGGCACCCGGCGGGCAACGCCTGGCTGTGCCAGAGCCTCTGGGAGCACTACGAGTTCACGCACTCCCGCACCCACCTGGAGAAGATCTACCCCCTCCTCGAGGGCGCCTGCCAGTTCTGGGAGGCGCGGCTGCTCACCACCACCCTGGACGACGGGAGGGAGGTGCTGATCGCGGACCATGACTGGTCGCCGGAGCATGGGCCGCAGGACGCCAAGGGCAACACCTACGTCCAGGAACTGCTGTGGACTCTCTTCGGCAACTACTGTGTCGCCTCCGCCGAGTTGAAGAAGGACAGCGGATACGCCGAGACGATCTCCGGCTTGCGCAGGCGTCTGTACCTGCCCGAGGTGAGCCCGAAGACCGGCTGGCTGGAGGAGTGGATGTCGCCCGACAACCTCGGCGAGACCACCCACCGTCACCTGTCCCCGCTCATCAACCTGTTCCCCGGCGACCGCATCCGCCCCGACGGCTCCACCCCGGCCGACATCGTGGCCGGCGCCACCGCCCTGCTCACCGCGCGCGGTATGAACAGCTTCGGCTGGGCCAACGCCTGGCGCAGTCTGTGCTGGGCTCGCCTCAAGAACGCCGACAACGCCTACCAGCTGATCGTCAACAACCTCCGCCCGTCGACCGACGGCAGCAACGGCACCGCCCCCAACCTCTTCGACATCTACGAAGTGAGCCAGGGCAACGGCATCTTCCAGATCGAGGCCAACTTCGGTACACCTGCCGCTGTGACCGAGATGCTCCTGTACTCCCGCCCGGGCCACCTGGAACTGCTGCCCGCGCTTCCGGACGCGTGGGCGGCCTCCGGCTCCCTCACCGGAGCGGGCGCCCGCGGCGGCTTCGTCGTCGACCTGCGCTGGCGGGACGGCAGGCCGACCTGGGCACGGATCCGCAGCGTGGGCGGCCGGACCACGACGGTGGCGTACGGCGGTAGGGTCCGGACCGTGAGTCTGCAGCCCGGAGGGTCCGTCACGTTGAAGGACCTCACACGATGACGGTCCGGTTCCCCACGAGCCTGGGCTCGGTGGCCGCGATGCTGCTGTTCGCCTGTGCCTGCCAGTCCACGTCCATGCGGGCCGGGGCGATCGACGCCCCGGCCGGCGTGATCACCTGGGGCGCGAGCGCCGATCGCGTCGGTGACGCCGCCGCCGACCGCGGCTACCGGCTAGTCGTGCACACCAGTGTCGCGGGCCGCGACGCCCGGATCCGGCTCTCCAACGCCTTCGGGGACCGGCCCGTGACCTTCGACAGCGTCTACGCAGGACTGCGCAGGACGGGCGCCGAACTGGTCCGCGGCAGCAACCGCCGGCTGACCTTCGACGGGGCGCGCTCGGTCACCGTCCCCGCCGGGGAGACCGTACTCAGCGATCCGCTGCCCGGCAGCCTGCCCGCCGAGAGCGACCTGGCGGTCAGCATCCACACGCCCGACGCGGCCGGCCCGGTGACCGGCCACTGGATGGCCATGCAGACGTCCTACGCCGGTTCGGGCGACCACACCGCCGAGGAGAGCGGTGCCTCCTGGGCGCAGACCACCGGCTCCTGGTTCTACCTCGACGCGGTCTCCGTGCGGGCGAGCCCCGGCACCGGAGCCGTCGTGGCCCTCGGCGACTCCATCACGGACGGCTGGCAGTCGACCACCGACGTGAACCGCCGCTGGCCCGACTACCTCGCCCGCCGCCTGCACCGGGCGGACACCCGCATGAAAGGCGTCGCCAACGAGGGCATCTCGGGCAACAAGGTCCTCGCGGACGGCGCCGGTCAGAGCGCGCTGAACCGACTGGACCGGGACGTGCTCTCCCAGCCCGGCGTACGGACCGTGTTCCTCTTCGAGGGCGTCAACGACATCAAGGCCCACACCGGAGTCACCGCCGAGGACCTGATCGGTGGCTACCAGGAACTCGTCGAGCGCGCGCACGCGGCCGGCAAGTGTGTCGTCGGAGCCACCGTCGGGCCCTTCAAGGGCTGGTCCGAATGGGACCAGGACGCCGAAGCCGTACGCCAGGAGGTGAACACCTTCATCAGGACCAGCGGCGAGTTCGACGCCGTCACCGACTTCGACCGCATCCTGCGCAGTCCCTACGACCCCGCACGGATCCTGCCCGTCTTCGACGGCGGCGACCATATTCACCCCAACGACAAGGGAATGCAGGCGATGGCCGACGCCGTCGACCTGAAGAGCCTCGACTGTGCCGGCCAGGACCCGGACCCCAAGCCGTGACCCGGGAACGGGGTCGGCTCCCCGGCCCCGTTGACGGCAGGAAGCCGTGGCCCGGTCGCTCAGGACGGTCCGTGCCCGGATCCGCTCCGCTCCGGACTGATCAGCCCCTGCCGATAGGCGACCGCCACCGCCTCCGTGCGGCTCGCCGCGCCCAGCTTGGCGAGGATGTTGGAGACGTGGACGCTCGCTGTCTTGGCGCTGATGAACAGGTCCTCGCCGATCTGCCGGTTGCTGCGGCCGAGGGCGAGCAGCCGCAGTACGTCCTGCTCGCGGGAGGTGAGGATCGTGGTGCGGGCGTCGGCGGTCGGAGTCTGAGCCAGACGTCCACGGCGGATCAGGGCGTCCACCTGCTCCAGCAGAGGTGTGGCGCCCAGCCGGACGGCCGTCGCCCGGGCCTCGCGGGCCGCGACGCCCGCCTCCTCGCGCCGCTCGCCCGTCAACAGGGCCTCGGCGAACCGTACTTGGCAGCGCGCCCGCTCGTACACGTCACCGAAGTCGAACGCGGCGACCGCCCTGCCCCAGGCCGCCGCGTCCGGCCCGGACACCGCCCGCGCCCACTCCGCCTCGGCCCGGGCCAGCCACGCCTGCCCCTCAGGCCCCTGCGGTGTGCCGTTCTCGCCGTGCACGGATGAGAGCCGGGCGAGGTCGCGCAGTTCGGTCGCGGTGTCCGTCCAGCGGCGCGTCTCGGCCTCGTCGCCGGTCGAGCGCAGCGTGGCGGCCCGGTCGGCGACCGCGGACAGGGCGAGGGCGGCCAGCCGGACGGTGACGTACGGCGGTGTGCCCGAGACGTCGGTGAAGGCCGCCACCGTGGAGCGCATCCGCTCCACGGCAGCCTCCGGCGCACCCCGTTGTGCCGCCGCGTCGGTCAGCACGATGCCCGCGACCAGCGTGCCCATCCAGTCGAACGGCCCCTCCAGCAGGGCGTCGGCGCGGTCGGCGGCCGTGCGGTCACCGCGTGCCAGTGCCACGTACAGCGCGGGTCCGGCCGTGTACCCGCCGGCCGCCGGAAGCACCTCGGCGTCCGCGGCCGCCGCGCGTGCGCACTCCTCCCAGTGGCCCAGTGTGTAGAGCGCCAGCAGCCGGAGATAGCGCATCTCCAACGGATACGGCGAGGACAGCAGGCCCGCGCGGCGGGCCCGGTCCAGCCCCTCGGTGAGCCACGGCAGGCACTCGTCGAGGTCACCGGACTCGAAGCAGCCGACGGCCAGATTGAACAGGGCGCGCAGTTCCACCGGCGCGTTGCCCGAGCCGCGCGCGAGATCCCGGGCCGCCCGCAGCCGCTCCTGGCCCTCCGGCGTCCGGCGGCCACCGCCCTCCAGGATGGCGAGCGAGATCAGCAGATCGGTCCGTGCGTCGGTCACATCCAGCCGTTCCGCGACGCTCAGAGCCTGCCGGGCGATCCGCAGCGCCGTGTCGTACTCCCCGACCTGGCGCGCCGCCAGCACATGGGTGGCCGCCGCCCACACCCAGGTGCGCGACGGGGGTTCGGCCGGGATCATGGCGAGCGCCTCGCTGCTGTACGCGAACGCCGCGGTCAGGCTGTCGACGTCGATCAGGTTCCCGGCGAGCTGGTACCGGACCCGGGCGGCCAGCTCGGAGTCCGCGTCCTGGCCGATGTCCGCGAGCGCCGCGCGGGTGAGCGACACCGCCCGGTGCGCCTGACCGGCGTGCGCGGCCGCCGCCGAGGCGCGCAGGGTGAGTGTCACCCGGTCGACGCCCTCGCCCGTGGGCCGCGCGGCCGGCTCCACCGCCGACCACAGGTCCAGGGCCGCTTCGAGGTGCCGCAGTTCCTCGGCGGGCGCGCCGAGCGACTGGGCGTGGCCGGCCGCCTCCACCGAGGCCGCCAGCGCCTCGGTCAGGTCGTGGCTCTCCCGGTAGTGGTGGGCCCGCTCCGCCGCGCTCTCGGCACGACGGCCCCGCCCGGTGAGCAGCCGGGCGAACGCGCCGTGCAGCCGGGCCCGCTCACCGGGGAGCAGATCGGCGTAGACCGCCTCGCGGGCCAGGGCGTGCCGGAAGGCGTACGTGTCGCCGTGGCCGGAGACCAGCAGCTGCCGCCCGATCGCCTCCCGGAGAGCCGACTCCAGCTCGTCCTCGGGAAGCCCGACCGCGTCCCGCAGCAGGTCGTGCTCGACCCGGCGCCCCGCCACCGCGGCCGTGCGCAGCACCTGCTGGGCGGTGTCGGAGAGCTGCTCGAAGCGGATCAGGAGGACGTCCGCGAGGCCGCTGGGCACACCCCCCGCCTCCGTGTCGGTGGCCGCGAGCAGCTCCTCCGCGTAGAAGGCGTTGCCCTCGGCGCGCTCGACGATCCGCCGGACCGTGGCCTCCGGCAGTGGACCGGCCCGCAGCGCGCGCACCAGGCGGGCCACCTCGGGATCGGCCATGGGCCGCAGCTCCAGCCGCTCCACGGCGGACAGCCGCACCAGCTCGGCCAGCAGCGGACGCAACGGGTGGCGGCGGTGCAGGTCGTCCGCCCGATAGGAGGCGAACACCGCCAGCCGGTGGGTGGGCGCACCGCCCGCCGACCGCTGCGGGACGCCCCGGCTGAGCAGGAACCGCAGCAGATCCCGGGAGGACTGGTCCGCCCAGTGCAGGTCCTCCAGGACGAGCAGCAGCGGGGCGATGTCCGAGAGGTCGGCCAGCAGGCCCGCGATGCCCTCGAACAGCCGCAGCCGGCCGCCGGTGTCCCGAGCCGTGTCCGTGCCGCCGCCCAGCAGCCGGTCCACCACCGGATGCGTGGCGAGGACGTCCGTGAACCGCTCGTCGGCCGCGAGCAGACCCAGGACCTCGGTGAACGGCAGATACGGCAGACCCACGTCACCGAGGTCGACGCAGTGCCCGGTGAGCACCGTCGTCCCGGTCCCGGCGGCCAGGGCGGCGACCTCGTCCAGCATCCGGGTCTTGCCGACGCCCGCGTCCCCGGCGATCAGCACCGCCCGGGCCTCACCGCCCCGGGCGCGCTCCAGCACACCGGCGAGGCGGGCGAGTTCGTCCTCCCGGCCGATGAGCGGTGCGGTGTTCGAGATCGTCGGCACGGATCCATCCTGGCACGCGGCACTGACAGAGCTGCTGTGGCCCAGGGCGACCACGCCGACCGGCGAGGGCGTGGGGCCGGGGGCTCACTGCCGCAACGTCCGGGCCCAGTCGGCGGGCACCCGTCCCGCGGGGCCCGGCGTGGGCTGGTCCGCCGGATGGCTGGCCGGCGGCGCGAGCTCCGGCCCCGACTCGTACAGCTCGTTGGTCGCGTAGTTCCAGTACCAGCCCTCGCCGGGCTCGAAGCTCTGCACCAGGGGATGCCCGGTGGCCTTGTGATGGCCGGTCGCGTGCTGGGCGGGGGAGGAGTCGCAGCAGCCGATGTGCCCGCACTGCGCGCACCGCCGCAGATGGAACCACCAGCCGCCGGCCGCGTCGCACTCCACGCATCCGGCGCCGCTCGGCGCCACGTCCGGGGCGATTCCGTCGATTCCGTTGTCGCTGGTCATACGGGCTCCTCGGAGGGGGTGTCGGGGTCCGCGGCGGTGAGCGGAAGCAGGACCTGGAAGCGGGTGTCGCCGGGCTCGGACTCGACCTGGAGGGAGCCGTGGTGTTTGTTGACGATGATCCGCCACGAGATGTCCAGGCCCAGCCCGGTGCCCTCGCCCACCGGCTTGGTGGTGAAGAACGGGTCGAAGATACGGCCGCGGATCTCCTTGGGCACACCGGGCCCGGTGTCGCGGAACTCCACCAGCAGCCGGTCGTTGTCCAGCGCCGTCCGCACGGTCAACGTCCCTTCTCCGCCGCCGCTGTTGACGGCGGAGACCGCGTTGTCGATCAGGTTGGTCCACACCTGGTTGAGCTCCGCCGGGTACGCCGGCACCTTCGGGACCGTACGGTCGTACTCCTTGACCAGCCTGATCCGCGGGCCGATCTTGGCCGACAGCATCAGCAGGGTGCTGTCGAGGAGTTCGTGTACGTCGGCGACCTGGTAGGGGGCCCGGTCCAGCTGCGAGTACTGCTTGGCGGCGTCGACGAGATGGGAGACGCGGTTGGTGGAGTCGTTGATCTCGTCCATCAACAGCTCGGTCTCCACGGTGTAGTTGAGCCAGCCGATCGCGTTCGGCAGGATCTCCTCGTCGACGGCGGCGGCTATGTGGTCCAGCCAGTCCGCGTCGAGACCGGCCTGTACGAAGGTGGGCGCGATCCGCCAGCCGTCCGCGATGCCGTGGTCGTCGAGCCAGTCCGTGAGGGTGTCCTCCCGGTCGGAGGCCTCCAGCGGGCTCAACGTGGGGGCCTTGGCGACGCGTTCGGCGGTGCGTTCCTGGATGTCGATGAGGTTCGCGATGACCTCGGGGGAGTAGGAGCCCTGGGCGATGATGGCGAGCTTGTGCCGCATTTTGCCCACGCGTTCGCGCAGGGTCGCGGTCGCCCGCACGGCCGCCGCGGCGGGGTTGTTGAGCTCGTGCGTGAGTCCCGCGGACAACGAGCCCAGCGCCAGCAGCCGTTCGCGCTGTCCGATGGCCCGCTGGGTGCTCTTCGTCCCGAAGAACAGTCCCTCCAGCAGATGCACCGCCATCGGGAACCACTCCTGCATGAAGTCCGCGAACGTGTC
>Ga0307514_10002139_pt1 | contig 21287 bp, 27 predicted proteins | sample 16_EM_MG_FD_203088 | JGI IMG/M metagenome (GOLD analysis project Ga0307514, IMG submission 203088) | Populus trichocarpa ectomycorrhiza microbial communities from riparian zone in the Pacific Northwest, United States - 16_EM | ecosystem: Host-associated > Plants > Roots > Unclassified | place...
TGAGAGATGCACTCCGAGGCCGTGATCGAGCGAGTTTGGAGATGCACTTGGAGGCCGATATCGAGTGAACTGAGAGCTGCACTTGGAGGCCGTGATCGATCGAGTTTGGAGATGCACTTGGAGGCCGAGATCGAGTGAACTGAGAGCTGCACTTGGAGGCCGTGATCGAGCCAGTTTGGAGATGCACTTGGAGGCCGAGATCGAGTGAGCTGAGAGCTGCACTTGGAGGCCGTGATCGATCGAGTTTGGAGATGCACTTGGAGGGCGAGATCGAGTGCACTGAGATGCACTGGGAGGCCGTGATCGAGCGAGTTTGGAGATGCACTTGCAGGCTATGATCGAGCGAGATTGGAGGAGTACTTGGAGGCGGTCAATTTGGAGGGGGGCGCGATGGCAACATGCTGTACTTGGTGTATGCTGTACTCGGTGTTAACTCATGATTATGGCATGGAGAGATAGAGAGGGATGACTTAACTTCGTGTTCTTAGGTGATGGTAGAGTTGAGCACAAGAAAGAGAGAGATCAGAGGAGATGGGGGAAATCATCATGAGAAACTGGGACTTGAGAGAATTTCGTGTGCAAGTCAATTGACCATCCCCGATACGGCAGGTACGAATCCTGATCCGGCGGGTAATAACACCGATACAAGGTCTTCTAAACCCAATCAGGTCTCTTCTACACCCAATCAGGCAAGTCGTACTCCTGATTTCTCATAGCCGCTCGTATCCTCCATATCGCTCTCATCTTCATCCCCATCTCTCTCTTTCATGTCCACAACTCTACCATCATCGCAAGAACACAAAGTTAAGTCATCCCTCTCTATCTCTCCATGCCAACATCATGAGTTAACACTGAGTGCGGCATACACCGAGTACAGCATACACCCAAGATTGTCTGTCGTCCCTTCATTCTCACGATTTCGAGTTGACCCCTGAATGTTGCTTCAGCTTCCGGCGTACCTCCCTACTGATCCACCGCCACCAGCCAGTTCTCTATAAGAGCTTCAAAGGTAAAGTCATCTCGTCACATTCCCACGGTTTCGAGTTAACTAACCGATGACTCGCTCGATCACGGCCTCCCAGTGCATCTCAGTGCACTCGATCTCGGCCTCCAAGTGCATCTCCAAACTCGATCGATCACGGCCTCCAAGTGCAGCTCTCAGTTCACTCGATCACGGCCTCCAAGTGCAGCTCTCAGTTCACTTGATCTCGGCCTCCAAGTGCATCTCCAAACTCGCTCGATCACGGCCTCCAAGTGCAGCTCTCAGTTCACTCGATCACGGCCTCCAAGTGCAGCTGTCAGTTCACTCGATCTCGGCCTCCAAGTGCTGCTCCAAACTCGCTCGATCACGGCCTCGGAGTGTATCTCTGAGTTGTAGATTGGTAGCTATATAGATACATAGATACATAGATGAGAATACAACCTGAATATATGAGTTTTAAAAAGCGTTGCACGATTAGTAGTAGCTATGAGTTCCAGGCGCACCAGCAGCGTTCCAAAAGAAGATGTTGTTTTTCCCAGAATGCTCTACTGTGATTCGAGGTGCTCCCAGACGCTCCCAGGTTTGTCGCCGGCGCTCCCAGGTGCTCAGCTATGCAACGCGACCCGTCGCCTGGGCGATGGGAAGCGTGTACTTCTCCGTCAGAGGGTACGAGGTTCCGTCACAGCCGTCAGAGCCGTCCGGAACACCCGGATGTTTCAGACGGAAACTAGAGTTGTTGCTGATGCAGTCCACTTCCTTCTCATCCAAAAGTATACTGCCACAATCCCCCCGCTTGCTCCGTGTCTCCCAAGGTCTCTGCATTTCCGTAACGCAATTGCTTCCCTACCCTGCAGATAGTCCTATCATTAATCATAAATATACCTGTATCGTCCAGTGCCGTGACACGAACACAGTAGCAGACGGTGGTGCTGAGCACTATATTGGCCAACAGCTCTAAATCTGGGCTCCTCAATATGCCAACTTACTGCTTCATATTTACTATAAATTGGGAACTACCATGTGCAGATGGAGCCGGCACAATAACAAAGGTGATTCCTACAGATGATTGAGGACATATCCTCGGTACAAAAAGAGAATTGGTGTATGTTTTCAACAAAGATATCACAGAGACACATCCCCCGCGTCTGTCAATCGAGCATGCAATTGAATTGGCGGCCGGCTATAATATGCACTACTGGAGGATCTGGAAGGGACTGGAGTTCAAATTACGGATATTAAAGGCTTATCGAGGCCAACCAAGGGATCAGGATTATTCAGGGATCATCATGGCCATTGGCGCGCAAATCCTCTTTGCTACAAACAGGGAACGTAGGTTGAGACTTTTAGTGAAGTGAGGCAGGCTCAATTGGGCGACAGTAAAGAACCGCTAACCCATTCAGTTAATCTCAGCGGCGCTTAACGCTGAACTTGCGGCTACGATATTCACGAAACTGGATTTATGCGGTGCCAACAATCTCTCCAAGATCTTGGAAGGTGACGAACACAACACACCCTCTCAAATGCGTCACAGCAAATTCAAATACCAGGTCATTCTATTCGGTCTAAGAAACGCAAATGTTTATTTAAAGTCCTACAAAGTCGATTGCATACAGACATACATTGACCATTTCATGGTATGGTACCTTGAAGACATACTGATCAATTCGACAAATGCAAAAGAGCATGAGGAACATGTGCACCAAGGGATGCAGCAACTCAAGGAATTGGGCCTCTGTTGTGTAGCCGAGAAGTGGCAATGTGGATGTTAAGAAGTATGATCTCTGAGGTGTATAATTACTCCTGAGGGAGTCAGCATGAGATATGACTGGATCTGCACTAGTGAGGTCACGCCGACATCAAACGGAATAAGAGATGTCCAGGTGCTCCTCAGATAAACCAATTTCTACCGAAGTTTCATCTTGAAATATGCCAAGGTCACTGATCTCCTTGCAGAACTACCAAATAAGACAGATAAGGAAGACAGGCCATTGAAAAGCCAATCTCAATGCGAGAAGTCAGCAAATTGTGGGAAAGTCAAATTGGAATGGACAGGGCAGGCCAAATCGGTGTTCCCGAAACTGTAGACAACCTTCACCAGAGCATGGATTCTGGAACATGTTGGACCTACAACGCAGATGTTTCACCCAGCGGACGCGCGTTGATTCAAGATTGCACGCAGTTTCACTCTTTATGACGAGTTTGTGGTTCTCAGGCCAGTCAAGTTCCTCTCCCTGAAGTGGTCACCTGTGGAATCGAATTATGGCACTTATGATTGGAAGCTATTGTCCATCCCGGGATTACTAAAACATCAGTGACACTACCTCGAGGGCAGCAATAACAATGTATGAATTCGCCGCGACCGCAAGAATGTCGAACACTTGCAGACATCCGAAGTGCTCTCCAGAACACAAGCCACATGGTTGGAAACTCTTGTGGCTTACTTCTTCACCATCGAACACCTGGAAGTGAGCAACAATCTGTTCGATAGCCCAGGCAGATGCCCTGGCTTCATGATCGGCGGCGAAAGACCGGTGGAACGACTATTATCATTCGTTTCAGTGGAACTATATGACTAGCTGATGTAACCAAATATCGCCCCTGATGGTTCCGATTGTTTGGCTGTCCAGGGCTCAATGAAGCTGGTTGAGCGACCAGCAGCAGACAGCGCACATACGGCTGGGAAGCAGATTAAATGGGATGTTGTCACGAGAGCATTCACTTACAAGAGGCTGATATGTGTTTCTAGTGTTGATTCTTTACACTGAAAATTGATATGTCTACTGTGTGACCACTCTGAGTTCGGTGATATTGGAGGTCTTATGTCAACTGGGCAGGAATCTGGGGATTACTACAGGCCTGCAATTGACTGGGACGAACGAAGGTATGTCAGGGGATGCGAAATATGCCACCAATTCAAAGAGTCTCGGGACCCCAGACACGGGATCACCATACTCTTAGATACCCTGTCCCGTCCATAGGAAGGCGTTTTGATGGTCTTCTTCACTGCCTTACCAAGCTCAACAGGAATGTGCTACACAGCAATTGTCACAAAGGTGGAACGACTGACAATGATGACAATTTACTTACCGTGCCAGAAGAATATTGACTGTGTGGAATTGGCCCAGCTGGTATTCGAAAATGTAATCTGCAAGTGTGGTGTCCAGCACACCATAGTTACACATCGCCAGACCCAGTTTACATCAGGATTCGGGATCCGGGTATGTTCCCACTTGAGTAGCGACCATCTGATCTTGACAGCATTCTGTTCAGAGAACGACGGGCAGACAGAGTGTCAACACTAGACAATGGAGCACTATGTGCCGACTTGCTCCTACTGGTATCAGGACAATTGGGTCAAACTGCAACAGCTAGCTGAATTGGCTTATAATTGCGGGATACACGTGTCCATGAGGATGACTCCATTGGGGGCAAATTACCATCACCATCCGGTGATGCACTTTAAGGCCCCGAAGCTACCATCTAACCTGACTTTGGAATTCTAAACAGACACTTCGGAATCTCGCTTTGAGAAGACTCACCAAACCCTCTGTAAGAACTGCCAGGAAGCCTAACCCTATCCAATGAAATACACCTGCGTAAAACAGGTTGTTTTCGAGGTGAGAGATAATGTTTGCCTTTCAACAGGACATTTCCTGATGCCAATACAGTTAAAGAAGTTGGATCACGCACAGACAGGACAGTATATGGTAACTCATATCATCAATCAGATTCCTTACACGTTAGAACTTCCGTATATGATTCCGAAGCCCAACCTTTTCTACAGCTCATTGATCAACTTCAATACACCTCATAATGCACGCCAGGCGCCATCTAAACCACAGCCGACTGACTTGCCCGACTCTGAGGAATGGGAACTCAACCGGATCCTCGACTCTAAGTGACACTACCAGATGTTCCATTATCTCGTACAGTGTACGTGGTACAGTTTAATAGGGACTACCTGGCAACCTGCAGAGAATATCGGGAACGTGTAGGAATTGGTAGACGAGTTTCACCGAGAGCATCTGATGAAGCCTTGACGATGATTGGACTTGGAGGAGGGGGATTGGACATTTTTCTCCGGTGGTTTTACTGTGCTTACTTTCTTATGGATCTCGGCTAAGTATAATGGTGTCGGCACGGGTTTATACCACCACCGGTGGCAATTCAAGTCGAGGTGGAGTTTCCACGGTGTGGCGGAAATCCCCGATCAAAAGAACGCGCACTGCAGCGTACGTAGGAAGCTACGAAAATTGAGCTTTCGTCTCGAGGAGCGTAGGGAGGGAGTAGCCGCAGCGAGATAGTTGATTGGTTAGAACTAAGAAACAAAAGAGATGAGAAGGAAAGAGATGAGATGATAATAGGTACGTGATTGGTAAGGTGTCTGTCTAGGTCGTGGTGTCGGATGACGTCCAGCGAAGGTTTTTCAACGTTGTCGATGGCGTGATGCAGAGCCGCGATAACCCTAACCCAGTCACGTACCCACTCAAATGCGTGGCTTTGTAGTGGTGGGAGCCGTTTTCCCACCGCAACTCCTCCCCAGCCATCTGGTGCGAAGCACGCGGTTCTCCTCTTCAGCCATCCACCTCCTCGTCCTTACCATCATCTCCGAAAGCAAACCCTAACCGGCAAACGAATCAAGCAACAAGAAAGGAACGAGAAACGACAAAGAAACGAGAATACAAACGAAAACCCGGCCCAAAAACCCACTCTATCCAACCTTCCACCGCAGTCTCCTCCACTCATATTCCGTCCCGTTTGCAGTCGGTGCTGATCGTCCCGTGTACAGTCCGTGCTGATTCTCCCAAGTCGCGTCCTCCGCGCTCATACCTTCGCCCCGGGTTAACGAGACGGTGCTCAATCCTCCAGCGTTATCCTCCACGCCTGTCAAGTCCACTTGACCTGCGTATCCTCTGGGTGCGCTTCTCGCAGTTGTATCCTCCAAATGCACCCTCGTCAAGTGTGTATCGCTCCCGCGTCTTCCAAGAGTGCTTCTCACTGCAGAGTCCACGTCTCCTCCGAGTCCACTTCACTCCTCCATGTGCATCCCCCGCCTCCAAGTTCACCTCCGTGTCCGGAGTGCTGCCTCTGTCCTGTATGTGCGCTTCTTGCCGGTGGTGGTGATAAAGAAATGAAATTTCCCCTCCCTGGCCCTTTGTGTGAAGCACACTCTGCATTCCCGTCTCCGCTCGCTGTCAGCAAGCCTACACTCTACCGAGTAGAAGGCGTGCAGAGCGTGACTGCTCCCGCATTCGTTCCAGTTGTACGGCGAGCGGTGGGCGGGCTGTGTATCTCCGACGGGGTTGCACGTCGACATCGACCTTCCGAGATCGTGCGAAATGCTCAATGACCTCTTGCATTAGCTGGGTCAATTGTTCCGTTGAGAGCAGCGGTGCGGAGGGACGTGTCGGTCGAGCTGGAGATGGGGCTGGTGAGACTGGACGGGCTGGTGGCGATGGCGGGGACGTGAGCAATGACGACGGTGGCAGCGGTGGTGGTGTCGAAAGAACTGGACACCCTGCACGTGCATAGTCTTTCATCGTGCGGTCACCGCGGGCACCCGGTGCCATTGGTATCTCCTGTCCCGCACGCCCAAGCACAGGTCTATCATGGTTATTGATACTTACAACTCCATCCTCCAGGTCGGTACGCAAATCGACACACGTCCGGAGGTGATGCTGACCGCTGCAGTAATGGCATGGGAGAACATCGCGTTGCTGCGGTGGCTGTACTGCATCTTGATGTGATGGCGGTGGGGCGGGCCTCTGATTGAACGGCGAGGTGGGCTGTGGACGGTGCTGCTGGTCGGACACTTGACGGTTCGACTGAGCAGACTCCTGACGGTGCTTGGGCTGCACAAAACGGTGTCGACGGACTGGCGGGCCTCGAGGTGGCTCAGCACGGATGATTCCCAGTCGTACAGTTGGTCCGCCACCGATCGTATCTTGTTTAACCGTGGGAGCAGCAGCAGAAGAAGCCAGGGCAGCCGGAGAAGTTGTGGCAGAAGCAGGGGAAGTCGTGGAAGCCGGAGAAGTCATGTGAGTCTTGGGAGTTGCCGGAGTCGAAGACACAGAGGGAGCCGAAGAAACAGGGGAAGTCAAAGAAACAGAGGAAGTCGAAGTACTTGTGGGAGCCGAGGGAGAGTCTAGTGGACTCGCTCTTCCCTTCGTACGTGCTTCTTATTTTCTCATATACAAAAAACCATTCCCATGCTAGAACCGTCACCAAATCAGACCAGAACGAAACAGTAAACGACGTGTAAAACAGAGGTGCCGCCTGGGGGGAGCGGAGGCCGCCGCTGTGGCCGCCGCTCCACCTGGACTCTCCCATTCTTGGCCGGAAGCCAATTCACTGGGTGTTAGAGTCGAAAACCATACCGGGCTGGCTTTGGTATGTGTAGGGGTGCGGGTGGGCGGGTTTTTCAAGCTGGATGCGCTGCTTTGCCTTAACCCCTGCCGCTCCGCTGCTCTTTAGATACGTTCTCCCGCGCTCCTGGCCTCCTTACTTCCCTCCCACCCCTCGGCTTCTGGCGCAAACCCTCGAGGTCGGGCTGTGGCCCGGGCTGGGCTTCTGGCTGAGCACTGGCTCTGGCGCTTGCTCCGACTCTTGGTTGTGCTCTTGCTTCGCTCCGGCCCGGGCCCGTGCTCTTGCTAAAGCTTAAACTTTTAGCTCAAGCTGAAGGTTTTGGCCACCATGTTCCGTCGCTTCCGTCGGCCAAATTGCTTGCCCTAGCCCGGCGATGACCATTGCGGCTCGCCCTTGCCAGCCGATGGCCATTGCTGCTCGCCCCCACTAGCCGTCGGTCGATTCCCGCCAGCCAATTCGCTTCCACTAGCCCTCAGTCAAGCTGGACCATCTAATGGACTCGCTCTTCCCTTCGTACGTGCTTCTTATTTTCTCATATACCAAAAACCATTCCCATGCTAGAACCATCACCAAATCAGACCAGAACGAAACAGTCAACGAGGCGTAAAACAGAAGTGCCACCTGTGGGGAGCGGAGGCCGCCGCTGTGGCCACTGCTCCACCTGTACTTTCCCCACTACGGTGGCAGCCCCCAAATCATGTAGAGGGGATGTTATGCGGAGTGATCTGGTGAGGTTTGGAAGTGGCGGCCAATTTGGAAGACTTGCTTGGGGTGGTAGTCGATGCAGGGTTGGTACGCGTTTGATGACCATCGGCCGGGTAGTTGGATTTCGTTGTCAGCAGGCACTGCTCCCTTGGCCGAGGTTGCTAGTCATCTTCGGAATCAGTGTTCCGAATATCCTCTGCTGACTCCCAGCTGACCCAGCAGTTCCCGCAGGTGCTGGACCAGGTATTCTCGTGTGAATGCTTCGGTTGCTGCGCCATCCCCCGGCGGGCAGGCGAAGAGAGGGGCGCGTGGGGTCCAACTTGGGCAGAGTTCGTGACGGTGCCGCATGGCCATGACTGGGCAGGTAGCGTCACGCGCTGCCCACAGTGTGATCGTGACTCTTTTCCAGAAATGGTCTGTTGTGGAGCTTAGCAGTGTGATTAGTAGCCGCCCTCCAATTGGATAGATTTTGGGGTGACATTCCATTGTGCGAATTCCGTGTGGCCATGGATTGGATCATTCGCTGTCCATGTCATTTCGCCTGCACACAGGAATCCGGGGTGTGCGATGTAGAAGGTGCCGTAAAGGATCGCATCGCGGGGGTCGTTTGAGTCTAGCCGTGAGAGGATACAGAGGAGGATGCCACGTGTGATTGTAAGGCGGTCTTTCCTGTTCGTTTCGCCGTGGAAGTGGTTGATTCCTCTGATGATGCGGTGTAGGCGATGGTTGCCAAATGTCTTGGTGCTGAGCCAGAGGTCGATGTGCAGTGACTTTAGGCCTGTGAGGTAGCTTTTGATGGTCATTGTGAGCAGGCCGCATTCACCGAGTTTGGAGGTCCACAGTGTGACCAGCTGCTCCGACTCTGGGAAGGGCGTGACTCTTCGTACTGCTCAGAAATGGGCAAAGTTGTTCCTTGGTGTTGAATCTGGGCATTGGGTTTGAGAGCTGAGTCCCCACGAATGATATCGTGCGGCCTGGGGGGGGAGGTTGCAATGCTCGTACCAGGTGTCTGGTGCATTGTTTGCGATTGTATCCACTGTAAATATGGGCAGAGGTTAGTGATTTTTTCTGTCTCCTATTGCGAGTGTGCGTCAGCAAGAGCGTTTTCCTTGGTCGGGATCCATATGCCAGGTAGCTCAACAGCAAGAACCGTAGTTTCCGTCTGAAATATCAGGGAGTTCCGTACGGCTCTGATGGCTCTGACAGAACCTCGAACCCTCTGACGGGGAATTACACCGTGCCCGTCGCCCCGGCGACTGGTCGCGTTGCGTAGCAGAGCACCTGGGAGCGCTGGCAACCATCCTGGGAGCGTCTGGGAGCACCTCGAATCACAGTAGAGCATTCTGGGAAAAATAACATCTTCTTTTGGAACGCTCCTGGTGCGCCTGGATCTCATAGCTACGACTAATCGTGCAACGCTTTTTAAAACTCATGTATTCAGGTTGTATTCTCATCTATGTATCTAGGGATCTATATAGCTACCAATCTACAACTCAGAGGTGCACTTCGAGACCGTGATCAAGCGAGTTTGGAGATGCACTTGGAGGCCGAGATCGGGTGAACTGAGAGCTGCACTCGGAGGCCAAGATCGAGTGAACGGAGAGCTGCACGTGAAGGCAGTGATCGAGCGAGATTGGGGATGCACTTGGAGGCCGAGATCGCGTGAACTGAGAGCTGCACTTGGTGGCCGAGATCGAGTGAACGGAGAGCTGCACTTGGAGGCCGTGATCGAGCGAGTTTGGAGATGCACTTGGAGGGCGAGATAGAGTGAACTGAGAGCTGCACTTGGTGGCCGAGATCGAGTCAACAGAGAGCTGCACTTGGAGGCCGTGATTGAGCATGTTTGGAGATGCACTTACAGGCCGAGATCGAGTGAACTGAGAGCTGCACTTGGAGGCCGAGATCGAGTGAACTGAGAGCTGCACTTGGAGGCCGTGATCGAGTGAACGCAGAGCTGCATATGGAGGCCGTGATGGAGCGAGTTTGGAGATGCACATGGAGGCCGAGATCAAGTGAACTGAGAGCTGCAGTTGGAGGCCATGATCGAGCGAGTTTGGAGATGCACTTGGTGGCCGAGGTCGAGTGAACTCGGAGATGCACTAGGAGGCCGTGATCGAGCGAGTTTGGAGATGCACTTATAGCAGGCTATGATCGAGCGAGATTGGAGGAGTACTTGGAGGTGGTCGATCTGGATGCAGTCGGTGGGAGGCGCGCCAGGTGCTGAGACTCTATTGATCGGTTAGTGAACTTGAAACCGTGGGAATCTGACGAGGTGACTTTACCTTTGGCGCTCTTATGGAGAACTGGCTGGTGGCGGTGGATCGGTAGGGAGGTACGTCGGAAGCTGAAGCTACATTCACGGGTCAACTCGAAATCGTGAGAATGAAGGGACAACAGACAATCTTAGGTGTATGCTGTACTCGGTGTATGCTGCGCTCGGTGTATGATGCACTCAGCGTTAACTCATTATGATGGCATGGAGAGATAGAGAGGGATGACTTGACTTTGTGTTCTTATGATGATGGTAGAGTTGTGGACAAGAAAGGGGGAGATGCTGGATGAAGATGAGAAGGATATGGAGAATACGAGCGTCTATGAGAAATCAGGAGTACGACTTGCCTGATTGGGTTTAGAAGACCCCGTATCGGTGATATTAACCGCCGGATTGGGACTTGTACCTACCGGATCGGGGATGTTCAATTGACTGGCACAAGAAATTCTCTGAATTCGCAGTTTCTCATGATGATTTCCCCCGTCTCCTCTGATCTCTCTCTTTCTTGTACTCAACTCTATCATCACCTAACAACACGAAGTTAAGTCATCCCTCTCTATCTCTCCATGCCAATGTTAACCAATGATTAGAATCTCAGCAGCCATCTCGCTTCTCTCCAAATCAACCGCCTCCAAGTACTCCTCCAATCTCGCTCGATCATAGCTTCCAAGTGCATCTCCAAACTCGCTGGATCACGGCCTCGGAGTGTATCTCTGAGTTCAATCAATCTCGGTCCCCAATTGCATCTCCAAACTCGCTCGATCACGGCCTTAAAGTGCATCTCTGAGTTCACTCGACCTCGGCCTCCCAGTGCATCTCCAAACTCTCTCGATCACGGCCTCCAAGTGCAGCTCTCAGTTCACTCGATCTCTGCCTCCAAGTGCATCTCTTAACTAGCTCGATCACGGCCTCCAAGTATATCCTTAAGGAGCGACAGTGGGTGTACGGAGATACAGGGGTAACGGAGGTGGAATGAGTGACGCGGAGTCGATATTCGGGAGACCCATGGGTAGATAGATAGACAGCATCTCATTTTCATCTCATCTTGTCATACAACGAAAATACACACTCTATCTGTCCCAACTTTTCGTCTCACTCGCTCTTGCCGAAATTTTGTGCATCCGCGCAATTGCGTTGATCATTACGGCCAGGTAATATCATATCTTCTCACCTTCCTACGCTCCTCGAGCTAAATGTAGACGGAACGTGAGGAGAGATTTGCAGAGCGAGAAGAAGCGACGAAACGGCGATCGGAGGGCGATATGCAATGCGACGCCTGGTATTGACGCCGGGTGCGGAGTAATACGCCACCAGGGTGTCTCTGATGGCTCTGACGGACCGCGTCCACTCTGACATAGCCATTTCGCCCGGACGGAAATGTTTTTTGCTGATGCTTGATATTGTGGAGTGATATGTGCATGGCTATTTGCCGGGGCGAGCTAATTGTATAGCCTTTGATGCTTCACATTGCAAGTGCTTCCACGACTGCCACGTTGTCGCAGTGCAGTTTGATTTTACGCGCTCTGGATTCGGTTGTCTAGATGCGTAGTGCCCGTAGCACTGGGTATATTTGTTTGAAGTTGATGTGTTTAGCCTTATGCCGCTGTTGGACCGTGGTATTGAAGAGCTGGGCCGGTGTGTGTAGGCTAGACAGGGTATGTCCTGGTCTGAGAAACAGCCCCCGATCCCGTTCTGGCCAGATGCGTCTTTTTATACCCTTCACTTTTGACGTTGGTGGTGTAGGAGTCGGATTCTGTTACATTGTGAGAGGAACATCTGCCACCAGGAGAGGTCGTATTTGATCTCCGACAAGACTCGAATCTGGTGAGTTCACGATGTCGTAGAGAGAGGGTCATAGAGTCGACAAAGGAAGAGGCGGATGGCAGGCACCAATGTGGATGCAAATGACAAGAAGCCCACGTTCGTTTCCCAGCTTCTGTGTGTTACTCAGTGCTGTGCAAGTGTGGAGTTGACCAATGCCGTTGCTTTCTCATGCTCGTCGGGCGGCAGGCGTGTCTCCATTGCGTCTTTGTCGATTTCTATGCCGAGGAATCTGATGCAGCGTCCCTCTTCGTTCATTTCTTCTTTGACTTGGAATCCCAGGTCGCTGCAGATCTGACTGAAGCCTCATATGTACCTGATTGCGTACTCTGATGCTGCGGAGCTCGGGCACATAGTGAGGAAGTCATCATTGTCGTGGTGTGTATGTTCCCAACCCCATAGAGTTTGGAGGATCCACTCCAAGGTTAATGTTAGCAACGGGTCCGGGTAACCCGCCAGCTGTGCGGGTTTGGACCGCAAAAACGTGGCGGTTCAGTTCCAGACGCATCCAAAAACCCCGACCCGCTGACGCTTGGCGGGCCAAACCCTGACCCGTACCCGTCAACCCGCGTGTTTCGACGGGTTTGGCTAGACCTGTCGGTTCCAATCTCCGGTTCCGCGTGTTGGGATTTACATTTATGGTCGCATTCAGATATGCTACTGTTGATTGTAAAATAGCACCATTGGTACGTTACAGTCCATTTAGAATGTATTGGCCGGTGTAATAACCAAAACGTGTAGACATACGCGCCCTACCACACCCTGAAAATGAGCGTCAACGGAGAGTCATCAATTGTTGGTTGTATATCTTCGGTAATCTGGGGGTCCAAAGGGTCAAATCTAGTCATAAACAAAGTATTGGCCGCCTTTATAGGCAAAACAGACAGTGAAACGCTCCCTGCCCCATCATGAAAATGAGCGTCAACAGAGCGTCAACGATTTTGGGTCTTGCATCATCGGTAATATGAGTGGCGTTTGATTAAAAGTATCCATAAACAACGATATGGCAGCCCTTATGGGCAAGTTCTATGCGGAATATTCCCGCCACATCTTCCGGGACAGTAACAACCCATATTATTTACACCGCTACTACTAAGTATTTGTAATCCTTTTAGCGTTTGAAAACAGTCAATACCTCGTATATAGACAATACTGGCCACAGCCTCTCGTAATTAACCATAGTGGAAGGCCCCCAATTGTTCACACTCCATTGACGCTCATTTTCAAGATGGGGCAGGGAGCATTTCATATTCTCTTTTGCCTATAAAGGAAGCCAATACTTTGTTTATGACTATATGCAACCTCCTGCACCGCAGATTACTGATGATACATGACCTAGAATCGTTAACGTTCCGTTGACGCTCATTTTCATGATGGGGCAGGGAGCTTTTCACTGCGTGTTTGGCCTATAAAGGAAGCCAATACTTCATTTATGACTATATGCAACCTCTCACCCCGCAGATTACCTGAGATACAAGACCAAGAATTGTTGACGCTCCGTTGATAATCATTTTGCCACGGGTGTATCCACAATATGCAATCATTTGATTTGGCGTAGTCTATCATTCACGTTGAGTTAGCAGCCTTGTAAGCATTTTCAGTTACTTTCATCTTAATCGCTGCATTGATGTTTAATAATATATATAAATATCTGCTTTAAAATATACTTTACAGTATCCGCGAATTCAGGATAATAATAATCACCACAATGCCGTGCCATTCGGTTAATGCTAATCATCACTGCCTGATTCGCCCAATAGGCTGCTTTGGTCTTCAAAATGAATGTTCATTGCATTACCAAACAGCAGATAGTGTACTAACCAGTGGAAGTTGCTTGATCAGGCAGCATATCTGGATCAAAATCTGTATTGTGCTCGCTTTCCTGGGCAGATGCATCGAGAGTAAAAGATTCAGCACATGGAAGAGAAGTATGCGAATACGTATAACCGGCTGGCAAATGGATGATTTCGAGATGTTGATCACCAGAAATGTTACCGGTTGAGGCGAGTGGTGTTCCAGGCAGAGGTGGTGTCGGCTCTGGAGTCGGCTATGGATTCTGCTGTCTGCGTCGGTTGGGCGGAGGTGCACCTGTTCCTTTGCGTCTCCAGCATGTCTGCGGATACTTTGCGGTGCCATTTTGGCAAGGAAGGCATCCGGGCGTCTGGTTTTGACGAAGCATAGCCACGTGTCTTGCTATCGCAGCCTTCACCTTGTTATGCCCAAGAAACTCAACACCCCGCTTCTTGTCTTCTCGGACCTCGGCACGGGGTTTCTTGATCGGATATTGCCTTTCCTCCACAGCGGCGCCCGAAAACCCACATTTGGCCATTTTGGCCATGTTCAAGGCCAGGCGCATGTCGGACTGTTCCAGCTGTTCACGACCTCCTTGCCTTGTCATAGTTGCAAACATGTTGAATACCTACAAGAAATTAGTTGCTGCTTGAATGACTGAGATAAGGCTATGACCTCGACCATATACGCTTGCGTAGCATCCTTGAAGGTGATTAAAGCCTGTTTCGTCCACTCTCGGGAATGTTTCTCTGGAAATTTGTCTGCAAAAAAGCCAGAGCTTACAACATCATGATGTTCGATTTCACGGACTGTGCGGACAACTGCCTTGGTCGACCATTGATGTTTCCGATTACAGGCAGCATAAATTGGTCACGTAGCTCTCGGCGTACACCAGCAATTTGTTATATGGTCAATTGACGGCTATTGACCGCGGTCTGGAGATACTCACATCCAACTGCATGCAGCTTCTTATTTATGCTGCGTCCAGTCTTACGGACGATTTTTAAATGTGCATCCTTGGTCCTGTGTTTGGTGGCTGCACCGGCAGCCTTGCAGTGGACAAACTGGTGCCTGCGTTCTTGCTGTGTGCCGATCAGTACAATATTCGACGAGGCAGCTGCCAATTGGCCGGATTTAGATCCGCTTGGACCTGGCTGAGGTGGTTGTGTATCCATGATTTGCTGGTGTGGAATTGGAGAGGAAGATGATAACAAAAAGATGTGGGAAGCCCTGAGGATTATATAGTTAGCTGCGTAACAGAATGGAATATTAGGCTGCCAACATGATCATTATACTCAAGAGGAATCCTGCTGCGTATACCGGCAAGTTGCAGGGGTTTCCCACAGCTCCGAGATGTGCAATATGTCGGTCCGATGTTCTTGTTTGTTAACAGGGATAAATTACGCTGTACGGCCGCCGAAATCGCATGATTGTTACCTTGAAATAGGACATTGTTCGAGGGAAAGGACATCTGCTGATGTTTGTCTCAAATGATCCCCGGGATAATACATGAAACTGACACTAACAATCAAGTTATGTCGTACGATTAGCCTAACCATTCCCGATTGATTGATTGTCAAAAGAGTTGTTTTGCTTTGTGCAAGATGAGTAAACGTACTAACCTTGACATAAAAGAGGCAGCTTGCCTCCATATTGTCCATATCTTGCAACATCCAACATCTCGCCCAACAAAGTCAACGCAAACTGCAATGGTCAATGCTCTGAAAAAGAAATTTTCGCCACTTCCGGTGGGCAGATACGGCAAATCGATAAAACGTTCAACCAAATGACGTCATGAAGCGAATGAAAGCAAGAGCGGCTTGGTGGCAGAAAGAATCCGAGCCCTGGGGGCATTGCGCAGCTTGAGATCCAAAAAGAAGCATGCGGCAGAGAAACAACGCGAAACGCACTTCTTAAGCAATGAAGCAAGAGAGAAATGGATTGAGGATTATTCTGAGACAGAGACTGCTGGGGCAAGAAAGCGAGTTGACGACGCATAGGCCGCGGTTCAGCAAGAGCAGGACGATATGGTGCATACTGAAATCGCGGGGTTGACGTCCACAGAACCCGGAAAGACATTTGAGCATATGATGGCTGCTATCGGAGACAGTCTGAGTGATCTTGTAAGTTCCGACAATGGGGAGGATGGGGAAGATGACGATCAAGAAACAGAGCAGGGCAAGCTGAGCGAAGATGATGAACCCGGCTGGGTGATGGGCACAATCACCAGAACGGTTCAGCAGCGCATGGAGAGCTTTCGGCAGAAGAAGATGAAGCTTGATGAATTGACACAACCGGGATGGCAGGATGCTGCCGACTACTTGGCGTGAACAAGATAAGAAGTAGGCCACAGCCGAATTGAGGGTTCCGGGAGTCGTTCAACCTCAAACAAATGATGGCGCTTCGGAACCTCCACCACCAAAATTTGGATAGCTTATTCCGAGGCTTGATATTGTCCCTGGAATATCGCAAATGCTGCGAGGGACTTCTCGACCAGGAAGTAGTCATATTCGGCTAGGCTCGGTGAACCCGCAGTCGAACACGAGCATATCCGGGCTTGAGCCCGCCGTAGAGCCCGATACCTCACCATTGCTGAAAGCAAAGACTGTTCAGCCAGTAAGCTTTTACCCCTGCATATAGACTCCAGCTAATCACCATATGGATTTCCGATTCGGACGAAGACATGGTGACGGCTCCTCCCTCAGCGTAGCAATAGATTAGCAACTTGTGATTGTCGACGTCATCTGTTTGTGAAAAGCAATTTGTTTACCAATTTTGTTACGTGTCCGCTTTTTGTTGATTTCAGTGACCAAATTGTGAGACGTGATAATTCATCTGTGCTTGTGCAAGGGTCGAACGCACCATGTGAATGTTCTAGAATTCAAATCAGGCAAAACATCTGCTGACACGTTCGATTTGCATTAGCCAGTGACTGTTAAGCGACAATGTAACAGCTATATTAGTGAAGAAATATACTAACAAAATTTAAGTGAGTGATGGCATACGTGTCATAGAAAGAGCGGTCAGTGCTCAATATGAATCAGTCTGAACGACAACTGTCATGCCACATTCATCCATGTATCCAAATGCATAACTCTCCGCACAGACCTCGTGCACATAATTGAGATATTTGAAATTGCGTATGGTACGTCATGGAAATCGAGGAGAAGGAGCTGGATAAGGAATGGTGAAGAAGTCGAGCTTTAATTACCAAAAACTAGTGAGTTGTTCTACATGCTGTCAATTGCCGGCCGAAAGCGCGGTAATGTGATAGGGCCACATCATCTCTCAATCAGACAGTGTGGATAGCCACTGATCAGAAATTGAGAGGTAATAAAACTCCTTGATGCAAACGATAATACATTCAAACGCAATATTGGATGTCAATACGGTGTATATGAATGGTTGCGTACAATTATTGGGTGCACAAAGGCTGTTTCGATGTGATTAAAGTGAGCATCAATAGAGTGTGAACAATTTACAGTCTTACACATTCGGCAATCAATTGATGGCATTGTCACATCCTTCGAAAGTAAACGTATTGGTTGGCTTAAATGCAAAATAGGCAAATGATATGAGCGTTGCCACATGCTAAAAATGAAATTCAATGCAACGTCAGTAGAGCGCCAACAATTTTTGCGATTCCATCATGGAAAATCCAGAGGGCTGTGCGATGACATTAAGCCATAATCGTACTGTCGGCCGCCTTTCTAGGCAAAACTCGTGGCGACAAGATTGCTTCTATGTCTTAAAAATGAGCGTCACCGGAGCGTCAACGACTTTTGGCCTTGCATCATAGAAACTGCAAGGGCTGTGCGGCAACGTGAATCCATAATCGCACTATCGGCCGCCTTTCTAGGCAAAACGTATTGCGACAACATTGCTTCTATGTCCCAAAAATGAGCGTCAACGGAGTGTCAACGACTTTTGGCCATGCTACTTGGAAAATCAATTGGCTGCGCGGCAATAGTAAGCCATAACTACACTATTGGCCATCTTGCTTGGTGAAAATTGTTGCGACAACATCGCTACTATGTCCTAAAAATGAGCGTCAACGGAGCATCAACAATTATTGGCTTTGCATCATAGTAAATCAATTGGCTGCCCGGCGATTTTAAGCCATAACCACACTATCAGCCATCTTTCTTGGTGAAAATTGTTGCAGCAACATCGCTACTATGTCCTAAAAATGAGCATCAACGGAGCGTCAACGATTGTTGGCTTTGCGTCATAGCAAATGCAAGGGCTGCGCTGCGAGATTAAGCCATAATCAAACTATCAGCCGCCTTTCTAGGCCAAAATGGTTGAGACAACATCGCTACTATGTCCTAAAAATGAGCGTCAACGGAGTGTCAACGATTTTTGGCTTTGCATCATAGCAAATGGAAGGGCAGCGCTGCAAGATCAAGCCATAATCAAACCATCGGCCGCCTTTCTAGGCCAAAATGGTTGTGATAACATCGCTACTATGTCCCAAAAATGAGCATCAACGGAGCGTCAACGATTTTTGGCTTTACATCATTGCAAATGCAAGGGCAGCGCTGCGACAACAAGCCATAATCAAACTATCGGCCGCCTTTCTAGGCCAAAATGGTTGAGACAACATCGCTACAATGTCCTAAAAATGAGCGTCAACGGAGCGTCAACGATTTTCGGCTTTGCATCATAGCAAATGCAAGGGCAGCGCTGCGACATCAAGCCATGAACAGACTATCGGCTGCTTTTACAGGCGAAAATGGTTGAGACAACATCGCTACTATGTCCTAAAAATGAACGTCAACGGAGCGTCAATGTTTTTGGCTTTGCATCATAACAAATGCAAAGGCAGCGCTGCGAGATCAAGCCATAATCAAACTATCAGCCGCCTTTCTAGGCGAAAATGTGTGAGAAAACATCGGTACTATGTCCTAACAATGAGCGTCAATGGAGCGTCAACGACTTTTGGCCTTGCATCTTGGAAAATTCAAAGCCTGTGCGGCGAGTTTAAGCCATAATTGAACTATTGGCCGCCTTCTTAGTCAAAACAGCTTGCGACAAGATCGCAACCATGTACCAAAATGAGTGTCAACGGAGCGTCAACAATTTTTGATCTTGCATCTTGGATAATCTAACGGCAATTGAACGCAGAATACCCATAATAAGCTTATCGGCAGCCTTTGATGGCAAAAACGCTAGTGACTATATCGCAGCCGCCTCCTACAATTGAGCACCCACAGAGCATTAACAATTTTTGTGGAGGCTCAGAACGCTATACAGCAATGTACTGGATTGTGATGCTTCTAAATCAAGTTTTACCCGGTCAGTCTATGCTATCTGTCCTTGTATACACCTTCACATATATGCATGCAATGTCTTACAGATCTGATTGTATTGCTTGTAGCTGTATTCAGTATTTAAGAAACAGCAGTCTACTATACTATAACGATGTTTTCGGCAGTCTTTCAAGTCGGGTTACCCAGCATTCTAAATTTTACCACCATGTCGGATTCACAATCTTTGAACACCTCTTTGCTCGACGTTATGATCTCTTCCAAAAAGGAAAGTGCCTTTATTCGTGATTTGAGTGACCTTACTTTGCAAATCATCTTCGATGCGTGGTGGGCTTCAATGAATGTAGGCTCAAAGCGGCCGATTGCTTGGAATAATTCTACACATGCGCCTTCGTGGCGATTCTATTTACACTGTGGAATGGAGGCGAACGGCAGCCCTGGGATCATATGTATCATGTGTCATCAAGTTTTTCGCCATCCATCAGAACATGGGACCAGCTCAATGGGGAAACACTTACTGGCAAAAGCTCACATCGCAAAGTTAAACGAATTGACAGAGTCAGAGGTTACTGAAATAACTACTTCGACAGTCGATGAAACAGCTTTGGCCATCCTGAAGAGGCAAGGCAGTCGAGGAATCACAATAGTAAGTTTGCTGAGGCAAATCATATTCTACATCCAGGTAGTTCCATATTGACCGGAATGACAGATAAAACGTTCCAAACTGGCAGCTAAGGACTTTGAAACTTCCGAATTCCACCAAGACACGTGGAATCGCTACCTGATGTTGGGGTGTGTTTCGGCACATATTCCATGGAACACGATATCAAATCTTGAGCTACGACGGTCATATAAGGCATTACGCGATGACCTAGTGCTACAGTCCGCTACAACACTTAGTAACATTTGCCAGAGAGATTATGCAGTGACTGTGGATGCAATTAAGAAGCAATTGCCGATTCGAAATAAAGTTAGTTTAGCTTTGGACGGATGGATATCTACAAACAAATTGGCCATAACGTCGGTCATTGCTTACTATATGGATCGAAACTGGGCGTTGCGTGAAGTTCAACTCGCTTTCGATGACGTTGATCGCCTGCTCTGTTCCTGTTTCGAAAGCTAATGAAGGATGATAGGTCAAGGGCCAACATACTGGAGCAAGGCTAGTCGTACATTTGAAGGACGTGCTGGATCGTTTTGAGCTTACCGACGGCAGTTTGCTTGGTATTACAACTGATAATGCTTCCTCAAATTACTCGATGACACACGAGCTGCAATCAACACTTGAGGCCTCTGGAATCGAGTGGCCGGCATTGGGGAACCACATACCATGCATGGCGCACGTCATACACCTGGCTTTAGGTGCATTCATGGGAAGTCTCGGTGTAAAAGGCCACACCAAGTCTTGGGAAGCCCATGAGCGTGATGAGCAATTTGGAGAGAATGAAAGCATAGACATTGGGAACAGTCAAAGACTTCGAAAAGAGGGCAATGCTAGAATGAACAAGGTGTCGGCCATGAAACCAGGTTTAGCAAAGATAATTGAGACAGTACGTATTTCATGATATTTTGAAAGTCCTGAAGCTGACCTTCAGCTAGCAGAGAATGCTTGCTGTATTAATTACGCTAACACCTGGTCACCGAAATGAGTTCATTGAGTGTCAAAAAGCCAAAGTCCGCATTGCAGTACTTCCGATTATGGATGTGAAGACACGTTGGAACTCTACTCTGGAGTTGCTCGAGCGCGCCTACCGCTTACGGGAATTCACTGGTGAGTGGCTTCAAAACCCAAAACACAACGAATACCGGCCGCTATTCACAACTCAAGACTAGTGTTAGCAACGGTTCCGGACCGTCACTTCGGGTCTGGGTCCGGGTCCAAACCGAACCGTTGCCAAATTGGCGGTCCGGGTCGTCAATAAACCCGAACTGCCCACTCGGGTACGGTTCCTGGGTAAACTCCCAACCCGTCTGAATTGGGCGGGTTGTCAGCGGGTCGCACAGCGGGTCCATCTATAGATTCATATAAGGCTCTTGTATTTGCAGTGTGTTAATAGTATCTTATCAAAATGAAGTTTTC
>Ga0307514_10002140_pt1 | contig 21283 bp, 17 predicted proteins | sample 16_EM_MG_FD_203088 | JGI IMG/M metagenome (GOLD analysis project Ga0307514, IMG submission 203088) | Populus trichocarpa ectomycorrhiza microbial communities from riparian zone in the Pacific Northwest, United States - 16_EM | ecosystem: Host-associated > Plants > Roots > Unclassified | place...
CCGTTGGGGGATTAGGTAGTTTGTGTGACACCCGCGCGAGTTTGTAGTTATTTCCCTTTTTCTTTCCTTCTTGGGGGGGTTTTTAGGGGCAGGGACTGGCCCGCGTGGAGGAAGAGATGCCAGCCGGGGCTACCTGGCAGCTGCAGTCCCTCGTCATAGTCTAGATAGGCTGAATACGAGTAATGATTCCTTAAAAAAAAAAAAAAAACAGTGGCGGATGCGGAAGAAGTGGGAGTGTTTTTGGCCTGGGAAGATAGCGACATAGTGGCATTGGATAGCCAAGGGGTGATACAACGGATCGAGAACCTAGAATATGGGAGACCGAGGTCATGGATAGAAGAGTTGTTGGTAGGGCAGATGCAAGAGCGCTCTAGAACGTTGATGTAGGTGAAGGGGCATCAAGGGGTGTAAGGGAACGAAGAGACGGATGGGAGAGCGAGATGGGAGGTGGAGACGGGCTGGCGGACACAGAAGACGGTGATAGCGACTCCCAGGGGTATCAAACAAGAATTCCCGATATACCCCAGGGCGCCAGCACATTTGCGTTGGTCATCCGCAGCATTGAAAGGGCTGGTATACATGGTGACGGATAAGGGCCCCCAACAGCAGTGGTTGTGGGAGATTGGCAAGACGGTAACACAATGGTGCGTATGCGGTGGGTGGACGCCGCAAAACGCAGCGCATTTGCTCGGGTGCCCATGGGTGGGGGATGGAAGAGGACGGACATTCGACATGATATGGGAGGATGAAAAGTGGTGCGAGGCGGTGACTGGGTTCATTATGTAGACACGTGTATATAGAAGAGGGGAGAGCAGGGACTGGCCCGTGTGGGAGAGAGAGGCCACCTGGCTAGCCAGGAGCTGCAGTCCATCGCCATACCCTAGATAGGGTGAATGCGATTAATGATTCTTTAAAAAAAAAAAAACTCCTCGTCCCTGCTCGCCAACTCCCTGGATCCCCCCTCTCATCACCAATCCACGTGCACTGTTGCAGGTGTGCCGCATTTTGCGGTGTCCACCCACCACACACCCACCACGGTTCATCTGACTTCCCAATCTCCTTCATCCATTGTTGCTTTGTCCGTCATCATGTATACAAACCCTTTTATCACCCTTGTGGACCATCTCATATGCGGGGGCGCTTTGGGGTACATCGGGTTGATGCTCGCCGGCGTCGCGATGTCTGGTCTGAACGTTCTCGCGCCCATCTCCACCTCTACCTTCGCTCTCTGGTCCACTCTCTCATTGCCGGCGATGCCCTGATGTCCTCTGACCCACATCAGTATCCCCGGTCTCGCCATCATCTGCGTTTTCAGGATTTCCTCGATCTAGGAGCGTGGGGACCAGGCCTGAGCACGAGCCGACTCGAGTCCCTTTTACCATATACCATATATTTGGGGCTCGAGCCGGCCCGTGCTTTTCCCGAATCCCTAGTCGGGCTCGAGGCTTCGGCTCGAGTCGGCCCGGCTCGTGCTCAGGCCTAGATACGGGGCAGGAAACGGGCCAGTGGTTGGATTATCCTGTCGAGTCTCCTCCACTCGGGGATGCGGTCCCGCGGCATAGGCTACATAGATATCTTGAACACGAGTACTGTTTTACCAAAGGGGAACGAGGAGGTAGACAGGATGGCAGGGAAGACAAATTTTTTTTTTGGCAAATCATTACTCGTATTCAGTCTATCTAGACTATGACGAGAGACCGCACATACTGGTATGTTATCCAACCCGGGGCCGGCCCCTGCCCCTATCCCCTCTCTAGCTACGTACAAAAAGGATTCACTACTGCCTCAGGTGCCTCACTACTTACCAGCAACTCTCCGCGGCCGGGTCCTGTCTTGCCTCCCCCATCTCCCACCGGCGGGCAGCGTAACAAATACACCACGTTCTGAGCAACCCCGCACTCACACCTGCTGTCCTCTGCTCTCCCTATTGTCTATGACCAATGCTTCAGGAGGCCGCGGTCGGTGGTGACATAGACCAGGCCCCGCAGCTCCTCCGTGTCCCGCTTCAGATGTATAACTAGAGTGGAAAGGCCTGTGAGGACGGCATATATATAGCGTAGTTAGGTAGTATGCTTTCTCACATCCTCATCATCAATCAATACATTTACACCATATATGTCAATGACGCTCCTGGCATATGGCGTCAAGGACAGGCTCGGGCTCGCCTACCTGAAAAGCTCAGCCCCCCCTGCCCCCAGCCTGAAGTTGACATACCTCCCCAAAGCTATCCCACGCCATTCTACAGTGGTTTCGCGTTATAAGAACCTGCTTGGGACCACCATAGAGTTTCTTATAACGCGAGGTTTCTTATAACAAGATATATACACAAAAACCAAGAAATTTCCGATTGGGGGCTAAAAAATCCCCTAATTGCTGTTTGGTGCTGCCTCCGCCGAGCCATGCCTTGTAGGCTCTCAACAACCGTTTTTTCTCGATATAACAGGCCCTCCAGCTGCTCGGCTTTCTGTAAATTGGCATGGGGATTTTGGAGACGAAAGAGACGGAGAGCTTCAAGGCCTTCCAGTGCATTTTTATAAGAAATAACAGGTACATCTTGGATGTTATCTGCATTAGAATTGTGGTCAGGGTGTAGGGAATGGTAAGCACGAATATCCTCTCGCTCCTTCTCAGTCCATACTTGACGAGTTTGAACCCGCTTAGATGACATCCTGAAGAATAACTAGATGAATCAACAATTTGATTATAGTACAATTTATCTGAGAGGAACTGACTTCAGGTTAGAGAATGAACCTATCACCACTTGATTCCGGTGTTAACTTGCACTGAAACAATTCGTACAATGTGGAGTAATTCCTGCGGCTCATTTTGATAGAAGAAACTCTATGCATTACGAAACGGATAGTTAAGAAACCTGCCTATAACGAGTGTTTCTCATTTGGCCATACAAATATTGACGGGACCGGGACACCGTTTCTTATAAAGCAAGGTTTCTTATAGTCCTGGGTATCTTATATGAAGGTTTTTTATAACGCAACACCACTGTACCGTTCCCCCGGTCACTATCGATCCTCCTTATCTGCATCTTTTAACCACAATCGTTTCCATCACACCAGAACCCTTCACTGAACACCCCTCCCCCCCCGCTAAGGGAAGAACCCTCCCAGAACACCTTCGGCTTCAACATGTCTTAGGAGGACTTTAGGAGGTTGCTGGAAGAGATGCTGAGACCCCTCTACCAAAATATGCAGTCACATCCGCAGGGCCGAGATCGAGGCTCACTAATATGCAGCAAGATAAATACTACTGTAATGTGGGAGCCTAGGTTATATCACTATCCGGCACTATATTTTACCACTCTACTTTTAGTTTCAATTACAATGAAAGAATGGCAAGAGGAACTTGCCCGCTGATTCTCCTCCCGAATGCTAGAAATTTCACCCGTTCATGTAATGACCCAGAACAAAATGGCTTGATGTCAGACTGAACATGGCAGAGAAATAGGAACTCCCTGGCCATAAGCTTCCTATGCCCAGCATTGGATCCCAAGGTTGAATCTCTGGCCGATGCCATCGTCAATCATGATTTACGTTTTCCTGTAACATTAAACTCTGCTGGCGAGAACCTAAGGTCTTTTGGTGAGTCCCAAATAAAATACTCGTGAGATTTTACAATATCAAGTCAGCCTTTACTGCAGTACTTTCTGTAAACTCCTTCTGCTCGCTCTGACCACGTGCTCCTCTCGGCACGGAAGTACCTCTGGCAGTGACAGGGTTGTATAATTATGAATTGGTAATGTGGATGTAGGGGCGCAAGACAATCCGGGATACCCTGCAGTCAGAGTATGGAGCCAAATATGGAAAAATATAAGTGTATTTTTTTTGGCAGTCTATACGCCTTTCTCCCGAGGGGATCCTTAGGCTATGAGGCGGGTAAGTGTATGTTTTTTCGGCTGAACCAGTTTTTGCGGTATTAGAAACCGAGATTCCCGTACGTGTTAGGAAGCATCATTCAGAGCTCAGTACATAAAGTGGGGTGGGATTCCGGCGTACAGCTTGAATCATCTACTCCTACATCCTATCTATCTACAGATTCAGTTTATGGGCTTCACTTGCCAGTACCCTGTCACGGGGGAAAGGCGTACACTCAAAGCTAGCTATACCGGACTGCATAAATCAGCGCAAATCTGTCCGGTATAGCTAATATCCGGTATAGCAAATGGCGTGGGGGCCGTTGGGGACCGTTGGGCAAGTTCATCCAGAAGACTATACGGATTTTGTTTTTTCAAGTGGTTGGCTGTCTGCATTGAAGGCTCGAGGTGGAAAAAGTTACGTGGGGACACAAACTCACAACAAAGTTAATACTCTAGCGGAAGAGCTTCTTGACTATAATGAGGATGAGGCTAATCGTAATATATCTCCGGAGGTTGTTGATATTGAAGAGATTATTCAAGATCTTAAAAGTATACACTGCACAAGCACGTTCACACCTTACAGAGCTAGTTCAGCACCTAGAAGCTCTATCGCTTTCTGAACTTCCTGGTGGAGCAAAGCCTAATCTAAATGTTGTTGTAGCTATGCAGTAACTGCAGACTCTTGAGCAAGCTCTTACTCGCAATATGCATGCATCTTGTATTCAGAGCTCTATTACACATTGGTTTTCACCGCTAGAGTCTTCTTAAGTTCTGTTATTGCATTCTTGTCTTGTTGTTGCGTTCTTGTCTTGTTGGGTTATTACGCTGTTGTGACTCTTCCGTTATAACAATAAATATTCTATGTGATTAATCCCTGTATCAATCCCTGCGGCCCCTCTCCTGTCCACCCAGTACGGTATCCGCTCTAGCAAGAAGCTGCCTCTCCTAAATTGCTCGGATTGGCAAGTTTTGGCACAATCCGTCCGGTATAGCAGGGGATCCGGTATAGTGAGTTCTGGTATAGCTAGGTTTGAGTGTATAGACTCCAAAAAAAAAAACCCCTGTCACTTTAAACAGGGTTGTGTGTCCCATCGTAACACCAGACGACTTGCTTGCTCTATTTAACTCCCGAACGGTCAAACTCCCGAAGTCATATTGACTCTGGAAGATAACAGCCACAGCTAAGAACACTAGTCTTTGTATTTGTTGTGGGGTGGGGGCGGGTAGGCTCAAAAAAAAAAGTGCCCTCATCAAACATAGACATATATATGTTCTGGGCTGCTCGCAGGCAGTACATGCCTCCCACGGGCGGCATACCTACTATGCCCCCTGCGGGCAATTTATTTAATTAAAATAGATCTAACGTGGGATACACTACCAATCTGATGTAAGATATAGACAGGATATAAGGTATGGATATAAAATGCAAATCTATGACTGAACGTGCTCTGTATTCGTGGTATAAAAGCCGAGTTGAGATCCGGCGTAGTTCAGTTAATCCATCTTCCTGTTGAGCAACGGGGTAAGTACAGCAGCAGTTGAACAAAAGATAGATTCTAAGGAAATTGGAACAATCCCCCCGAGAATGAGGGCCAGCCTCATAACATCAAAGATACCTCTTCTACATCTACTACTACTACTACTACTGATGATAGGTGGAATGAGGAAGAAGATGCAGAGTTTATAGCTATATTTAATTCAACAGTTCTGGCCCAGATCAAAGTTTGCTCTAAGCAAAGATAACAGGTAGCTGCTATATTACAGTGTCGTGGGCAGGTAATTTGGGAGGGAGTGGCACAGAGCTACAAGAAACATCATGCTGTTCATAGTTTTGCAGTGGGTGATATGGTTAGTATAGGTATTCCAAGAGAAGACAGAGTCAAAACTGATAACAAGCGGCTATATGCAAAAGTTATTACAAAACTACAGCCGGAGCACCACCAACTATTAACCAAGTAAGTATGGTATACTTACCCAACTAAGGACCTCCAACCAGCTACGGACCTTATGGGCTTGGAGGATGATATTCCAGATACTCCAGAAGCTAGACAAACCACACTTAGATTAGCCAACGCTAGGTACTCGCCAGGCATCTACCACCACTCGGGTTTCTGTCTCATGTGCCTGCAAAAAAGTGTTGCTCAAATCGCCGCTGCCAATGATTTGAAAATACTTCAAATACTCTATGTACTGCCACACAAAAGTGCCAACTGGTCATGACTGTGATAACCTCTCATCTTTGGGTGAACGGACGCAAATTGGGCTGTTAAAGGACATCCGGAGTTGCTTTATGGAGTCACTCATAAGTTTTTTTTTTTGAAGCCGCATGTAGTTATTTCTGTGCTATAGGTATAAGTTAGCTCTAGTTAGGCAATCAATTCAACTGCGTTGTCTACAATAATTAAGGAATTATATAAATTGCCTACGAGAGGCAGATGCTGCTCGCGAGCGGCCTAGAACATAAATTTGATGCGGGGGTGGAGACCCCCCCCCGCTTTCCTTTTTATATTTATATAAGGGATAATGCAGCCTTTAGTCTAACTGAGCAAGCTTCTCCTCTATTTCAAATCCTGGCTGATGAACATCGGGACCTGGAAATGCGGGGTCTGCTCTCACGCTATAAATCAAAGGTGCTGCAACCTCATGTGAACCTAGAGCTTTTGTTTATCCCTGAACTGTAAGTTTGACCCAGTGTACAGTCAAAGAAATTAGGATCACAGGTTAGTCGTTTAAACAATTTGGAGCTTTCAACTAACTCAGTGAGAATCTAACGGCCCCAGCTCTGATTCAAGAATGTGGATTACCGAACTGGGGATTTTTCGTTGAACTTTTCTAACTGACGACGGGCCCTTCCTTGTTACCTAACACGGTGAGGGTATTTTCTCATCTAAGACATGATTTCAAGAAAAACGCCGCACGTTGGGGCCCCATAAGATATGCACCTGGCCTAGGAGTGTGTATGGAAATATATTCGAATTCCTAGCGCAGTGAGCTCATGTTACTTTGCAATGAGCATTGTGCATAGCATAGCATTGGTTGCCTGACCCTAGTGTGATTATTTTTCTGGAATGCTGGTGGATGAAACCAAAAAAAAAAACAGGGCTGTGGGTCAGGCGGCTGTAGGAAATGCATGGTTATATTTCTTCACAGGCGTGGTCATGCTAATTCCATGTTAATATGAATCCATTAATCAACAACACAAACACAATGAAAAATTTGAATGAAGGGGCAGTGAGTCCAGGGGTTGGATAATCCAGCTACCTCATCTTAGGCAGCAACGAGTTACAAAAAACAAAAAACTCGCGTGGTAATTGTGAAAAAGATGGTGGATACGATCCCCGCGTGTAACACATATAAACATCCCCATGGCCACAAGCTTGGGTTCCAAAAATCATGATACCTCCAACCAGCTGTCAACGCAATCGTAGGATCAAGGGGAGTGATCCTAGATTGTTGGCGGCTAGGGAGGTAGGTAAACCTCATGTGCGGAAGCGGCTAGCTCGGAGCTCCAGACACTCATCTCTCCAATATAAGTGCTGGCGGTCCCTGCCGGAGCAGCTAGCTAGCCGCCACGAGAATTGCTGACGGTGGCTCCAGCATAAACTAATCTACTGGACAAACGTCTGCTTTTGCCAACCCTGTGCAGCCATTATAAACAACCCACCGGCCCACACCTCGGTCCGCATCTACCTGCCCCAGGGAGTTCTGGCCACACGAGATCAAGGTATATATTACATTACTCTTTTATTGAGGTTCTGCACGTCCTACCCTGTCCCTTCTTCGCTATTTTCCTGCTGTTCAAGGCCTTGGGGTGGAAGATCATCCGGCCTTGTAGGTGTCGAATCTCAGCTTGGTGTCCTGCACTGCAGTGCCCGCCTCCTGTTGGAGATGCCTCGATTCGAGTATTCAGATTTGTTTGGTGTAACAGTGGATCAAAGGGAAAACAGACGGAGGCTGCCCAAGAAACGTCACTGACCTTGGGATCTACATGTATAGCTATCCTGCTGTAATTCAGCCCTAGGGATTGACAATCACCTTCACCTGGATCTACACCCGATTACTCCCCTTTGCACGGCGTACACCAGCCTCTCGGCACCCCAGACACCTCAACTGTGAAAGTACCCGACACAGTTCAACAGCACACTTTAGGTTCTCTGTTAGACCTGTGGGCTGCCCTATCTCCTGACGGCCTTACATCTACCACCATGTCGGCACTCAGTCTCCTCTATGTTGTCCCTGTCTGTATTGTAATCTTAGCTTCGTCACTTGTAACATACCGACTCTCACCCTTCCACCCGTTAGCCAAAATCCCGGGGCCTATATTTGCTCAGGCAAGCGGATGGTACCGGGCATATCACGAGATTTGGAGGGGTGGGAAAATGGCCGAAGAGCTGCAGAGATTGCACAAGATTTATGGTAAGTGTCAATCCCAAGATTTAATAAGTACTGGCTCTCTTTTACAACACAGTCCAGTCCTCAGCACAAACTCCCCTTACTTACCTACCTACGTAGGTAGTTAACATTGCGGAGGCTCTTGTTTACGCGGCCTGAATTTTTTCTCCATTCTCCCAAGGCTGCATGGGCAATCCTCCTTCGTATCAGCATTTGGTAGACTTCTGTTGAAAACGTTCTCCGCTGCCTGTTCTCTGTGCTTCCTTTGAGGGGCTATAGCTTGCATCGCTTTCTTTAGCATTTCCCTCCTTGTGTAACCAACTAATTTTTGCGCTCTGATACCTACAGGACCTGTCGTTCGAATTGGCCCCAATGATGTAAGTACCTAGGGTCTATATATTGGACTCTCTGGGGTGGATCCCTGACTTTGCTTTGTTTCCAGGTACACTTCGGATCGCCTGAGGCTTACGGAACGATATATAATGCACGGTCAAAGGTCACTAAGGACCCGTGGCTTTATAAATGTTTCAGTGAGGATGAATCATCATTTGGATACACTGACCCTGTGGCTGCTAAAATACGCCGTCAACAAATGGCACCCTTTTTCTCACGGAAAAACATCCTTTCGTTACAGGGCATGATTGCGGAGAAGGTCGATCTCCTGTGCGAGAAGTTGAATCATGCTATAGCGGGGGGAGCCAAATGTGTTGTGGTGGATATTGGATCCGCTATCAAATCCATGGCTATGGATGCGGTTCTGTTTGTCTGCCTTGGGGAGAGTCTTGACACGCTCGAGGACCCAAACTTTCGCCACCCCGTTGTTGAGTTCATGGAACAGACCTTACCACTACTATGGGTATTCAAGCACATTCCTATCATCAGAATCGTGATGCTCGGTATTCCGGACGGGATAAGTGAGATGATGGGAGCACATGGCATTCTTCTACTCAAGAAGGTATACTGTAATACACTTCATTTTCCCGCTTTGATTTGCGAGTACTTGTAAACTTTTACTAACCTGGATCTAGAAACTAAGGGAGAAACTTGAAGCTTTCCTAAGTGGTCTGGACGTAGCGCTAAACACCAAGAAACATGATTCCGATAAAAGTAGTAGCTCAAAGGAGATCATCTTCCACCGTCTGCTTGATGATAATAAGAAACCTGTTGCGCATTATGGGAGCCTGTTCGATGAGGCCCAGGCACTTTTTGCTGCTGGGAGCGACACAATTGGAAACACACTATCATTAGGCATCTTCCATATCTTGTCCAACGCAGAAGTCCATTCCAATCTACGCAGGGAGCTCAAGGAGGCATGGCCTAGTGGAGACTTGAAGGATGTATCTACCAGGCCTCGCTGGGAGGATTTAGAAAAGCTTCCATACTTGGTGGGTAGTTATTTACTCCTTAGTGACTGGATTGGTATGCTTTAGAGGTAGTCGGTTAATTCTGAGAACGACAGACGGCGGTAATCAAGGAGGCTCTTCGATTGAGTCACGGCGTTGTTTCGCCTCTATCCAGGATAGTCCCGGCCCAGGGCCTTACTGTAGATGGCATTTTTCTACCACCAGGGGTAATTTTTCCTTGCTATTGTCCGGCTTCCTGGTACCGATAGGCACTAACTTGATATTCTAGACTGTGATAGGCAGTTCGGCACCTTTTGTGCACCTGAATGAAAGACTCTTCCCAGACCCACATACCTTCAAGCCAGAACGCTGGTTGAGCCAAGAGAGCAAGGAGCTCGAGAAGCACATTGTAACGTTTTCTCGTGGGCCGAGGTCATGCATTGGGGTGAAGTACGTTCTCACAATATTTATGATGTTTACTTCCCTTGGGAGAGTATTCCATGCTAACAATAGCTTTTAAAAATTCAAGCTTTGCTTGGTGTGAGATATATTTCACCTTCGCGCTGCTGTTCAGGAAGTTTGATCTTGAGCTTTTTGAAACAAGGTGATTTAAACTTCGCCCGTTTTTGTAGTAGATTGGCTAACACTATGACCGAAACAGCGCAAAGGATATCGAGTATAAAGACTACTTTGTCCCATCCTTCAATGGGAAAATTAGAGCAGTTGTTAAACAAAGGTGTGATTGAGGTGCGATTATTGAGGACTTACACGCCAGTCCAGCGCCATAATAATTACTGAGCTATAGTCTTACCACTTTTGCAGATACCGGGTTCGTTTAATTGTCTAAGTTTTCAGAATCTTCATATGAATATGAGAAAGATCAAACATGACAATGGATTAACTGCTCATGTGATTTCTGTGTTTGGGATTGTGTAATTGATATCGCCCAGTACATGCGTACTGGAGTCTGGCGTAAAACTAATGTGACATTCCACTTTACTGTTCGTTTGATCTTGTCCGGTGAGTTTTGTGAATGTTCCCTACTTTTTCCCCCATAGCTTCCAGAATCGGAGCCATCAAATTTAAGGAGAAAGCAAATGGTAGCAAAGCCCTGGCAAGAACGTACGATATGGCCCAAAATCAGCATTTTTTTTCACTTAAAACTAGCGGCTACATTCAGATGCTTGCGCTGTGGCGAGGCCTGTTGGGCCTTGGAAGAAGGACTCTATGACGTGAACAGAGGTGGGCCTGGTCTCTATGAGGAGATTCAACTATTATTGTTACCCTGAGAGAATCCCACCGGGCCCCAAATCCAACATTCCGAGACCTGAGTTAGTTAGGTCAAGACCTGAATCCGATCCCATAGATCTTACCTTCCGAGCTAAGGATCTAATTTGGGAGACACATAGGCACAACCATTAGGTGTCTATAGAGCTAAAAAAACAGGGTAATGTAATCTATCGTATATTTGCTGTTTTGGCGTCTGGTATTTCTATATTTTTTAGGTTTGTCTTTTAAGTTCCAAGGATAGTGGGGGATGGAGCTCCATACGTGTCACCCTGGCATTCACCGGAGGTGCGAAAACAGGTCCGACCGAGGCTCTTCAGCTGTCGTGGGGCTGTATCATTGTCCTAGTGTTGGTACATATTGAAGGATATCTAATATCATGCTCAGTAGTACTCTTGCCCATAAGATCATGGTTAAAATTGGATGTTGGTAAATACCCAGATAATTATAAGCCTGGCGGGTTGAATGGAAGGCCTAGAGAGTCAATAGGGCCTATATCACTCGTGTTGAGATAGCAGTTTTGTAGATCCTGCGGTAATATCACGTAGCATGCCAGATTATTAGCCCACTAGGTGTCCGGGAGGATAGGATAGGGTGTTTCGAGCATTAGCTAAGGATCACATGAGAACTGCTGGTGGTCAATATGTAATATTGTAGAAGCTGGCATCGCGCCGTACCACAGTCGAGACTAGCATGTGATTTTTTTTTTTAAGGATTCATTGATCGCATTCCGGTTGCCCAGCCGCCTCTCCCAACTTCCGGGCCAGTCCCTGCCCCCCGCTACTGCACAAATCTCGCCACCGCCGTACACCACTCCTCATCCTTACTCGCCTGTTCCCTCGATCTCCCTATCCCGTCTCCAACCCATGGACACAAATACAAGTGCGCCGCATTCTGCGGGATCCACCCATCACATATACAGCTCGGGTCTTCCACATTTCCCATCTCCTTCAGCCACTGCCGCTGGGGGCCTTTGTCTGTTACCACGTAGGTGATGCCCCGCAATGCCACTCTTGACCCCTTCAAGTGATCCGGTGCCTTGGAGAGACTAGCATGTGTTCTAACCTTTTTTATTTATTTAAGGAACCATTAATCGTATTCAGCCTATGTGTTCTAGCCTTCTAAGTCCTCTCATGGCGGTTACTACAGGACTCGGCATAGCTTGAAGTGGGGTTCAGATGGCATTTGCACTACATACTAGTACGCACTTGTAACTTGTTTAGGTGCCATTGTCTACAGAGGCGAGTATCATAACGGCGCGCGCCTTTAGTGGCCTTATTATATCAATTGAAAGGACTCAATATCCCTCCACAAACCGTTATTTGAAAGTGGAGCAGTCCACCCGCTCAGGTGCCGCTGGTGGGGGACGGGAGGGGGCGGGCGGTCGAGGAAGCGAGGCGGTGGAGGGCAGGGCCGAGGCCGAGACGGAGCAGCGGACGGTGGAGTCTATCGGGACACAAGTGGAGGTAGCAGCGAAGATGGAATCGACTACCGAAACGCAGGCAGAGATGCCGCTGTGAGCTGAGAAAGAAGTAGCACACAGGCAGAACCCACAGAGGAGACGAGCACCCCCGAAAGTGGATACAAGAGTGAAGGCAGCTCGGTGTGGACGTACGCGGAAGCAGCTTCCCAAGCGGCGACGGTCCCGGCCAGGCCCCGACACAGGAAGCCAACGCAGAAAACCCCCCCGCCGCGGCAGAAGCACTATCACCACCACAGCCATCACCACCACTGCCACCAAGGAGGGCTAAGGCACAGTTGGTGGTCTTGCACGGAATGCCCACTCGTGCAGAAAGGGACGGAGTTTCCTAGGGGCAAAGGTGAGTCGACATACCAGGGTCTGGGGCATGGATAGGCCCGCTTGATATACCACATCTGCTTGAGTCGGAGGAGGAGGTTAAACAGGAAACAAGAGGGTTCGTCCTGGATGTCCTGGCTGTAAATGGGGCTCAAGCGGGTGTGCATTAGTTAGTTTCATCCTGGCGAGGACGTGGGCGGGTTCGAAGGCTCATCCTGGTTATCGTGGACCAGGTGGGTCGGAAAAATCATGAAGCATGAGGTGAGGCGCTGAGGGCCTGGGAGGTCACGGGTATTATGGGAATTCCTCCAGTAGAGCCTCACATGCTAGCTGTGAGCGGGATACGAATATCTGACCTACTTGAGGCAGCCGGAAAGGGATTAACAAACCCCGAGCGGCAGTCAGCAGACCATAGGGGTCTGTTGGGCTCGACAGGACGGTTCTCAAGCCGGTGCTGGTCCAGCACCACTGAGAAGTGACTATTTTTTTTTTGGGGGGGGGAATCATTAATCGTATTCAACCTCACTAGGCTATGACGATGGACTGCAGCACACTGTTGCCAGCTGCCTCTCTCTCCCACCGGGCCAGTCCCTGCCCACACTGAGAAGTGACTAGCGAAGGGCTTAAGGTGCAAGGGGTACAATATCAAATGCATGTGCTCCAAAATATAAGGAGCAGGTAGCCGCTCGTCAAACTACTCACCCGCCGTAGCCACGAACTGTTACGCTTGCCTTCGGGTCCTGTTGGGGACCCTAGCGGATCGAAATGCAACTGGGCAAGCAAGGGCAGGGACTACAGCTCGAGGTTTGGGTTGAGACTATTGGCATTCTACCCGATGGCCGTCTGTGACCGGAACTATCGACAACACAGACAACGAACCTGCAAAAATAGACCTGCATGCTAGTCTTAATCCGCAGCACCACGCCCCTTCCCTGAGTTCCCTCCCCGGAAAGAAAGAAAGGAAGACCAAAGGACGAAGAAAATACTCCCGAAAAAAATGTCCCGACACCACTACCCACTAACCCCCCCCTGGGAAAACCCCTCTTCAGTCCCCCCTCCCTCCTCCTCGATCGAGTGCATGGTTAGTTTATGATGCTAGATGATGTAGCTACATACTAGTCTTAATCTGCAGCACTACCGCCTCCACGCCCCCTCGCTAGGGGCCCTGCAGGTAACGGCCCAGTGGTTGGATAATCCTCGCCGAGTCTCCCTCCACCCGGGGATGCGGTCCATCGTCATAGTCTAGATAGGCTAAATACGATTAATGATTCCTAAAGCGAGTCGGGTCCTGACCCGGAGTGGTGCAGGGAGGTGGCGAGGCTTTTGAGGCGTTCGTTGATAGTATGTAGTATGTACTCTACAGTACATAGCCAAGGGGGCACTCTAGGGGGCCCGCCTCATAGCCTAAGGCTCTCTTCGGGGGAAAGGCGTACAGATTCAAAACAAAACTCTAGGGGGCAGAGACCAGCCCTGGGGTCGGACAACCTACTAGTCGGTGCGGTCTCTCGTCATAGTCTAGATGGAACTGAATACGAGTAATGATTTACAAAAAAAAAAATACTGGAGCAACACGGCGGCAGCGGTAGATGGAAGCATTTAGGTATGCCCTTTTCTTTTGTTTTTAATTTCTTTGGCGGCTAAAGGCGCGACAGACTGCAAAAAAAAAAAAAAAAAACCGCAGAGAGCAGCAGTCATGTGACCAATCCGACCGGATGTGGTGCTGCATTCAGGATATTTGCAGTTCGCCGCATATAGTAGACTACCTACATGCAGATGCATGATGGCCTGTATGCAGCTTATCTGCATGCAGTATCGCAGTGGCTGGTTGGCCGGCCCTTGGTGCGATTATGATACTCACGCGCTTCTGGCAATGTTAAATATACACGTAGTTACATACTGTACATGTAGGGTGCTCATGGGTGGGAGATGGTAGAGGCCGTACGAGTGCGCTGATATGGGAGGATGAAAAGTGGTGTGAGGCGGTGGCAGACTTTATTATGTAGACGATCTTGTATATACAGACGGGGAGGGCAGGGACTGGCCCGTGAGGGGAGAGAGGCCACCTGGTAACCCCAGGAGCTGCAGTCCGTCGCCATACTCTAGATAGGGTGAATGCGACTAATGATTTATTAAATAAAAAAAAACAAGTTACATCCATGTATCGATCAAAGCAGTGGTTGGCGCTCGGCGCCCGGGCAATGTGATACCGGTAGGTGTAGAGATTTCTACAGTTTTAAATTTAAGGCGATTCCTCGTTGCGGCCTAAGTGGCATACACCGCTTACTTAATTTTTTCTAGTGCGGCCCACTTGCCGACGCGACCTTTCTAGCTCGCTTTACAACCCCCTCTCAATCTTCTTCATCGTTTGGAACGAAGGCCACATTCTAGCCCTCTCACTGCCTCGGGCAAGGGACAGCTTTCGCTAACCCTTGCTATTGCGTTCTTGCCCCACTGTCTGTCAACAGTCTCCGGGCGCGCATTTTCGTCTGGCGGCTCATCACACAACACAGAAATACTGGTCACAACAGACCCCACCAAAGCCCAAAGGCAATATCTGGCCTTGTGGGGGTTCCACCCGGCCTCAGCGATATTTCCTACAATTATTCTGGGCCGACCAACGCTTCAGTTCTGTCGCCTTTCTTTGTGTTGTAGCCCCAACTTTCGGTAAGGGTATTTCGTCGAATTTTTGTGCCCGCGGGCAGCTCGAAATTTTTTAATTACCTCATTCCACAACGCCCAAAATCATTTTACTGCTACACAACTCCCACAATGCACTGCGTTACTTTGTATTATTACTGCCGATGAATATATATATGTCATTAGCTAATCTTATAGTAAGGCCTAGCAGAAAATTCTGGAAGTACGAAGAAGAGAAGGATGGCTGCCTCAAGAGTGGCAAATAAAGGGACTTCACTTACCGATTCAATCTCCGACTCAGAATCTATTAATGCAGATATGATTTCTACGCAGGGAAAGAAGGGTGAAGCTTCCTCAACAGGCCGGGCTGCTGGCCTACAACTGAGAAGAGAGGGTTTGGAAATGTCTAAACCAGCAGGCAAAAATTCCGCATTACCACGACAAGGGCAGATGGACAGCGAAGACTCTGGGTCACGGTCTACGTCCCACCAAAAATTGACCAAAATACCTCGAACCCCGGTCAAAACAGCCCTGTTTTCGACGCCCTCAACTGCCTTACCTGCGCTACCAACACATACCCCTATTTACGGCCATTTGAAAGTCATTATCGACAGCCAGTATCATTCTTTCCAAACCCATGAATGTGACAAAATCTTCAACTGCCCTCTCATCCCCGCTGGTACTCCAAGCGAATCTCGGGACACTGCCACCCGTAATCACCGGTCGCGCCATACCATTGCAAAGAATTGGGGAATCCAATTGGAGACCCTACTCCGCCGGGCAGAGGATAAGATGCAACTTCCTCCGAAGTACGCGAAGCATCTGTTATCGAATTTAGCTTTGTTAAGTCATCGGGTGCAAGACCCCAATCTGGCGTTGGAATTACTAGCCAGAGCCTATATTGATCATAGGGCCCCAGGAGATACCAGTATGTTACGTGTTCAAGATGTCAAAAACACACTTGAGGCGTTAGATAGAGCTTCTGGAAGAGGGGCAGAGACACGGAGTGGGGCTGGGGCTGGGCCGGGAAACACACAGGCAGGAACACCGGCTCCGGCTACTGCTCCGAATGCGAGACCCAGAGCACCTAGGTCTGTCCAGTTTGATACTCCACATCAAAACTCAATGCCACCTCCGCCTACCCCACCATCAAGGTCCAGAAAGCCACAGTCTCTCCGACAAACGCACGTAGAGAAAGATACACCAAGTGCGTCACCAACCCCGGAGCTGGAAAAGGAATCGGCTACCACACCTATCCCAACGCACTCCCGAAACACCCGTGCTGCAGGGGCTAGAGGTGATGGTGATTCACGCGGCTCAGGCACATACTTTCTTCCGGCTGACCCGGAACCGCCCAGGAAGAAAAGGGTCACCGGAGTTTCAAAAGCGAAAGCGGCTAGTGATACTGGTGTTGTATCGACGCCGACAGGTACAACGGGAATGGTAGGAGGAGTAAGGATGTGGAATGGGAAGAGAATTTTTGATACCGATATTGGTGACATTGCTGCTGCCTATTATGGTTGGCAAACGTCGCAGTATGATGAAAAGGAGTGCCGGAGACAAATTGAAAAGCGGAGGGAAGAGGATGCGGATCGGGAGCTTCAAAGACAAGCCCGGGCAAGTGAAGTTGTGGAAAAAGCAGAGGTGAATAATTCTGCATCGCCTTCCAGGTCTCCACAAAAGGAAGAAGTGAGCAAGGGTGGCGACAATAACATGAGTGGAATACTGGGGAACATTGTTCCTGTGGGCTCGGGTACTAGTCCAACGTCGGCGACGGCCTTGGGGAATACCTCGGACCTCAATTCAACATCGCTTGTGCTTCCTCTCGGGATTGCCTCCGTTCAGAGTCCAGTCACTCAGCCTCAATCTCAAGCCACTCAACTTGGGAACTTGCCGATGGCAAATGCAGCACAAGACGCGGATGCGGCCATCGATACGCCAAATATAGTAGCTGTTTCACCCACCGAAACCGAGCCAGTGGGAAAGCCGAGTTCGGTACCCATCCCCATCATAGGTGCCCCCCCTGCCCCAGCAAAATCCACCATGGAAGGCCCCACTATACCCATTCCTGTGAGCGTACCTGTTGCACCAACCAGGGGGCCTTTTGCAAGTGTTCTGAGCTTGATGGGGTTTGCACCTTTGCAACAGGAACAACCCATGGCATCAACCTCCAGCTAATCTTCCACCTTACTCCCAAAACATAGCCTAGTTGGTCATAAGGAACTCCGGCCTAGCAATTACCAGAACATGAATAATGGGTCAATATTTTTCCTGATGTATAAAATTTTTTCGGTGGTATTATCTTGGCTGTTGCTGACTGCCCTGGTACCATTCTTTTCGTTTTTTTTTTTTTTTTGTGTGGATCTTTGTTACTTGTATAACCCTATTTCGGTGCCCGGGGCTTTTATTTATAGGGTTGCAATGAATATAAATACATGGGCTTTTTACGTTGCGATTTCTGTCATATAGTGTATTCTAGTGTGGCTGAGCGGTTGCGCATTGCGGGCTGCGGGTTATAAGGATGGAGTGGGATGATCCGGTATGGTAGGATATTTAGTTTGATGTACAATATTGTGACTGTTAATCGTTAAGTCTATGATATGTTTTAGGTATATTTCTTTCATATCCCTAGCAGTGACAGCACTGATTTAGGGCAGAGACTGGCCCGCGTGGATGAGAGAGACCACCTGGCTAACCCAGGGATTGCAGTCTATCGCCATACTCTAGATAGGGTGAATGCGATTAATGATTCCTTAAAAATTAAAAAAAAAACAGCACTGATTTAGTGCAAATCCATACATTCTGCATATCATGCGGCTAGTCACAGTCAGGTCTGCACGGTTCTTTTCTGCATAACAGATTACAAAGGATGGTTGCTCCATGCAGAGAAAACACTCAGCAGGGCAATGTTTTTTTTTTTCTTTTTTTGAAAACTACTACTCGCATTCAATCTATCGCAAGAGACTGCACTCACGTGAAGGGAGCCTTAGACTACGAGACGGCCCCATTCCCGCCCCTTTGAAGGTTTGGGGGTCCGCACGGAACAACATGCTGCTTAAACGCCCTGCCTTCCGAACCTATGAAAACAAAAACCCCGAAAGATAGAATTGTCTGACTGCTTTCGCCTATCCGATGCGCACCCCTCCGCCGCCATGCCCTCGGAACCCAGCCTTCTCCCCCTAGAAAAAGTACATAAATAAAAGAAAATCGTAAGTCATAGCCCCCGCATCACGCCAAGTCGAGATTGGCGAAAAACGTCCCAACCAAATCGACGACATAATCCCCGTCAGGGTCCTTGACCTTCTCCATCCACCGCTCCTTCACATCCATATCTTCCCATAAGTCCCACCTTCTTCCAATCCCCTCCCCGTGTATGCAGACCAGCGCAGCATGCTTGCTGGCCTAATAGGTTGGGATATCTATAAGATATGATTGATGCGCCAGGTTCTGTGTTCATAATTCATGAATCATGATAGCGGCCTATATAAGTAGCCTCACACATGGGGTATCCAAACTTGAAGAACTCTCATGTATACCAAGATTAGGTATTTGGACTCTATGCTGGTCTATGCTGATTAAGTTGCCCTGATCTACTTTGCTCCACACAACCACATTTCAAGTTGATGAGATACCTCACTAAAATGCATCATATATGTGGTGAAATAATAGAATAACTCGAGTGCGGAAATTTCACCAGTCATACAGGTATGCATACCTATTGCATAATGTGCGATGGTCACTTTACATCCAAGTGGTATTGGGGCTTCAATCACATTTTATAGCGACGAATAGTGCCCACATATAGTCAAATTAACAGCAGTACCACGTAGAGTTATAATATATTATGAAATCCATTATCACCACCCCAAGCATAGATTCTTTAGCTGAAGCGGCAGTAGGCTCGTGTATTTATAAGTATGATTGCTCATGTCTGGATACAACACCAGCATGCATCCTGTAGTGTTGCATATATATCTCATTCAGGAGGGAGCAATATCCTTTATACTGTAGTAAATGTTAGATGCTTGATATTTACATTTTGGTAGTTTCTTGTCAACTAAGATCCAAACACTGAAGCGCCGAAAACATATGACATATCTTCCAATTTAACCAAAGTATAGATGCAATGGCTCGTAGGTATTTATTTGACAGCGCCCAATTCAAGCACGAGATATTATATGTACAATTATTGGCCTCGTGCCCACGATATCTCGATCTTAGTAGCTTTCCCATGGCTAGCCATCAATAGTACGATGGGTGAGGTACGAGAACATGACGGGTGGAGTACCCCCCCTCCCAATTCAGACCCTTTTATTTCAGTCTCGGGAAAACTGACTCCTGCTTGCCGTGATCACCTTTCATCCCCTCCGAGTCCTGCCCATAACCATTTGAATGCGGTGTGGGGTCACCATAAGCCTAGCGTGGAGACCAGTGGCTGCAAGAGTGTGGTTTTCTGAGTTGGATAAAGAACTCATGCCTATGGATGTTTGTTACAGGGAGAAAACCATATCCATTTTAGCTGTGTGCATGCATATCTACTAAGTATTTATAGTCTGGCTATACTCCACCCAATTGCCAAAGTACTGCAGCTGAGAATGAAGACCCATTGTCTTTCCAGCAACCAGACTAGGCTCAATACGATTAATGAATCACAAAAAAAAACAGATTTTGTATGGGCAGACTAGAGACCTTAACATGCTGTAGGTACTGCTTAATCTATGCTCTGGGCCACTAGACATCACCAGGGCTTTCATAAATAGCCAATACCTTGCCAAAAAAACAGAGGAACAGGTATCTGCTTAGCAACAACAGAGTAATGGGAGTTATGGACAACTTGTTGCCTCCAAGAAAAAAGGTTGGGTCTCGATGGCTCCAACTGTCTAAAGTATGAGGGCGAAATTTCAAATAAGACAGACCACTATAGCAACTAAAGGAGCAGTGGAGTTGGAATTTATTTGAGACTCACTGGAGGCACTTACCATACTTGACCTCCCCAAGTTTGTTGACTTTGTAACTATTACCCTGAACTTGTTCCGTGATGATCTACTGATCTTAGTCACTGCGATGACTGTTCAGATACGTGATTGGGGAATCTAGTTGTCGTTCCAACAACGTAGGCGCAAAAGTTATCAACGTCGCGACCCCAACTCTTAGCCTCAAATTTAGGACTCCAAACATAGTGAATGCTTTGTAAGGTCCGTTGATATATCCCCACAATCTCTGATAGTGACTACCTAATGCATGGCCAGAGGTGTATCCCATAGAGGTGCATCCAAGGTCACTGTAACAGGTACCTAGTGTAAGCAGTTCATAGGTGGTTATTTGTATTAATCCCACCAAAGTTGTCATGGGAAATATAGATGTAGTCATAAAGTAAAGGAATGCAGCTCCCCAATCCCATCTAACAAATTGGCTAGGTATTTAGCTTGGTTAGGTGGTTAGAAATCAGACTATATGCACAGTGTCAGCACACTACCACTGGTCATATATTCGAGTTCTGTATGATAATCTAGAACCACCACAGGTCGTGGATTCAGGCTTAGCTTGTTTTCAATTTTTTGTGAATACTTATGTAAACTTTTAAGATGAATATCCTTTAGGTCACCCAAGTGTGCATTTTCCCCGTCATCCTTTCTATTCCCTCAGTCTTAATTGTAGTTCCTCCATTGCTTACTCAGCTCCTTCCGCCACTTTCCTTTCTCACTTCGAGGGAGCACGCAGATGTCTTAGCCTCATGCCTTCCGTCATTATTGCATCCGTAACTCTTGTCGGTTCATTCCTGTTGGTGTTACCACCAGTGAAGAGTACTTTGAACCTAGTCCCATCAGGATTGTGTATGCTATGTCTTCCTTTACTTCCTCGACCAAGCAAAAACAGAGTTCCTACTCAAATCTCTACCACCATATTACTCCAACACCGTGGAAAATATTAGAGCCAAAGACCATTCCTATGACG
>Ga0307514_10002142_pt1 | contig 21252 bp, 28 predicted proteins | sample 16_EM_MG_FD_203088 | JGI IMG/M metagenome (GOLD analysis project Ga0307514, IMG submission 203088) | Populus trichocarpa ectomycorrhiza microbial communities from riparian zone in the Pacific Northwest, United States - 16_EM | ecosystem: Host-associated > Plants > Roots > Unclassified | place...
TGGAGAATTCGAAAGCGGAGAGCAGAACGACGAGAAATATTTTCATCTCCATTGTAGCCCATTTGTGTCCAAGGCAAGAATGGGGACCATAGCCAAAAGTCATTAAATTGTTGATGCCTGGTTTTGAAGGATCCCATTCCTGAACCTGTGTCCATCTCTCAGGCCTGAAGGAAAGTCGGTTAGGATTCCAACAGCGGAGAGTTTATGCAACATACTTGAATTCGAGGGCATCGGGTCCCCAAATATCCTCGCTATAGCTAAATCCTTCAATTGGAATATGAATATAGGTGCCTTGTCGAATGTCGATGTACCCATTCAATCCTGTTCCCACAGTCTGTCCATTTTTCAGAGTAACCGGATGAGAAAGAGGAATTCGATCATCCTCCATTGCAACTCGAATGGTAGAATGGATAGGAGGACAAAACCTCAAAGACTCGCGTACGACATCGTTAAGGTAAGACAAGCCCTCAACGGAATCCAGGGATCTCTGAAAACACGAGCACATCTGTGACCATTCAGTGAGTTCAAGTGTGTGTCCGTTGCAAGCAACGCAATCCTCAAAGCCGGAGTCAATTGATGACTCCGAGTGATATCCGTCGGTGGAGAAGATCGTTCGCGTTTCTTGACGCAATTTCATTTGAACATCAGGGTGTTGAGAAAGGAGATAGATGCACCATGACAAGGCCATGGCCGATGTTTCAGATCCCGCAAGTAATAATGTTGAACATTGGTCGAGAAGTTCTTGATCTGTGAGCCGCTTAGAGGTCTCCGTGGACAGATTGGATTTAACTGACGTCAAATCAACCCTCGCGACACGGACACGACCACAAGAGAGCAAACTTACTGAGGAGTGTCAAAAGATCTTTATTCTCCATACCATGTTCCTGGGCTCCGAGGTACTCCGCCTTTTTTTCGGAGACTATTTTCTTGCCCGCACAATTGATGGTTTTTAATGACTGGTCAGTGACCCTATTATCATTGTTTACCTGCACCAATTCATCAGATCTCATGAGAATAAAAATACGATTTATCGCTCACGAAAAATTTCCTCAAGACTGGGAAATAGAGTTCCAAGATTCCCCTCATACCCAAACCATTATTTGCGATATTGAACATACGACGATATGCAGAGTAGACTTCCTCGGTTTCATCTTGAAGAGAATGGAAATCATAATTGAAACCCGCCAAACCCATGACATCGAACGAAGCGCAAGTGATCCAATGAGCGACATCAATGCGTGCACCAGACAACTTTGGGGTCGAAGTGTCTTCCTCGAGTTTCACATCTGGGCCAATAATCTCCTTCCAGCGCTCACGAAGTTGTTCAGCTTTCCGGAAGAAAATAGGTGTCAAGTTTCTGATTGCCTGGTGCGTGAACGCAGGTGCCATGATCCTGCGTTGCATTCTATGTTCTGCACCTTCCATAGAGAAGATTCCTAATCCGCTGTAGTCAAGAACAGCAGAAGAAAATATAATAGTTGACATACCTCTACCAGTGAGTCTACCTATAAAGGAGCGAGTCTGCCAAGGTTTCTCGTAAACTGGCGAGCTTAGAACATGAACAATCGAGCGGAAGTCGAACGTCATTAACCGGTAATCGTGCTATTTAAATTGCTGAGGAATATTTGTGGGCTGCCAAGGAAAGAACAGACCCTTCCAAACCCCTGAAATCGGAAGGTTTGACCAAAGCGCTTTGTCCAGTCTGAGTAGATCTTGTGTGTCAAGGTAGGACTGTTATGAAATTTCAGAATTGGGTCAACTGGTACGTAACTAGTATACATACTCCATAACTTCACGGAGGTGGCTCTGAAGTATTGCCCCTTGTGGCCCGGGTAATTTCCGTAAAGGGTCGAAAAGAGGTCTGACGAACAACATGTGGAAGAACCAGAACACTCCTCGAAGAATAATCACGACCACCGCGACGACGCATACCTTCATGATGATGAGCGAGAAATCGCGGACAGCAGTGCTAACCCCACCGAACGCGCGCGCCCTGACAATCCAGGTCATGATAGTTCAAGTTTGAAATTAATGCTCCCATTAATTGGAGTGAACAACTGCCACCAAATCAGGGGTTGGCTTTGAGCCATTTTTAGTAATTATTGCCGCACTGCCGGAACTTGAAGCTTGAACGTCGGAGCCTCAACTTTCTTTTTCTTCTGTATAGCCAACGTCCAAGCACAAAATTAGACATTGTAAATTGTGGGGAGTCCAATACTTCTTCATCGACCCATCTCTAGTACAGCACAATGACCCACGACGCCGTTTGGTTCTCTCGTCCTCGCAAATTTGGAAAGGGTAGTCGTCAATGGTGCAGATGTTTATTCAGTGTAATTCTTCTGTTAGTATTGACATCGCGTTGTCCAGCCGCTTGTGTGCACATCAGGCTGGCCTTATCCGCAAATATGGTCTTGATCTTTGCCGTCAATGCTTCCGCGAAAAATCAGCGGCCATTGGTTTTGTCAAAGTGAGCGACTTTTGTTCAGACGACTTTGCTATTTACAGAAACCATCTTTTTTAGAACCGGTGACAGAGTCTGAAATAAAATCTATTAGCTTCACATTCCTCCATGCTCTGTTATTCCATCATTACAATTAAATTTTTTACACTTTCAAAGGGAAGACATGTATCGGTAATTTATTGATGGGATTACCGGACTGTGTTATGAGATGGCTTACAAGAAAGCTCATCGCAACGTACATGCCTCGGCTATTTGTTCATACCTAAGTTTTGTAGACCGATGGGCCAGACAAATCCCTTGCGCGCTCTATGATGCTTGTTGGATAAGTGTAATATTGTCACCTTTTAGCAAAATACGACCTGTAAACGAGTCAGGATCCCGGTGGCAACGGATACAAGCACAAAGATACCCAGTTCCCTCCGAGGTTTAGCCTCCTTGACGAAGACTTCAGCTGCTTCATCGATCACGACATTCATAAATTCGTCAAAGCCCTACAGAGTAGAATCATCAGCTCTGACTATGCTATAATTGAAGATACACACAATTATTTTGCCTTCAATCCGCATCTCAATATTATCGTACAACCAAATGATGACTTTGCTTTTCTTCACAGCTTTAATCAGACAGAAACCCAAAGCAGATCTTAAAATCATACTTGTTGCAAGTTTTTAAATATGACATTCTAAAAAAAGGAAGTTGAAATGAAGTCAGGATGTACGATCTTGACTTGAAAACATACGATGGGTTGCACCATCACACGTTGTTGACGCCCAGACATTTTGGAGGATATAAAGACGATAGGCTTTGCGTGAATGTCGCGATTTCGCAAGGACAACTTGATTCGCGTTGTTGTGGTTAGGGTTGATGAGCAGTGAGAGCACGTGATAGTCTTGACAAACAGCAGAAGATCGGCACACGCGTCTCAATTACCATGGAGGTCAGTGAATCTGTATTTCTGGAAATTGTTTGACTTAAAGTTATTTGGAGGTCTTTGCGCCTGCCAACTCTTCAACTGCAGCAGCAGTTACATTCATCACATTTGTCCAAGATTTGAAGAAGAAAACGAAAGCATGGGGTCCCATGATCGAAGTATGCGCCAATGGAGAGAAGACACTTGAGCGTTTTAGATACCAATTCCCGGAGGACTGGTTATACAGTGACCAACTTCGCGGAGAATGGGGCGCTTACAATGAAATTTTGAAGAGGAAGAATGATTCTATTCAGGAGCAATTAGGTATTGGCTGGCAGACTTACATGTCATACGTTTTCTTGGATTTACTGACTTGTTTCCATTTCTAAGCTGGCCTGCAGCTGAAAATAGTTGCAGAAGATAAAATCATCGAGAACAAGATTAACGACGTTCTTCAGGAATGGGAAAAGACACGGCCGGTGCAAGGGAGCCTTCGTGCTGACACCGCCATGAACACTATCAATGTCTTTGAAGGCAAACTCAGTAGGGTGCAAGAGGAATACGACCTCGTTTGTCGCGCCAAGGAAGCACTCGATCTTGAGCTAACGCGTCACACACGTCTCGAACCCGTCTTTGAAGAGCTCCGTGATCTTAAGGCCGTGTGGACGGCGCTTTCAGGTATATGGAGCCAGATAAGCGAGCTTAGAGAGATATCTTGGGCTACCGTTCAGCCGAGGAAGCTTAGGCAGCAGATTGATGGTCTTCTGTCTTCAACTAAGGAAATGCCGACAAGAATGCGCCAGTATGCGGCATTCGAGTACGTGCAGGATGTTTTACGTGGCCTCCTCAAGTCAAACTCTCTTGTATCCGAGTTAAAGTCCGATGCTCTGAAGGATCGCCACTGGAAGCAATTATTCAAGAACCTCAAACTTCCAGCTCAAATCAGTTTACCTTAGTACGTGTTTTTCAATTCAATGTCATAGAGCACTAATTTGCAACGTCTAATCAGCATGATTCTTGGCCATGTGTATGACTTGGACCTCAAGAAAAATGAGAGTTTGATTAAAGAAGTCATTATTCAAGCTCAAGGAGAAGTAAGCAATTTTTTAGAATGTAAGGATTTCATTAAACGAATACCATCAGATGGCACTGGAGGAATACGTTAAACAGGTCAAGGAGACCTGGACAAGCTACACTTTAGATCTCGTTAACTACCAGAACAAATGCCGCCTCATCAAGTACGCGTCTCTGCTCTTCTTATTTTCCGTTATCTGACATTGATTAGGGGCTGGGACGATCTGTTCAATAAATGCAGTGAGAACCTAAATTCGCTCACCGCTATGAAGTTATCACCATACTATAAAGGTAGATTCTCTATGATTAGCAAAAAATCTCATCTCAACGACGTTCTTCAATAGTGTTCGAAGAAGAAGCAGGTTCATGGGAAGAAAAGCTGAACAGAGTCCACGTTCTTTTTGGTACATATTCACGTCAAAACATTAGACATTGTTTAACCACCCTTCAGATGTCTGGATCGACGTCCAGCGACAATGGGTTTATTTGGAGGGCATCTTCTCTGGCAGTGCTGATATCAAACATCTTCTTCCTGTAGAAAGTGCTCGCTTCCAGAACATCAATTCCGAATTCTTGACAATGATGAAGAAGGTGTACAAGTCGCCATTCGTCCTTGACGTTTTGAATATCCAAGGGATTCAGAAGAGCTTGGAACGTCTCGCCGATCTTTTGAACAAGATTCAGAAAGCTCTTGGGGAATATTTGGAAAGGGAACGTTCTTCCTTCCCTCGCTTCTACTTCGTTGGAGACGAAGATCTCCTTGAGATCATCGGAAACAGCAAGGACATCCTTCGCATTATGAAGCATCTGAAGAAGATGTTTGCCGGCATCTCCACAGTTCTTTTAGACGATGACCTAACCCGTATCCAGGGAATGGCGTCAAGAGAAGGCGAGGAAGTTCCATTCACAGAACCCATTTTGTTGAAGGACTATCCAAAGATCAATGACTGGCTTGCACGAATTGAGACTATGATGCGACTTTCCCTGGCAAACCTTCTCACAGAGGCAGTCTCCGAGCTACAATCTTTTTATGGCAAGGGCCAGTTGCAGGCGGATCAATTTATGCAATGGATGGAGAATTACCCTGCTCAACTTGTTACGCTCGCAATCCAGGTTGCTTGGACGAGTTCAGTGGAGACATCTTTGGAACCTGGGCAGCTGCCTGAAGGGTCTCTGGAGGTTGTCTGTCAAGCCCTTGATATCTTGGCAGATATAGTGCTGCAAGAGCTTAAGCCTGTCACTCGTCGTAAATGCGAGCACCTCATTACCGAACTCGTTCATCAGCGTGATGTTACCCGCGCCCTCATTCAACAAAACGTGTTGGATCTCAAAAGTTTCACTTGGCTGTACCAGATGCGCTTTTATCTTGACAAGTCGGTCGAAAATTCGTTGGAACGGTTGAATATCAAAGCTGCAGATGCCACATTCCCTTATGGATGGGAGTATCTTGGCGTTGTTGATAGGCTTGTGCAGACGCCTCTCACGGACCGCGTTTATTTGACATTGACTCAGGCGCTTGACACTCAGCTGGGAGGAGCACCGTTCGGACCTGCTGGAACTGGTAAGTACGGCTGAACGCAATGTATATCAGGTCTAACCTCTGTCGGAAGGTAAAACGGAATCTGTCAAGGCTCTCGGTGTCCAACTCGGCCGCTTTGTTCTCGTTTTCTGTTGTGACGAGACCTTCGACTTCCAAGCTATGGGTCGCATTTTCGTTGGTCTCTGTCAAGTGGGTGCTTGGGGGTGTTTCGATGAATTCAACCGTCTCGAAGAGCGTATCCTTAGTGCTGTTTCCCAGCAGGTACAAGCTATTCAACAAGGTCTTGCGGCACTGGTCAAGAATCCGAATACAGAAATTGAATTGGTTGGAAAGAACTTGAAGATCAACAAGAATATCGGTATTTTTATCACGACCAATCCGAATTATGCTGGACGTTCGCAATTGCCTCCCAATCTTACGAAATTGTTCAGACCGTGAGCATATTCCAGAACTCTGCGTATATCTCGGACACAATCTCACATTTCTTTTAGAATGGCAATGACACGCCCCGATCGAGAGCTTATCGCTCAAGTAATGCTCTTCTCACAAGGTTTCCGAACGGCGGAATCTCTTGCATCGAAAATAGTGCCCTTCTTCAACCTTTGCGACGAGCAACTTTCACCGCAACCGCACTACGATTTTGGTTTGCGTGCTCTGAAGGCTGTCTTGGCTAGCGCCGGTATTTTGAAGCGAGAACGTCTTCTTAAATCCCGTTTGCAACCTGAGGATGAACAGAACCTTGGAGGTCTTTCTGACAATGTCTCTGAACAAATCATTCTCATTCAAAGTGTAACGGAGACTATTGTTCCCAAACTTGTTGCTGATGATGTGCCACTGTTAACGAGGTAAGAAATTCTAGTTAGATTCTCTGATTTCTGATGTCAACAATTTGATAGTTTGCTTGCGGATGTTTTCCCTGGCGTCGACTACATGCCAGTCGATCTCGAGGCTCTCCGCGAACAAATAGTGAGGGTTTGCACTGAAAGGCGTTTGGTGGACGGCGAGCGTTGGATTGCCAAGATTCTGCAGCTGTATCAGATTCAAAAAATCCAGCACGGTTTGATGATGGTCGGTCCTTCTGGCAGCGGGAAAACGAATGCATGGCAGGTGCTGCTATCTGCACTGGAACGACTTGACGGTGTAGAAGGAGTTTCGTATGTTATTGATCCTAAGGCCATGCATAAAGACGCGCTCTATGGCACCTTGGATCAAACAACGCGGGAATGGAATGACGGACTGTTCACACACATTTTGCGCAAGATTGTTGACGATGTTCGTGGAGAGAGTGGTAAAAGGCACTGGATCATCTTCGATGGCGACGTCGATCCCGAATGGGTTGAAAATCTCAATAGGTCTGTCTTTCTTATCCTGGCTTTCTCAAACGTCACTAAATCAAACTTCAGTGTTCTAGATGACAACAAGCTGTTGACCTTGCCCAACGGTGAACGTCTTAATTTGCCCCCAAATGTCCGCATCATGTTTGAGGTCGAGCACCTCAAATATGCTACGTTGGCTACGGTTAGTCGTTGCGGTATGATTTGGTTTAGCGAAGACGTCGTGGAGCCCTCCATGATGTATCGCAACTACTTATCTACATTGGCCTCTGTGCCCCTGGATGCCGACGATGAAGATGCAGGAGATGTTTTGGGAAGTCGAACTGGGGGGGTGAATACAGATATCTCAACGAATCTTGAAACCCAGAAGCAGATTGCCAACATGTTAGAGCGCTATTTCCAAGACGGTGATCTCGTCAGTTCCGCCTTAACGTTTGCAGAGTCCATTGAACACATCATGGACTTCACTATCACTCGAGCGCTAACTACGTTATTCTCCCTCATTAACAAAACCGTTCAAAACGTCATCGAGTACAATCTACAACACACTGACTTCCCTTTACCCCCGGAACGTATCGACCAGTATGTGAGCAAGCGATTGCTCGTGCATATCATCTGGGCATTCTCTGGTGATGCCAAGTTGGAAATCCGAGCAGAGTTGGGAGAGTTCTTGCGCAAGCAAACTGGGATCGACCTACCATCCATGGTTTCAGGAAATGCCCTTATCGACTACGACGTTCAAGTCAACAATGGGGAGTGGCTAGCATGGCAGTCAAGAGTGCCGGTCATTGAAATCGAGTCGCACTCTGTGACAGCTTCTGATGTTGTGGTACCGACAATGGATACGGTCCGTCATGAAGAGGTTTTGTATTCTTGGTTGTCCGAACACAAGCCACTCATGCTTTGTGGACCACCTGGCTCTGGTAAAACAATGACTTTGTTCAGCGCTCTGCGCAAATTGCCAGACATGGAAGTTGTTGGCCTCAATTTCTCCAGCGCAACCACACCAGAACTCATTCTGAAGACATTTGAACAATATTGCGAGTTCCGTAAGACGCCCAATGGCGTAGTGCTTGCTCCCGTGCAGATAGGCCGCTGGCTTGTCGTATTTTGCGATGAAATCAACCTCCCTGCGCTCGATAAATATGGTACGCAACGAGTTATTTCCTTCCTACGACAGCTAGTGGAAAGTGGTGGTTACTGGCGTACAAGTGATATGGCGTGGGTCAAGCTAGAACGTATCCAATTTGTTGGAGCATGCAATCCTCCGACGGATCCTGGTCGTGTTCCTCTCAGCCACCGTTTCCTGCGCCACGCTCCCTTGGTGATGGTTGACTACCCTGGTGAAGTTTCCTTGAAACAGATCTATGGAACTTACAACCGCGCCCTTCTCAAAGTTGTACCCAACCTTCGAGCCTATGCGGAACCTCTCACAGATGCTATGGTAGCCTTTTATCTGGCATCGCAAAAGAGATTTACCACAGATATCCAGGCCCACTACGTATATAGTCCTCGTGAGTTGACCCGTTGGGTAAGAGGCATCTACGAGGCGATCCGTCCTCTCGAAACGCTCTCGGTTGAAGGATTGATTCGTGTTTGGGCCCATGAAGCACTCCGACTTTTCCAAGACCGTCTTGTCACCGAAGAGGAAAGAATTTGGACAGACGACAACATTGACATGGTCTCCATGGAACACTTCCCAACCATCAACAAAGAGGAGGCTTTAGGCCGACCAATTCTCTACTCCAACTGGACATCTAAGAATTACATTCCGGTCGATAGAGAGGTGCTCAGGGAGTACACCAAGGCAAGACTACGCGTTTTCTACGAGGAAGAGCTGGATGTTCCTTTGGTTCTTTTCAATGATGTTCTTGACCACGTTCTTCGAATCGATCGTGTATTCCGGCAGATACAAGGACACCTTTTGCTGATTGGTGTGAGTGGTAGTGGTAAAGTGAGTGAAGTGCCTGCTAGTGTTTCCTGTTCTGAACTTTTTGCCATTCCAGACGACACTTTCCCGTTTTGTGGCCTGGATGAATGGTCTGAGCATTTTCCAAATTAAGGTCTCGAATAAATATACGGGAGACGACTTCGATGATGATCTTAGGAGCGTCCTTCGTCGGGCGGGCTGCAAGGGCGAAAAGATTTGCTTCATCATGGACGAATCCAATGTCCTCGATTCCGGTTTCCTGGAGCGTATGAATACCCTACTTGCAAATGCTGAAGTCCCTGGTTTGTTTGAAGGGGACGAACATGCTGCTCTAATGACTGCCTGCAAAGAGGGCTCGCAACGAGATGGCCTGATGCTTGATTCACCCGAAGAATTATACAAATGGTTCACACAACAGGTGGCTAAAAATTTGCATGTTGTGTTCACTATGAATCCGCCTGAGAGTGGTCTTGCTTCTCGGGCCGCTACATCACCTGCCCTGTTTAATCGTTGTGTGCTGGATTGGTTCGGCGACTGGTCTGATCAAGCCTTTTACCAAGTGGGGATGGAGTTCACCCATACACTTGACCTTGATTTACCGTCGTATTCTCCGCCGGCTCATTTCCCTATCGCATACCGTGGTCTATCACTGCCACCTCTACATAGGACTGCCGTGGTCAATGCTTTAGTCCATGTTCACCTATCTTTGCACCAGATCAACCAGCGGCTAAGTAGGAGGCAAGGCCGATACAACTATGTAACCCCGAGACACTATCTTGACCTGTGAGTTTCCTTGTTCATGTGCATTGCCACGACTCTAATTTTCAAAATTTCGTAGTATCAACCATTATGTCAGACTCTATAACGAAAAGCGAGCCGAGTTAGAAGAGCAGCAACGCCACCTTCACGTCGGCTTAGATAAATTGCGGGATACTGTACTTCAAGTTGAGGAACTTAGAAAGAGTCTGGCAATTAAACGATCGCAGCTCGAAGCCAAATCGGCTGAAGCAAACGAGAAGCTGAAGCGCATGGTTGATGACCAACAGGAGGCAGAGCAGAAGAAAGCCGCATCTATCCAAATTCAAGCAGAACTCGCAGAACAAGATAGATATATTCAAGAACGTCGTGCAGTAGTTATGGCCGATCTTGCCGATGCAGAACCTGCTGTAGTCGAAGCACAGGCTGCCGTCAGTAGCATCAAGAGACAGCATTTGCAAGAAGTCCGTACTATGGCTAACCCTCCTGAAGCTGTTAAGCTTGCCATGGAATCGGTCTGTACAATTCTTGGCCATAAAATTGATAGCTGGCGCACAATTCAAGGTATCATTCGTCGTGACGATTTCATTCAACGTATCGTAACGTTCGACACGAACACTCAGATGACGAAGGGGCTTCGGGATTTGATGAAGAAGGAGTTCCTCAGTCGCCCATCGTATAACTTCGAAAATGTACAAAGGGCTAGTAGGGCCTGTGGTCCTCTCGTCAAATGGGTTTTGGCTCAAGTCCGTTTCTCCGAGATATTGGACAAAGTAGAACCACTGCGGAACGAGGTCCACTCACTGGAAGAACAGGCAGAAACAACGAAGAAGCAAGCTCATGCAATGGTCAAGATGATTGCTCAACTGGAATCGAAAATAGAGAAATACAAGGAGGAATATGCCAGACTCATTAGCGAAACCCAAGCAATCAAGACAGAGATGGAACGTGTGCAAGGGAAGGTGGATCGCAGTATGCGGCTTCTTGAAAGCTTGTCGTCAGAACGCAGTCGATGGGAATCTGGCAGTCGAACCTTCGAGGCAGAAATGAGTACCATTGTAGGCGACGTCCTTGTGTCTGCCGCATTCCTAGCATATGGCGGGTTTTTCGACCAACATTACAGAGAAGTTATGTGGCAGGAATGGTCGAGTCACCTTATTGAAGCAAACATCAAATTCAAACCAGAACTCTCCTTCACGGAGTATTTGTCTACAGCGGATGATCGTCTCAACTGGCAGTCAAAATCGTTGCCCTCCGACAATCTCACAACTGAAAATGCTATTATGCTCAAGCGTTTCAGTCGTTATCCACTTATTATCGACCCAACGGGACAAGCAACAACATTCCTCCTCAATGAATATAAGGAACGCAAAATCACTGTCACTAGTTTCCTTGATGAGTCTTTCCTCAAAGTCCTAGAGAGTGCGTTGCGTTTTGGCAATCCGCTCCTCATTCAAGATGTCGAGCATCTCGACCCCATTCTCAATGCTGTCCTCAACAAAGAAATTAGGAGAACTGGGGGCCGAGTTCTTATCAGACTGGGTAGTCAGGATATCGACTTTTCGCCGTCATTCACAATGTTTTTGTCCACCCGAGACCCATCCGTCGAGTTTTCACCAGATATCTGCAGTAGAGTCACCTTCGTCAACTTCACCATGACGAGGAGCAGTCTTCAGAGCCAGTCCCTAGATCAAGTTCTGAAGGTCGAGCGTCCCGATACCGAACGCAAACGAACCGATCTTATGAAACTTCAAGGCGAATTTAAACTTCGCCTCCGAACACTCGAGAAACTGCTTCTTCAGGTTCTCAATGAGTCGTCTGGCAATATCTTGGACGATGATAAAGTCATTGACACGTTGGAGACCTTGAAACGGGAAGCCGCGGAAATTACTCGAAAAGTGGAAGAAACCGATATCATCATGAAAGAGGTGGAACAGGTCACAGCCGAATATCTTCCCTTGGCTCAGGCTTGCAGTTCTGTGTTCTTCATCCTGGAACAGTTGAATACTGTGAATCATTTCTATCAATTCTCGTTGCGATTTTTCCTCGACATCTTTGACTATGTTCTCCACCACAACCCCAACCTAAAGAGTGTATCTGACTATGGGCTGCGCCGCGATATCCTGTTGAAGGATTTGTTCTTGGTCGTGTACAGGCGTACTTCTCGTGCTTTGCTCTATCGTGATCACCTGATGCTGGCCGTTCTTCTAGCCCAAGTGAAGCTCCGTGGAGTGGAGGATATTGCAGACGAGTTGGAATTCTTGCTAGACAGTGGCGACGGATTTGCAACCACAGCTCCGTCTTCACTCGATCAGGAGCATCCTGTCTTGTCCGATGAGCAAGTTCTTCGCTTGCGAAACTTCTCTAGACAATCGATCTTCAAGCCAGTCGAGTCGCATATTACAGACCATGAGGACGTTTGGGTGAAATTCTTGCAATCGAATAATCCAGAGAAAGATGTTCCTACACCATGGGAAGTTGGAACACGTGAGTAAACTATAGTCAATTGGCACCCGCTAGTACTCATTCGATTTGCTTAGCTGCATTGGAGGCCGTTCGTGGACTTCTTCTTATCAAGTGCTTCCGGCCAGACCGACTCCTGCAAACTACCGCTCTCTTTGTCCAAAGCGTTTTCGAGACCGATATCTCAGCCGAAGCGACTTACGATCTTGGCTCCTTGGTCGCGGAAGAAGTTCCTGCTGCTACACCTGTGGCACTGATATCAGTGACTGGATACGATGCCAGCTATCGTGTCGAAAATCTCGTAAAAAATACTGGAGCTCGTTCGACCTCGGTGGCCATGGGTTCGCAGGAAGGTTTTACCCTTGCCGATCAAGCCATTGCAGCAGCGGCCCGACAAGGTACATGGGTCCTGTTGAAGAATGTTCACCTCGCACCTTCGTGGTTGGGACAGTTGGAGAAGAAGCTGCAGACGCTCAATCCCCACCGCAGCTTCCGCTTGTTTTTGACCATGGAAAACAATCTATCCATCCCCGTAAACATCCTTCGTCAGTCGCGCTTGATCATGAACGAACCTCCTCCAGGTGTTAAAGCAAATCTTCTTGACTCCTTGCGAACCATCACACCGCAACGTTTGTCTCAGGGGCCAGCAGAAAAAGTCCGCCTTTACTTCCTTCTTGCTTGGTTCCATGCAGTAGTCCAAGAAAGGCTCCGCTATGTTCCGCTCGGTTGGAGCAAGACTTATGATTTCAACGATTCAGATATGGCATCTGCTTTTGGCACAATCGACACCTGGTTGACCAGTGTTTCTCGAGGACGAGCGAACGTCGATCCTGCAACTATCCCTTGGGATGCCTTGCGGACGCTGATAAAGCAATCTGTTTACGGTGGAAGAATTGACAGCGATTTTGACCAGAAGATCTTGGACTCCTTCGTCGACAGTTTATTCAGTTCGAAAGCATATAACGTCGATTTTGATCTCGTTCCGAGCCTTTCCGATAGTCAGACTTTGCTAGCTCCTGAAGGAACAAAGATTGAGCACTTTTTGACATGGGTTCGCGGTTTGCCTGAGCGAGAACCGCCTACTTGGTTGAGTCTCCCTCCAACAGCTGAGAGGGTGATTGCCGTTGCCCAAGGTGGGTTTTCTCCTGTTCCGACTTGTGTATTTACTGACGATCTCTCATCTTAGGCAATGAATTGCTTGGCAAATTGCGCAAAATGAGGATGTTGGCGGATGACGATGACACGTTGATGACCATCACGGCGCAGAAACAGACTTCACAACAGCCAGCCTGGATGAGAACATTGTTTGAACGCTGCCGCGAATGGCTTGGTGTGCTGCCAACGGTAAGCTTCCTATCTCGATTTCACGTACTCAAGTCAGCTGAACGGTTGTTTCTAGACATTCGATACTCTTGCTAAACCGACCGGTGATCATCAAGATCCACTCTATCGTCTCTTTGCTCGTGAAGGTGCTATTGGCCGTAAGCTCTTGGATACGGTGAAGAAGGATCTCGAAGATGTGGTGAAGGTCTGCGTTGGAGAACTGAAGCAAACGAATCATCTGCGCACGCTCATGAGTGCACTGACGAAAGGTTCTAACGGTTATCCTCTTTTCCAGGGTTTTACAGACTAACCTTTTGTTTCAATTTAGGCACCATTCCGAACCACTGGCGCCGATACAAAGTCGCAAAAGCGATGGCAGTCTCTGGATGGATGACGAATTTCGCCCGCCGCTTGGTACAGCTGGACCATATCGCCTCTTTGGACAACCACAACAATATAGAAGTGTGGCTCGGCGGTCTCTTCTTCCCCGAGGCCTATATCACAGCAACTCGTCAGGCAGTGGCGCATCGCAAGAAATGGAGCTTGGAAACGCTATACTTACGACTGGATATTGAACGCGTCAACGATCCCGGGTCTTTCGTTGTTGATGGTAAATCATTCCTCTCTTTTGTGGATGGAATTCTCATTTTGTTCTTGTTAGGTCTGGCTCTTGAAGGTGCTTCATGGGCCAACGATCGGCTCGTTCTTAATGATGGCGACTCTGTGCGCCTTAATCCTTCACAACTCAGATGGGTGCAAGCAGATGGGACGAGCCAGAAAGGCTTGGTCAACTTGCCTGTCTATCTCAACAACGATCGCAGCGATGTGTTATTCACAGTCGACTTGCCCTTCGACAGTTCTGCTGGACCATTGGTGGCCACTCGTGCCGTTTGTTTGACTGCTGGCGGTTAGATAATAGAAACACATTCTTATATACCTCCTGTTCTCTTTTCCCCCACTTCTGAACTCGCAGTTTTTGGCATCGGAACAAGGGCAGATGTAGCATTATTTAACACCTCGTTATACCCTATTTGTCCTTAATTAAAAATGTAATATCTCTTCTCATTGGACCATACTACCGCCTACAACGTCCAAGAGTTTCCAGTCTACTGAAATGCCAAAAGTCTTGAAGATCTTTCGAGCATCTTCTGCAATCGCCTCGAATCCTCCTGTGGCAAGGGCGAGGATCGTTGGTCCTGCACCAGAAAGGCAAATACCAAGTAGACCTGGATGTGACGCAGGTGTGATTTGTGTGGTGACTTCTGGAAGTCCAGGAATCTGGAAAGCGAATGGGTGTTGGTCCTTGGGCTGAAGGAAATAACTTACCAGAGTTTTTCTATATGGTTGGTGGACACGATCTTTCATTGCTTCATATATAAGTTCAGGGTCGGGTGGTGTCTGACCGAGAGCAGTCGTCAAGACTGCTAATCTCTGCAAATTAAAGACCTGTAAAACAAGCAGAGGTGAATCAAGTGTTATGTGAATCCCAAGAGTGTGAGAATCCCTCTCCCCTCCCCGCCGAACAAAAAAAAAAGAAAGAGACGAACCAGATCCTTTCTAGAATAATGCTCCGGGAGGACATCCCTCGATTTCGCCGTGCTCAGCTCGAATTCAGGAATGATCGCCACCGCTCTAATGCTCTCTGACCAACGCAGCCTCACAAAGTGACCGATGCCCCCAGGCGGTACAGGTGGGTCCAACCCCCATCGCTCATCTGCATCAGGCGGGTATTCTGGAATAACTTCACTCAACGGCACACTCGCTGCCTCCCTCTTTTCGCCTTCCAGCTCCTTTAAATACGTACCGACGAACCCGCCCACGAGCGCAGCGGTGACGTTGTCAGGGTGCCGTTCGACCATGAGCGCAAAGTCGAGGAGACGCTCGATGGGCAGGTGGAGTTGTCCGAGTTCGTTACCTAGGAGGACCCCGGCGATGACTGCTGCGCCTGAGGAACCAAGGCCGCGACCGAAGGGGATCGCGTTGTCGACATGCAGGAAGAGGTGGGATGGGAAGCGCGGGCCTAGGGCGTGGCAGCGGAGGACGTAGAGTGCCACACGAGTCATAAGGTTTTTGTACGGGTCCAAGGGGACATGGTCTTTGCCTTCGCCTGAGTAGGTCAGTTTTGGTGGGACATAGGGTGCCGAAGGTTCAAGAGGGTAGGAGACTGATAGGGTCACGTAGAGAGATAAGGCTATTCCAACGACATCAAATCCTGGTCCGATGTTTGCAGAAGTGGCGGGGACTCGGATAGTAAAGCTACGGGTCTGCATATTTTTATTTTTGAGAGGCGTAGCGAAAGATACAACCCGTGATGCTGTTCGGTTGGGTGGAAGTCCTTATAAGGCTGTCTGTATTCACTGATTGAGGGAGGAATCTACGTATTATTTGCCACTAATGCAACCAACACGAAAGAAAGAACTTTTAACGAATAATATTAAGAAACCAAAAAAAAAAAAAAAGAAAGTTGTCATGTCGTTTGTTGCGTCTGTGGTTGCAAGTAATTCATCTGAGGCTGATTACTAGTGCTGCCGTTCGATTGGGTACCACTAGGCCGCAGTTGAATCGGCAATGTGGGCACCATCCCTGCCGTTTGTGCATAAGGCGTCGCTCCAGCTACAGAAGGAGTGGCTAGCACCGTATTCGCAACAGCTGGTGTCCGTGTTGCAGCCGTCGGAGTCGAGGGTACCCCGATAGCAGTCCCTGTCGTACTCATCGTGCTTCCTGATGCTGCAGCCGCAGCCGCCACGGCTGCTGAAGCAGCATTGTTGAAAAAGCTTCCATAACTGAGATTCCCCGATTGAGGCTGTGGTGTTCCCCGACCGGACGCCTGAAGCGTCGACGCATATTGCCCATACCAGCCGTACGCCGCATACGGTTGCTGTCCCGTCGTCGCGCCATAGGGTTGCTGATTAGTTCCGTAGCTCTGTTGGGCATAGTAGCTTTGCTGTTGTTGCAGTGTATAATTTGGATAATATGATGTTGCTTGTGTTTTGTATGGCGTATACGATGAAGCTGCTGCACCTGCTTGAGGGCGATAAGCTTGTTGTTGCTGAGTGGCATAGGGATAGGCGTAAGTACCAAAAGTGTTGGTGGAAGGTACAGGGGTAGGGGTGGTGATAGCTGATGTATTAGGAACGGGTACGGAAGTAGCTGTTCCGGGCTGGATTTTCACAGTAGAATCATCACGAAGCGCGGTGGTTCTTCCAGAAGGTAATGTACCTGACCAAGCAGGTGAAGGTTCAATGGCGAGAGTGCGATGTAGTTTGTGTAACACGGAAGGAGATGGTACGATGGGAGGGTGGTCATCAGATGAAGACCGAGGACGTAAGGATGCTAAGATGGTTAAAGAATCGAGGATGGCCTGGGCTTGAGACGAAAAAATTTGTAAGACAAGGGGTCATCAAAAAAGGGGGGCGGAAGGGCGTACCTGTATCCCATTCCTCGGACCCTTCTTCCGGCGGAATAGATGGATGGTCAATCAAACGCTGTTTCTGTAATTCTCCTAGCCTTACTAAAGCGCGTTGATTCCGTTGAAGTAACTGGTGAACCAAATTTTCGAGTTCGAGAGAGTCGAGAGCCGCTTTAATAGAGTCGACTTCTTCGGGGCCAAGAAGAGCCTCTAGTTCTTGATCAGGAATGACTGATGAATCGACAGGTTCATGGTGAGGGATGTCTGTGGACACTTCGACAACGGAAGAGGTGGTGGCCGACGGCAAGGGGGTTGAGAGACGCTTCTTTTCTTGGCGATACCAAAGGAGGTCGCCGAGTTGGCGACGACCGATGAGCTCACCATCTTGGTCGAAAGAAGGGGCGAAACTGGCGAAAGGACCATAGTCTAGAAATGCCCCAGTGGTTACACGCCGAGGGGGAAGGGTGTACTTTTTTTGGACGGCGAGTCTTGAGGAGTAAGAGGCGATGGTGGTCAAGGGAATCTGTTGGGAGGAAGGAGAGGGAAGGATGGCGACGAGCTCTGCATTGCCTGTATGAAGACTAGCAGGGTCAGACATGGCATCGGTAGAGGAAGTCCACCAATGTCCGGAGGGTAACTGTTGGACAAGAGCATAATGTGGTTTCAAAGGGACTGGGGTTGTGGAAGAGGTGGATATCTCAGACTTTTTGAGGTGGTCTGTAGGGGGAGAGACCTGTTCTAGGAGAGAAAGGGCGAGATTGCAGAAACGCAGCTGTTGTTGAGCAGCAGTATGGGACAACTGGGATCTGGACGACGAAATAGGGCGGAGATAGTTGATAGCAGACCTGAGGACAGACACTTTGGTAGGCGTGGACAGCAGAGACCGTAGCGAGTCCGATGGAAATACGCGGCTAAGTAGATCCTGTCTGTCCTCTGTCTCCAGTATCGACAAAATACTGCTGCAGTCGATCTCTGTCTCTGTCTCCTCGCTTTTCAATTGCTTGTGTCGGGTGTTGTCCCCGTTCTCTCCACCTGAAACGTTCTCTGTTGACCGCTTCCTCTTCAGGTCGGCTGTACTCGACCGCGTCGCGCGCGCCATCATGGAAATATGAGAGCAAACCTTTTTTCAAACTCCGACTCTTCCCTCTCAACATATGCGTCGTCTTTTGAGAGCCCAACTGCGCTCGCGACCAGCCAACGGCCATGTCGCTTTTGTACCCCACATACGCAAGCTCGTATTTGAATACTGCGACAAGTGGCCTTCATCCGCAAACACCCGCACTTACATTTTCAACCACCTCCAGGCTCTTGCCAGCAAAAACCCCCACGTCGAGGTCGTCGTGAAACAACGAAACCAAAAGGAACCCATTGTCCGAGGCTTTTACGGTGTGCCTCCTTATATCTATTTTCCAAAAAAAACACGCCTCATTTGCTTTTCCAAAGTCAACAACAGGGACAAAGTCATCCCTCTCAATTCACTCCAAGTCAACGGCATCCAAAACAAAGTACAACTCCTTCTCGACTCATCAGGTGCAAAAATCCAACCTCTTAAACGTCGGATCATCGAAAGCACCACCGATTCGACCAGGGGCATCTGGAGCGGTCTGCATGCTGACCCACCTCTCCTATAATTTTTCTTTATCATCACGTGATTTATAGACTTGTGTACATTATACTCTTTCCTAATTTTCATTTCACTTTTCTTCTTTTCCCTTTTTATCACCTCATTCAAGCCGCGAGTTCTTCTTTTTGCACCCAACCAAAAACCCATGGCTTCCTGCTCGTTCTTCTAGAAATGAGTCACCCTTTTTCTCTCACATGTTCCATCTCTTACCACACGTGTCGTCCTTGAGGTCATGTACTAACCCATCCTTTTAGTCCGTTTCCGCTGGTGCCCCTCTTTTTATGAGCCCACCTCCTTTTTGGCCTCTCCTCCCCTTTGCTGCAGATACCATGTTTTCCGAATTGCCGACACCTCCTTCTATGGAAGAGCTCACATGGCTACATGCCAGCTCTTTGCTCGAAAACCCACCGGTCAGTCTCATCCAAACCAGTTATTTAATTAAAGGCCTTCACTTTGTTTTCTTTCGGGTAGACACCACCCCCCAAAGATGGTCTGATTTTTTTCCAGGACCCGCAAATTGAGCGCCTATCCGTATGCTCCATCTCTCCATGTGAACCTGTCCGTAAACTTTTTCATTTTCCCTCGTCTTAAATGAGACAGAACTTTTCTCAAAACCACTCCTACATTCCAGGGAATTTCGCCGTCCAAAGTCCCGCCATCATTATCCCAGACACCTTCCATAAAACCCTCCAGTTCAGAGTGGATTTATCGGATGCCCCGCTCTACTACAAGAAGCACGAGTTCGAGTCCATATTCCAGACCGCATCCGCGGCCCATGGCAAGCCAACACCACCACACCACCACCACCCTGTCTCGTTCTCTCTCAAGCGCAAGTGCTCGCACAACACAAACCCTACCCGAAGACTCATGCAGCGTCAACTCCTCATCCTCGTCCAAATCATTCTGGTCCGCCATTCTTCGCCCTAAATTCAACTTTGATCGTTCCATGATTCCGCTACTCAAGTCTATACCATCTCAGTCGCAGCTGGTGTGTACTCCGTCGTCTGATTTGGACTCGAAGACGAAGAAAAAGAAGGTGATTTCTTTTCCGAAACCTGTACACACTCGGAGGCCTTCTGTGTCGTCTACTTTGGAGAGCGCTTCTACCCCTTCGTCATCCCGGTCGGGTAGTCCGGTCAAACCCAGCATTTCTGCTGCTTATGGCACTGGAAGGCGCCGCTCCTATGAGCTACCACGCCACCGACACCGCCGGTATCCTTATTCTGACACCATATCCTCCTTACCCACCCGGACCTCACCTTCTAAATCGATCCTGAGCCGAACCGCCTCTTCATCAACTAAAGCATCTTCCACTAACACCAACAACTACGCTAACAAGTCCGTCAAATTCGCCACGGTCCCCACGACGGTGCACTACCCGAGCTTCCGCGGGAATGACTATGATTATTATCAACACTTGGACATGGATAGTCTCGATCCAGATAATAAGAGTGTGGATATTAATATAGACGCTATGGATTTGGATGATGATCCCGATCCGTTTGCGAATTATAGGTCTAGGGAGGTATCGGTGGATGATATTTTCGAGGTGGATGAAGAGGAACAGAAACAAGGAGCGGATCAGGGGTGGGGTGGGGTGAGGTCTGATACGCCCACGCCGGAGAGGGAAAGGGAAAGGCTGGATAAAGCAAAGCGATTGAAGGACATCATCACTTTTGCTCGTAGGTCTACGAGTCTCGTTGGGAGTAGTGGCGGCGCCCATACGGAACGTGTCAGGATCGGAAATAAGATGGCCAGCGGCACTGTTGCTTCAGCGCCACCGTCCCCCTCACCACGTCGTCCTGTCGTCATCTCTTCGCCATACGTTTTGGGCGCCTATCCGAGCACACAAGCCTCCCTAGGTGCGGAGGACTCCACGTCTTCTTCAGCACCTCTCGATAAAACCAACGACAACACCAGCAGCACTCGGTCGCCTTGGGCATCTGCCTACTCGTTCGTCAAAAAGACAGCCGGTCCGACTGCAACTGCAACGAACAACTCGGTTTCGACTGCAAATATCGTATTTTCCAGCGGTGGTGGCGGCATCAAGCCCACTCCTTCCCGAGCACGATCCCGTTCCTGCTCCGGCTCGTACGCTCTTCCCAACAATATGAACACTGACCACTCCAGCTCATGCGAGAGCCTTCGCAGCGCCAAGACAACAGGTGCAATGAGCTTGAGGAATTTGGAAGGCGTCGCTAGCATTGGACGGTTTAGGGGTTGGGTAGGTCAAACGGTGTCACGCAACCTTGAACCTTGAAATCCGTTTTTTTCTTCTGGATGGATCGATAGGAGTTTTTGGTTTTTTGGGTGGGACGAAGAGCAAGGGGGAAAGTTGGAATGTCATTTATAAACTAACATGCTATGACCCGTCGACATTTTGGTTTAGAGTCGGCGAAAAGGTAAATTTGTTTTCAACTCTCCATAT
>Ga0307514_10002143_pt1 | contig 21250 bp, 23 predicted proteins | sample 16_EM_MG_FD_203088 | JGI IMG/M metagenome (GOLD analysis project Ga0307514, IMG submission 203088) | Populus trichocarpa ectomycorrhiza microbial communities from riparian zone in the Pacific Northwest, United States - 16_EM | ecosystem: Host-associated > Plants > Roots > Unclassified | place...
CGCTCTACATCATCGTCACACCGATCGAGTTCGTCTCGACCTTCGTGCTGCGCCCGATCACCCTGACGCTCCGACTCCTGATGAACATGATCGTCGGTCACCTGCTGCTCGTGCTGTTCTTCCTCGAGACGAACTTCTTCATCGTCGACCTCAGCGGCGGCTGGACGGCTGTGGGCGTCGGAACCCTCGCCTTCAGCTTCGCGTGGTCGGGCTTCGAGATTCTCGTCGCCGTCCTGCAGGCCTACGTATTCACCCTCTTGACCGCTGTCTACCTCCAGCTCGCGCTGGCGGACGAACACTAAGGGACCTGGCGCTCGCCAGATCCTCCAACCGGAAGGAAACACACCGTGGACACCACCATCGTCGCCGAACTCAGCGGCAACATTGCGACTGTCGGCTACGGCCTCGCAGCCATCGGCCCGGCAATCGGCGTCGGCATTGTCGTCGGCAAGACCATCGAGTCGGTCGCGCGCCAGCCAGAGCTGCAGGGTCGCCTGACCGTGCTCATGTACATCGGTATCGCGTTCACCGAGGCACTCGCCTTCATCGGCATCGCCACCTACTTCATCTTCCAGTAAGGCTTCTTCTATGTTCACGTCACTCGTGGTTGTGGCAGCGGACGACGCTCACGCGCCGATCAACCCGCTGCTTCCCGCAACACCCGACCTCATCTGGGGCTCCGTGGTGTTCGTGGGGCTGGCGATCTTCTTCACGCTGTACGTGCTGCCGCGTGTCAAGAAGGCCCTTGACGAGCGCGCGGAGATCATCGAAGGCGGCATCAGCAAGGCGGAGAACGCCCAGGCTGAGGCCAACGCCGCGCTCGAGGAGTACAAGAAGCAGCTCGCCGACGCCCGTGCAGAGGCTGCCCGCATCCGGGAGCAGGCACGTGCCGACGGCAACGCGATCATCACAGAGCTCAAGGAGCAGGCGACGCTCGAGGCGAACCGTGTGACCGCGAGTGCCAAGGCGTCGATCGAGGCGGAGCGCCAGAGCGCCCTTGTCTCGCTGCGCTCCGAGGTCGGCTCGCTCGCGATCGACCTCGCCTCCGGCGTCATCGGCGAGTCGCTCAGCGACGACAAGAAGGCCGCGGCCGTTGTCGACCGCTTCCTCGCAGATCTCGAGGCATCGGAGTCCGCGAAGGCGAAGGCGGCCAAGTAATGGGCTCGGCAACACGGCAGGCTCTCAGCGCGTCGACGGCGGCTCTGTCCTCCCTCGGCACCGCTGACGTGGCGACCGGCGAGCAGTTGCTCGCCGCTGGCCGTGTCATCGGTGACTCTGCGCAGCTCCTTGCCGCGCTGTCCGACCCCTCCGCCGCAACGGCAGACAAGGTGTCGATCGTCGACTCGGTGTTCTCCGGGCTTCCCGCCAGCGCCCGCAGCCTCCTTGGCACGGTCGCCAGCAACCGCTGGTCGAACGGGCAGGATCTCCTCGCCGCGATCGAGGAGCTCGGCTTCCGTGTGCTTGCGCGCTCGTCGAAGGGCTCCTCAACCATCGAAGACGAGCTGTTCTCCTTCGGCACCGTCGTGGGCACCGACTCGGAGCTCGAGCTCGCCGTCAGCAGCAAGCTGGGAACGGCGGCCGACAAGTCCGCCCTCGTTCGCACGCTGCTCGACGGCAAGGCGAGCGCGCAGACGGTCGCGATCGTCGACCACCTTGTGCAGCAGCCGCGCGGCCGCCGCATCGCCGCCCTGCTCCGCCAGGCGGCATCCATCGTGGCCGACGAGTCGGGACTCGCCGTCGCCACGGTGACGAGCGCGGCGCCGATCGACGCCAAGCAGCTCGACAGGATCGCCTCTGCCCTCTCCAAGGCCAAGGGGCGCGACCTGCGCATCAACCACGTGATCGACCCGTCGATCGTCGGCGGCATCCGCGTGCAGATCGGTGACGACGTCATCGATGGCAGCGTTGCCACCAAGCTCAACGACCTCAGACTTCAGCTCGCTTCCTAATAAGAGAGACACACCATGGCAGAAACGACCAGCAGCACGAATCTTTCGATTAGCCCCGACGAGATCCGCTCGGCGCTGAAGGACTTCGTCAAGGCCTACGAGCCCGGCAAGACGGCGACAACCGAGGTCGGCTACGTCATCGACGCCGGCGACGGCATCGCCCACGTCGAAGGACTCCCCGGCGTCATGGCGAACGAGCTCATCCGCTTCGCGGACGGAACCCTCGGCCTCGCCCAGAACCTCGACGAGAGCGAGATCGGCGTCGTCGTGCTCGGCGAGTTCAGCGGCGTCGAGGCAGGCATGGAGGTGACCCGCACGGGTGAGGTCCTCTCCGTCCCCGTTGGCGACGCGTTCCTCGGCCGTGTCGTCGACCCGCTCGGCGTTCCGATCGACGGCCTCGGCGACATCGCCTCCACGGCGCGTCGCGCCCTCGAGCTTCAGGCTCCCGGCGTCATGCAGCGCAAGAGCGTGCACGAGCCCATGCAGACCGGCATCAAGGCAATCGACGCCATGATCCCGATCGGCCGCGGCCAGCGCCAGCTCATCATCGGCGACCGCCAGACGGGCAAGACCGCCATCGCGATCGACACGATCATCAACCAGAAGGCCAACTGGGATTCTGGCGACACCAACAAGCAGGTTCGCTGCATCTACGTCGCCATCGGCCAGAAGGGCTCCACGATCGCCGCCGTCAAGGGCGCGCTCGAAGAGGCCGGCGCCATGGAGTACACGACGATCGTCGCCTCCCCGGCATCCGACCCCGCCGGCTTCAAGTACCTCGCCCCGTACACGGGCTCGGCCATCGGCCAGCACTGGATGTACGACGGCAAGCACGTGCTGATCATCTTCGATGACCTGTCGAAGCAGGCAGAGGCCTACCGCGCCGTGTCGCTCCTCCTGCGCCGCCCGCCGGGACGCGAGGCATACCCCGGTGACGTGTTCTACCTGCACTCCCGTCTGCTCGAGCGCTGCGCCAAGCTCTCCGACGAGCTCGGCGCGGGATCGATGACGGGACTCCCGATCATCGAGACCAAGGCCAACGACGTCTCCGCCTACATCCCGACCAACGTGATCTCGATCACCGACGGTCAGATCTTCCTCCAGTCCGACCTGTTCAACGCCAACCAGCGTCCCGCTGTCGACGTCGGCATCTCGGTTTCGCGCGTCGGTGGTGACGCGCAGGTCAAGTCGATCAAGAAGGTCTCGGGAACGCTCAAGCTCGAACTGGCCCAGTACCGCTCGCTCGAGGCATTCGCGATGTTCGCGAGCGACCTCGACGCGGCGAGCCGTCGCCAGCTCGCCCGTGGCGCCCGTCTCACCGAGCTGCTCAAGCAGCCGCAGTACTCGCCGTTCCCCGTCGAGAACCAGGTCGTCTCGATCTGGGCTGGCACGAACGGCAAGCTCGACGAGGTGCCGGTCGAAGACGTGCTGCGCTTCGAGTCAGAGCTGCACGACTACCTCGCCCGCAACACGAAGGTGCTCGACACGCTGCGCGACACGAACGTGCTCGACGACGCGACCACGAGCGACCTCGACGCTGCCGTAGAGAAGTTCAAGCTCGAGTTCCAGACGGGTGAGGGCAAGCCGCTCGCCTCGGTCGGCAGTGAGCAGTTCGCGGCCGCGGAGCCAGAGGACATCAACCAGGAGAAGATCGTCAAGGGCAAGCGCTAACGCGCTCTCCTCACACTGATCTCGACAAGCTCGATCACCGACTAAGGAAGACGTAAGACATGGGAGCGCAACTTCGGGTCTACCGGCAGAAGATCAAGTCTGCCCAGACGACCAAGAAGATCACTCGGGCCATGGAGCTCATCTCCGCATCGCGCATCCAGAAGGCGCAGGCGCGGGTTGCGGCATCCGGTCCGTACTCGCGCGCGATCACGCGCGCGGTATCCGCCGTCGCGACGTTCTCGAACGTCGACCACATCCTGACCACCGAGCCGGAGAAGATCGAGCGCGCTGCGATCGTCATCTTCTCCTCTGACCGCGGACTCGCCGGTGCCTTCAGCAGCAACGTGCTGCGGGAGGCCAACGAGCTCGCGACCCTGCTGAAGAGCCAGGGCAAGGATGTCGTCTACTACCTCGTAGGACGCAAGGCCGCGGCATTCTTCGCCTTCCGCAAGCGCGAGGCAGAAGAGGTGTGGACCGGCGCAACCGAGAAGCCGGAGTTCGAGACCGCACAGAAGATCGGCGAGGCCGTCGTTGCCAAGTTCATCCAGCCGGCGAGCGAGGGTGGGGTCGACGAGATCCACATCGTCTACAACCGCTTCGTCAGCGTTGTGCTCCAGGTGCCGGAGGTCGTGCGCCTTCTTCCACTCGAAGTGGTTGAGGGCGTCGAGGAGCCCGGCGACAACGAGGTTCTACCGCTCTACGAGTTCGAGCCAGAGGTCGGCGACGTGCTCGACGCACTCCTGCCGGTGTACATCGAGAGCCGAATCTTCAACGCCATGCTCCAGTCGGCTGCATCAGAGCACGCGGCACGTCAGAAGGCGATGAAGTCGGCGAGCGACAACGCGGACAAGCTCATCAAGGACTACACGCGACTGGCGAACAATGCGCGCCAGTCCGAGATCACCCAGCAGATTTCCGAGATCGTCGGCGGCGCCGACGCCCTCTCGGGTTCGAAGTAGGAAGAGACAAGGGAAACCATGACTACAACAGCTCCCGCAGCCAAGAAGGCTGCCGCCTCGAAGGCAGAGACCACGAAGGTCGCCGGCGTCGGTCGCATCGCGCGCGTCACCGGCCCCGTCGTCGACATCGAGTTCCCGCACGAGTCGATCCCCGAGATCTACAACGCGCTCAAGACCACCGTCAGCATCGAGGGCGAGAGCACCGAGATCACCCTCGAGGTCGCACAGCACCTCGGAGACGACCTGGTTCGCGCCATCGCCCTCAAGCCGACCGACGGACTCGTCCGCGGCCAGGAGGTGCGCGACACCGGCGAGGCCATCTCGGTTCCCGTCGGCGACGCCACCAAGGGCAAGGTCTTCAACGTCATCGGCGAGGTGCTCAACGGCGAGCCAGGCGAGAAGTTCGAGTTCGCCGAGCGCTGGCCCATTCACCGCAAGCCCCCGGCATTCGACCAGCTCGAGTCGAAGACCGAGCTGTTCGAGACCGGCATCAAGGTCATCGACCTCCTCACGCCCTACGTGCTCGGTGGAAAGATCGGCCTCTTCGGTGGAGCCGGTGTCGGCAAGACCGTTCTCATCCAGGAGATGATTCAGCGCGTCGCGCAGGACCACGGTGGTGTCTCGGTGTTCGCCGGCGTCGGCGAGCGCACCCGTGAGGGCAATGACCTCATCAGCGAGATGGAGGAGGCGGGCGTCTTCGACAAGACCGCTCTCGTCTTCGGCCAGATGGACGAGCCGCCGGGAACGCGTCTGCGCGTCGCCCTCTCCGCCCTCACGATGGCCGAGTACTTCCGCGACGTGCAGAACCAGGACGTTCTGCTCTTCATCGACAACATCTTCCGCTTCACGCAGGCCGGCTCCGAGGTCTCGACGCTGCTGGGTCGCATGCCCTCCGCCGTCGGCTACCAGCCGAACCTCGCCGACGAGATGGGTGTGCTCCAGGAGCGCATCACCTCGACCCGCGGTCGCTCGATCACGTCGCTGCAGGCCATCTACGTGCCAGCTGACGACTACACCGACCCGGCTCCGGCCACGACCTTCGCGCACCTCGACGCGACGACGGAGCTCAGCCGCGAGATCGCATCGAAGGGCCTCTACCCGGCCGTCGACCCGCTGACCTCGACCAGCCGTATCCTCGACCCCCGCTACCTGGGCGCCGACCACTACCGCGTCGCGACGACGGTCAAGCAGATCCTCCAGAAGAACAAGGAGCTGCAGGAGATCATCGCGATCCTCGGTGTCGACGAGTTGTCTGAGGAAGACAAGATCACCGTCTCGCGCGCACGTCGCATCCAGCAGTTCCTCTCCCAGAACACCTACATGGCGAAGAAGTTCACCGGTGTCGAGGGCTCCACGGTTCCGCTGAAGGACACCATCGAGTCCTTCGACGCGATCGCCAAGGGCGAGTTCGACCACGTTGCCGAGCAGGCGTTCTTCAACGTCGGTGCTATCTCCGACGTCGAAGAGCAGTGGGCGAAGATCCAGAAGGAGAACGGCTAGAGATGGCCTCTCCTCTCGGAGCACACGTACTGCGCGTGAGCCTCGTCTCGGCCGACCAGGAAGTCTGGTCGGGCGAGGCCAAGCAGGTCAGCGCACGCACGACGGAAGGCGAGATCGGCATCCTTGCCGGTCACGAGCCGCTTCTCGCGATTCTCGGCGCCGGTGAGGTGCGCATCACGGGCACCGAGGGTGGTGTCGTCACGGCGAATGCCGAAGACGGCTTCCTCTCGGTCGAGAACAACAACGTGACGATCGTCGCGCGCCACGCGGCACTCGCCTGACCAGCCCCCGACCGATCGTGAGGCACCACCCATGCTGATCGTCACCGCGGGACTACCCGGCGCAGGCAAGAGCACGATCGCCGACATCCTCGGCGAGAAGCTCGGCATCCCCGTCATCTCGGTCGACCCGCTCGAGTCGGCGATCCTCAGCGCGGGCATCGACGCCGACCAGCCCACCGGGCTCGCGGCGTACCTCGTCGCGGAGACGCTCGCGTCCAGCGTCATGGCGGCCGGCAACAGCGTGATCGTCGACGCGGTCAATGCGGTCAACCCCGCCCGGGAGCAGTGGGTCGCCCTCGCGGCTCGCCACGGCGACGCGATCAAGTTCATCGAGGTGGTGTGCTCTGACCCCGAGGTGCACCGGGAGCGACTCGAGGCGCGAAACCGCAACCTCCCACACGTTAGCGAGCCGACCTGGCACGCGGTCGAGCAGAGCCTCGACGAGTACGACGACTGGAGCGGTCCGAGCGCAGAGGTCGAGCGGCTCACGCTCGACTCGGTCGAGCCGCTCGCCACGCTGGTCGAGCGCGCACTGCAGTTCCTGGAGTAGGCACGACGGAATGCTGCTGATCCTTCCGCCCTCGGAGACGAAACGGGATGGCGGGGCCGAAGGGTCGCGTCTCGACCTGTCGTCGCTCTCCTTTCCCTCTCTCACCCCGCAGCGGACGTCGACGGTGAAGGCCCTCGCCGCGTTGTCGCGCGACCAGCGCCTTGCGACCGGAGCCCTGAGCCTCGGCCCCACCCAGCGGCACGAGCTGGCACGCAACCGCGTGCTGACATCCTCTCCGGTGCTCCCCGCAATCGAGCGGTACACCGGGGTGCTCTATGACGGACTGGATGCCGCCGCCCTCTCGGAGAAGGAGCGTCGGTTCGCCGCCTCGCACGTCGTCATCCACTCTGCCCTGTTCGGGCTGCTGGGTGCGGACGACCTCGTGCCCGCTTATCGCCTCTCGCACAACTCCCGCCTTCCCGGGCTCTCGCTTGGCAGGCACTGGCGTTCTGGGGTGAGCGCGGAGCTCGCCGCGCACAGTGGTCTGGTGATCGACGCTCGCTCAGAGGCCTACGCGGCACTCGGCCCTGCACCGAGGAGCGAGAACAGTGCCTACCTCCGGGTGGTGACGGCTGGCGAGTCCGGGCGCCGGGTTGCACTCAGCCATTTCAACAAGAAGGCGAAGGGGCTCTTCGCCCGGGCAGTTGTCTCCGCCGGCATCGACCACGGGTCGATCGGAAGCCTGCTGGATTGGGCAGGGGCCGCGGGCATCCAGCTCGAGCGCGGTGCTGACGGGGAGCTCGATCTCGTAGTCTGATCGCATGGATCCGACTAGCGACTACAACGACGCTCTCGCCATCATCATCGCCGTCTACGCGGTGACGATCGGCGTGACTCTCCTGTTCTGCCTCGCCTACTACGTGGTCATGTCGATCGCGCTCATGAGCTTCTTCCGCAAGGTCGGGGTGGAGCCGTGGATCGCCTGGGTGCCCTACTACAACTACTGGAAGTGGCTGGAGATCGGCGGCCAGCCCGGGTGGTACTCGCTGCTGTCGCTGACGGGGATCGGCGCCTACGTCACGCTGGTGTTCTTGTACATCGGGATGTACCGCACGGGTCTCGCGTTCGGCAAGTCGGGGAGCTTCGTGGTTCTCGGCATCTTCCTGCCGTTCGTGTGGGCCTTCATCCTGGGGGGCAAGAACGAGACCTACCGGCCGGAGTCGCTGTCGGGCTTCGGCTTCCCGCCGCCACTCGCCGGTTACGGGGCAGTGCCCATGGAGCAGCGCAATTTCCATGCGTATGCGCAGGAGTCTGGACAGCCTCCGTACCAGCCATAGGCACTAGCCCGAGATCGGGGATAATGCTGACCCAGCAGGCCATCGAGCGGGACCGCCTGCCGTTGACCGACCAGCGTCGCCCGCAAAGAGCGCGGCTCGCCTCGCTCGAGCTACTGGTCAGCGGCTAGGAACTTGTCGACGCTGCGCGGAAGCACTGGGGGTCGTGGTCGTCGACCATTCCCGCTGACTGCATGAGCGCGTACATCGTGGTCGGCCCGACGAAGCGGAACCCGAGCCTGCGAAGCGCCGTGCTCATCGCGGTGGACTCGGCCGTGACGGCGGGGATCTCCATGGGCCGCGGGCGGTCGACAGGAGCGAAGCTCCACATGAGCTCGTCGAGCGCGCCGGGGGAGCCGGCGGTCAGCTCGAGCGCGATGCGGGCGTTGGAGATCGTTGCCTCGATCTTGGCGCGATTGCGGATGATGCGCGCATCATCCATGAGGGCCTCGGCCTCGGCGGCTGTCATCGCCGCGACCCGCTCGAGCTCGAAGCCGTGAAACACCTCGCGAAACGCGGGTCTGCGCCGCAGGATGGTGATCCATGAGAGACCGGCCTGGAAGCCCTCGAGGCTGAGCTTCTCGAAGAGGGGTCGGTCTCCGTGCAGGGGAACGCCCCACTCCTCGTCGTGGTAGCGGCGGTACTCCTCGTCGCTCGATCCCCACGAGCATCGGGCGAGGCCGTCGTCGCCCATGACGACCGTCATACGCTGTGCGCGATGCCCTCGTGGGCGAGCAGCCATGCCTTGGTCGGAATGCCGTTGCCGCCGCTGTAGCCCGTGATGCGGTTGTTCGAGGCGAGCACCCGGTGGCACGGAACGATGATCGGCACCGGGTTGGCGCCGACGGCGCCGCCAACGGCGCGCCCGGCGGTGGCGCGGCCGGTTGCCAGGCCCAGCTCGCCGTAGGACACGACCTCGCCCCACTCCAGGTCGACGAGCTTCGCCCAGATGGAGCGCTGGAACTCGGTGCCAGAGTCGAAGACGACGGGGAGGTCGAAGTCGTGACGGGCACCGGCGAAGTATTCGAGGAGCTGCTGGGCAGCGGTGTCGAGCACGTCGTTGCTGTTCTCTGCGAGCTCTTCGAGCGGCAGGTGGCCGTCTTTCTCGATGGAGAGGGAGGTGATGGCTGTGCCGTTGCTCGTGATCTCGAGCCGGCCGATGGGGCTGTCGACGCGGCGGAGGAAGGCGGGCGCCGGCCGGGTGAGGGTGGAGGTGATCATGGCACGACTGTAGCCCCGGCATCCGACAATCGACACCGCAGGGAGGCGACCGGTGGGGCAGCCTGTGCACGCTGGCCTGTGGGGGAGTGGACGTAGGCTCGGAGCATGGAATACCGCTCCCTCGGCCGCTCCGGCCTTCGCGTCTCGACCATCGGCCTCGGCTGCAACAACTTCGGCAGGGCGAACACCAGGACCGAGTCGCAGGAGGGCACGAACGAGGTCATCGACGCGGCGATCGATGCGGGCATCACGTTCTTCGACACGGCAGACATCTACGGCTCGGAGCGCGGTCTGAGCGAGGCGCTCATGGGCGAGGCTCTGCGGGGCGGCAAGCGCGAGAAGATCGTGCTCGCCACGAAGTTCGGCATGGACATGGCAGGCACCAACGGCCCCGACTGGGAGGCGCGCGGGTCGCGGCGATACATCCGGATCGCGGTGGAGGCGTCGCTGCGGCGTCTGCAGACCGACTGGATCGACCTCTACCAGCTGCACCGCCCCGACCCGCTGACACCGGTCGAGGAGACCATCGCGGCGCTCGACGAGCTCATCGCGGAGGGGAAGGTGCGGTACATCGGCCACTCGAACCTCGCTGGCTGGCAGGTCGTCGAAGCCGACTACATCGCCGCACTGCACGGCCACACCAGGTTCATCTCGGCGCAGAGCGAGTACAGCCTGCTTGAGCGCGGCGTCGAGGCGGAGGTGCTGCCGGCGGTCAATGCCTACGGCCTGGGGTTCCTTCCCTTCTTTCCGCTGTACAACGGCCTGCTGACCGGCAAGTTCACCAGGCAGGGCGGCCCGGCCGACTCGCGCATCATGAGCATCCGGCCGCACCTCGCCGAGAACGCCCCGTGGGATGCCATCGAGGCCTACGCAGCGTTCTGCGAGGAGCGCGGCGTCAGCATGCTCACCGCAACCTTCACCTGGCTGCTGGCTCAGCCGGGGCTCACGAGCGTGATCGCGGGAACCACGCGAGCGGAGCAGGTGCGGCAGAACGCGGATGCCGCCGGAAGCTGGAACGCCACCCCCGACGACATCGCGGCGATCTCCGCGATCTTCGCGCCGACCCAGCCCGACTGACCCAGCCCGGCTAAGCCAGCCCGACTAAGCCACCCCGACTCCCGCGGCCCGACTAGAACAGCCCGACGACGAGCGAGACCGCGAGGGCGGTCATGACGAGGGCGATCACCCCGTCGAGCACTCGCCACGAGACCGGCCTGGCGAACAGCGGACGAAGCAGCCGGGCGCCGAAGCCGAGCGCGGAGAACCACAGGATGCTCGCGATCACCGCACCGACGGCGAACCACCAGCGGTCGTCGCCGTGCGTGCCTGCGACGGATCCGAGCAGAACGACGGTGTCGAGGTAGACGTGCGGGTTGAGCCAGGTGAGGGCGAGAACCGTGAGCACGGTCGGCCACAGGCGTGACGCGGTTCCCGTCTCGTCGGTGACGAGGGCGGCCGGTCGGAGCGCCCGACGAGCCGCAAGGATGCCGTAGCCGAGCAGGAACGCCGCCCCGCCGATGCGCACCACGACGAGCAGCCACGGCGCGAGCTGCACGAGGGTGCCGAGCCCGCCGACCCCGACGGCGATGAGCACCGCATCGGAGAGCGCGCAGATGGCCACGACGGCAAGCACGTGCTCCCGCCGCAGACCCTGGCGAAGCACGAAGGCGTTCTGGGCGCCGATAGCGACGATGAGCGAGAGGCCGAAGCCGAGGCCGGAGAGAACGGGAAGGAGCACACCTCGAGACTATGGTCGCGGCATGCAGCAGCGTAGCTAAACAAACGAGTGTTGCATTAGCGTTGCTAATGTGAATCTCGACCACCTCCGGGCCCTCGCGGCCGCCGTCGATGCGGGAAGCTTCGAGTCGGCGGCGGCGGCGCTGCACCTGACCCCGTCCGCCGTGAGCCAGCGCATCAAGGCGCTGGAGGCGAGCGCAGGGCAGGTGCTCGTGCAGCGCTCCAAGCCGACCGCCGTGACCGCCGCGGGTGAGGCCTACCTTCGACTTGCCCGTCAGGTGGATGCCCTCGTGTCGGATGCGGGGCTCGGCGAGTCCACCACCGTCGTGCTTCCCCTCGCCATGAGCAGCGACGCCCTCGCCACCTGGGTGCTGCCCGCGCTCGCGACCGTGGGCGGCGGTGTCGTGTTCGACCTGCAGAGAGAGGACCAGGACCACTCGGCCGAGCTGCTGCGGGCTGGCTCGGTCATGGCAGCGATCACCACCGACGCGCGGCCGGTTCAGGGCTGCACGGTCACGCGTCTCGGAACCATGCGGTACCGGCCGATGGCGACACGGGAGTTCGTACGACGGTGGTTCCGCGACGGGGTGACGACGGACGCGCTGGCAGCAGCACCCATCGTCGTGTTCGACCGCAAGGACCAGCTGCAGGATCGATACCTACGGTCTCGCAGCCGGGCGCGCCTTGACCCGCCTCGCCACTACATCCCGGGCTCGCAGGATTTCGTCACTGCGGTGCAGCTCGGTCTCGGCTGGGGCATGGTGCCAGACCAGCAGGCCACCGACGCGGTTGTCGAGTTCGACGAGGGCCAGTACATCGATGTCGAGCTGTACTGGCAGCAGTGGTCGCTGCGCACAGGTGCGCTCGACGCCGTCGCGGAGGCCATCGTCGAGGCCGCGAGGGTCGCGCTGTCCTAGCCGTCGCGACTAGCTGTTGAGCACGGCGACCGCCGCGTTGAGCGTCGTGGCGAACAGCACCCACGCCCAGTAGGGCACGAGCATCCACGCGGCCGCCTTGCTCACCGGCCAGAACCTCAGCATCGTGAGGAGCACGAGAACGTCGAGCGCCACGATGATCGCGAGGGCGATCCAGAGCGCGGGCGCACCGGCCGCCGGGTAGAGACCGAAGAACACCGGCGTCCAAAGGGCGTTGAGAACGAGCTGGATGACGTAGACCGTGAGCGCCGGACGCACGTCGACGCGCTTCCGCTGCCGCCACACGAGCCAGGCCGCGACCGACATGAGCGAGTACAGCAGCGTCCACACCGGACCGAAAAGCTGGTTGGGCGGGCTCCACGCGGCCTTCTCCGCGGTGGCGTACCAGCCGTCGACGTTCTGGATGGTGGCGATCGTGCCGAGGGCAGCGACGCCGAAGGAGATGGCGAGGAAGGCGACGAGCACGAGTGCGGAGCGGAGCTTCATGCGTCAAGCCTGACGCGCTCGACTGGGAGTGGGCCGCATCCAACTAGTGTGGACGAGCGATCCATCTCGGTAAGGACAGTGCTCGATGCTCTTCAGAATAATTACCGCCTACCTTCGGCCGCACTGGCCGCTGCTCGTCGCCGTCGTGGTGTTCCAGTTCGCCCAGTCGATGGCCTCGCTCTACCTGCCCTCGCTCACCGCCGACATCATCGACAACGGGGTGGCGACCGGCGATACCGGCTACGTCCTGCGGGTCGGCATGGTCATGCTCGGAGCAACGCTGGTGCAGGTCGCCTTCGCGATAGCCGCGGTGTACTTCGGCGCCAAGGCCGCGATGGCGCTCGGCCGTGACCTGCGGGCAGCCGTATTCCATCGCGTCAGCGTGTTCAGCGAACGCGAGGTATCGCACTTCGGAGCACCATCGCTCATCACGCGAACCACCAACGACGTGCAGCAGGTGCAGATGCTCGTGCTCATGACCTGCACGATGCTCGTGTCTGCGCCCATCCTCGCGATCGGCGGCATCATCGCGGCCCTGCAGCTCGATGCCCAGCTGTCGTGGATCATCGGCGTGAGCGTGCCGGTGCTCCTCGTCGCGATCGGGGTGATTATCTCGCGCATGGTTCCGCTGTTCCAGCTCATGCAGACCCGTATCGACGCGGTCAACCGGGTGCTTCGCGAGCAGCTGACCGGCATCCGGGTCGTTCGAGCCTTCGTGCGGGAGGACGTCGAGACCGAGAGGTTCGCCGGTGCCAACCGCGACGTGACGGCAACGGCGCTCGCCGCGGGGCGTCTGTTCGCCCTCATGTTCCCGATCGTGCTCTTCGTGCTCAACGTGTCGAGCGTCGCGGTGATCTGGTTCGGTGCCTTCCACGTGCAGGACGGCACGATGCAGGTGGGAACGCTGTTCGCCTTTCTCAGCTACCTCATCCAGATCCTCATGGCGGTCATGATGTCGACCTTCATGGCGATCATGATCCCGCGGGCCTCGGTGAGTGCTGACCGCATCGGGGAGGTGCTCGAGACGGAGTCAAGCGTCGTCATGCCCGCCAGCGGTGTCACGGAGCTGCCCGAGCGCGGCACGATCAGCCTTCGCGACGCGAGCTTCGCCTTTCCCGGCGCGGAGCAGGCGGTGCTGCGCAACCTCGACATCGAGATTCGGCCTGGCGAGGTGACGGCGATCATCGGAAGCACCGGCTCTGGCAAGTCGACCCTGGTCAACCTGCTGCCGCGGCTCTTCGACGTCACCGATGGCGCTGTCCTGGTCGACGGCGTCGACGTGCGGGAGCTCGATCCCGACACGCTGTGGGCGCGCATCGGCCTCGTTCCCCAGAAGCCGTACCTGTTCACCGGAACAGTGGCCAGCAACCTCCGCTACGGCAAGCCCGATGCCACGGACGAGGAGCTCTGGAGGGCGCTCGAGATCGCCCAGGCCAAGCAATTCGTCTCCGAAATGGATGGCGGCCTTGAGGCGGCCATCGGTCAGGGCGGAACGACTGTCTCCGGTGGCCAGCGCCAGCGGCTCGCCATCGCGCGGGCACTGGTCAAACCCGCCGAGATCTACGTGTTCGACGATTCGTTCTCTGCCCTCGACCTGCGAACCGACGCGCTGCTGAGACAGGCGCTGCGCAGCCAGCTGGCCGGCGTGACCATGGTGATCGTGGCGCAACGGGTGTCGACCATCATCGACGCCGACCAGATCGTGGTGCTCGAGGATGGCGCGGTCGTGGCCACCGGAACCCATGATCAGTTGCTCGAGTCGTCACCCACCTACCGCGAGATCGTCGAGTCGCAGCTCGCGGTGGAGGAGGCGGCATGAGCCAGTCGACCCAGGCCCGCCCGCCCGTGCGCCGTGGCCCCGGCGGGGGAGGACCGTTCGGCGGGGCACAGCTCCCCGCCGAGAAGGCCATGGCCTTCCGCCCCACCGCAGAGCGCCTGCTCGGGCGTCTTCGCCCGGAGGGACGCGGCATCGTGGCTGTCGTCGTGCTCGCGGTGCTCAGCACACTGTTCAGCGTGCTCGGCCCGAAGCTGCTCGGCGACGGAACCAACATCATCTTCGCTGGCTTCCTTGCGCCAGAGACGGGCATCGACTTCGCCGCCCTGAGCCGCGTGCTCACCCTCGTGCTCGTGCTCTACGTGCTGTCGTCGCTCTTCGGCTGGGTGCAGGGCTATGTGCTCAACGGCGTGACCCAGCGCACCGTCTACCGGCTCCGCGAGGAGGTGGAGGCGAAGATCAACCGCCTGCCGCTCTCGTACTTCGACAAGACCCAGCGCGGCGAGCTGCTCAGCCGGGTGACCAACGACATCGACAACATCTCGCAGACGCTGCAGCAGACGATGAGCCAGCTGCTCACGTCGCTGCTGACCGTCGTTGGCATCCTGTTCATGATGTTCTACACGAGCTGGCTGCTCGCAATCATCGCCCTCGTCACCATCCCGCTGACGGTGGTCGTCACCGCGGTCATCGCGAAGCGCTCGCAGAAGCTCTTCGTCGCCCAGTGGACCCACACCGGTGCCCTCAACGCGCAGATCGAGGAGAACTTCAGCGGGCACGCGCTCGTCAAGGTCTTCGGCCGCCAGCGCGAGGTCGAGCAGGCCTTCGCGGAGAAGAACGACCAGCTCTACCGCGCCAGCTTCGGTGCCCAGTTCGTCTCCGGCATCATCATGCCGTCGATGATGTTCGTGGGAAACCTCGTCTATGTCGCGATCGCCGTCGTCGGCGGACTCCAGGTTGCCAGCGGGGCGATGACACTCGGCGCGGTGCAGGCGTTCATCCAGTACTCGCGCCAGTTCACCCAGCCGCTCAGCCAGCTCGGGTCGATGGCGAACCTGCTGCAGTCGGGGGTGGCGTCGGCCGAGCGGGTCTTCGAGCTTCTCGATGCACCGGAGCAGGTCGCCGATCCGCAGCCAGCGGACTCGCCAGACCAGGTGGGAGGCCGCCTCGTGTTCGAGAGCGTCTCGTTCAGCTACTCCGACGACAAGCCGCTCATCACCGACCTCTCCCTCGTCGCCGAGCCGGGGCAGACGGTTGCGATCGTCGGTCCGACCGGGGCGGGAAAGACCACCCTTGTCAACCTCATGATGCGCTTCTACGAGCTGGACTCCGGCCGCATCACGCTCGACGGCGTCGACATCTCGCGCATGACGCGGCTCGACCTTCGCGGTCGCATGGGCATGGTGCTGCAGGACACCTGGCTCTTCGGCGGAACGATCCGGGAGAACATCGCCTACGGCAAGCAGGACGCGACGGAGGAGGAGATCCTTGATGCGGCGCGCGCCACCTACGTGGACCGCTTCGTGCACTCGCTACCGGAGGGCTACGACACCGTGCTCGACGACGAGGGCTCGAACGTGAGCGCGGGAGAGAAGCAGCTGCTCACGATCGCGCGGGCATTCCTTGCCAGGCCGAGCGTGCTCATCCTCGACGAGGCGACGAGCTCGGTCGACACCCGTACGGAGGTGCTCGTTCAGAAGGCCATGTCGGCGCTGCGGGCGGATCGCACGAGCTTTGTCATCGCGCACCGGCTCTCGACGATCCGCGACGCTGACCTCATCCTCGTCATGGATGCGGGCAGCATCGTCGAGCAGGGCACCCACGCACAGCTTCTCGCAGCGCGCGGTGCCTACTTCACGCTCTACAACGCGCAGTTCGCGGCTCCCGCCGACGAGATCCAGTAGCGGTCGGCGACTCGCGGCCCCTGTACTGGGGCAGCGCCGAGACCCGTTTGTGATCGTTCACACGATAAAGTTTCGAACCAAGGGAACCAGCGCCGCACGGCGGCGCGCGCGGGTGAAAGAGGTTGCAATGACGCTCCCAGTACGCAGAGCCACGGCTGTTGCCGCGGCCGTATCCATCGTCCTCATCCTGACCGGCTGTGCCGGTGGCGGCGGCGAGGCAGACGGCAAAACCCTCACCGAGACGAAAGGCCCGACGCAGCTGCTGCGCAACGAGGCATCCTCCCGCATCCCCTCCGGGTCGATCGACGAGATCGCCGGCGAGGAGGACACCTCCGTCGCCTGCAAGACGAAGGAAGAGGACCCGAAGGGCCTCTATCGCTCCTGGCAGTCCTCGCTGCTCGCATCGATCGATGCCGATGCCGCGTGGCGCGTCGCCCAGATCGGCAAGGACGTCGCCGACTCGTTCATCGCGGACGGCTGGTACGTCTCCGGCACGAAGGACGGCGCGGATACCACCACGCTGACGCGCCCCGGTGCCATCTCCAAGCTCGCCTTCACCGTGACCGAGGGCGACGCCCAGGGCGTGGGAGCAACCGTGCACATCGACGCAACCGGCCCGTGCGTGCTCACCGAGGGACCGGACTCGAGCGAGGTCACCAAGCTCGAGGCGTCGAAGTAGGCCCTAGGGCTCGATGGTCTCGCTGGGCCGTGGCGTGATGTTGAGTGCCGTGTTGAGAGCGGCCGCCTGAGCGTTGAGCTGCTTGAGCTCTTCACTCTTGGAATCGAACAGCGCGATACGCGATTCGATGTCGGTGAACCGTGCATTGATCGCCGCCTGCCGGGAGACGAGTGAGGCGCGCGCGCGGTCGAACTCCTCCTGCGTGGTGAAGCCGCCGCTGTCGGCCTTCGCGTTGAAGGCGCCGATGTCCGAGTTCAGCTCGGCCTGCTGGGCATTGGCACTCGTGCTGTCGGTCTCGATGCCGGTGCGGAGCGCGTCGAGCTCAGCGATGAGCGCGGCAGACTTCGCCTCGATCTCGACGAAGACCGCGTTCGAGGTGACGTGCAGCTGCACGACGACAGAGCGGTCGTCGAAGTACTGCGCGTAGTACTGCTCGAGCTCTGGGAGCAGATCGCCGATCTCGGTACCGATGATGGAGTGCAACTCGTTCGCACGCTGCCCTGGCTCGGTGCGCGCGTAGATCTCCATGCGCTCCACGAATGCCGCGTCGCCTTCGAGCAGGGCGTACTGCTTCTCGAGCAAGGCGGTGAGCTCCGCCCGTCGATCCTTCGACAGCCGGTCCCATGCCGCGTGGAGCATCTCGTGCGAGGCGACGACCTCCTCGATGCCATCGAGCTGCGGGTCGGTGACGTCGAACAGGGTGACCTTCTTGTCGCGGGACGTGTAGCAGCCGAGCACGCCTGACCCCTCCTCCTGGTTGCCGCAGACCGCGTTGAACTCGTCGCCGTTGGCGATCTCCGGTGTGCTCGCGAGCAGCAGGAACTCGCCGTGGTCGCTGAGCTGCGCTCGCTCGATGTAGGCCTGCACCGTCGAGTTCGGCTCGTGGTTCCACACCGTCCACTGGTCGATGAGCGCCTGGCGGTTCGCGACGACGGCGTAGGTGCCGGCCCCGATCGCCGCGAGCAGGATGAGGGAGACGACAAGGCCGCCGCGACGCCGCCGCCGTGGGGGTGCCGGGGGCGGGGGTGGTGGCGCGAAGTACTGCATCGGCACGTACGGCGCGGGCTCCGGCGGCTGCGCGCCGGCTGGCGGCGCGGCGCTCGGCTGCCAGGAGAACGGTTCGCGGGGCTGGCCATGGTCGTTCGTCACGGTCTGCCTCCTGTCTCGTCAATGGCCGACGAGCGGCCCCATAATCTTCGCAGCAATGGATGGCCGCGAGGTAACGCGCTCCTCCGCATCCGCTGCGCGCATGGCGAGCATCCCGAGATTGGACCCGAGGAACCGCAGCGGTTCGGGCTCCCAGAATGGGGAGCGGTGGTTGACCCACGGCAGCCGGGTGAGTGCGGTGTCGGCTCCGGTCAGCAGGTCGGCGAGGGTGCGACCGGCGAGGTTGGTGGTGCTGAGGCCGTCGCCGACGTATCCTCCGGCACTCGCGATCCCGGTGCCTTGGTCGAACCGCACGCTCGCGTGCCAGTCGCGCGGAACTCCGAGCGGTCCGCCCCAGCGGTGGGTGATCTCCGCATCGAGCGTCTGCGGAAAGAGCTCGCCGAGCGCGCGCCGCAGGTGCTCGAAGACGCCGGGCGAGCGGTCGTAGGAGGCATGGATGCTGCTGCCCCAGTGGTAGCGCGCTCCGCGTCCGCCAAACGCCACCCGGTTGTCGGCCGTGCGCTGACCGTAGACGAGCAGGTGGCGGTAGTCCGTGAAGGTGCGGCCGTGTGCGATTCCCATCGAGTCCCACGCCGTGTCGTCGAGCGGCTCCGTGGCGATCATGAGGGAGTACAGGGGAAGGATGCTGCGGTGCGTCTTCGCGAGCGTCGCCCCGTATCCCTCGGTGGCCACAACCACGTGGGGAGCTCGCACGGTGCCCCGCGTCGTGCGCACGGAGCCGGGCTCCCAGTCGAGCACCTCGGTCTGCTCGAACACCGATGCACCGCGTGCCTCGACAACGCGCGCGAGCCCACGCACGAGCGCGGCGGGGTGCAGGCGGGCGCAGGCCGGGTCGTAGCTCGCGCCGAGCGCACCGTTCGCGCCGGCCACGGCGTCCGGGTCGAGCATCTCCAGCTCGTCGACTCCGAAGCCGTCCGCCTCCTCCACGTCGGCCCGGGCGGCGGCGAGCTGCACGGCCGAGCGGGCGAAGGCGATGGTGCCGCCGCGCTCGAAGTCGCAGTCGATGCCCTCCGCGGCGACGACCCGTCCGACCTCGTCGACCGTCGCGACCATCGCGCGTCGCATCGTGAGAGCCGCCTCCCGGCCGTGGCGTCGCTCGAGCGACGCGGTCGAGGCGGGGAAGAGCGCCGAGCACCAGCCACCGTTGCGCCCGGATGCCCCGAAGCCCGCGATGTGCTTCTCGAGCACGACGACGCTAAGGGAGGGTTCACGCTCCAGCAGGTAGTAGGCGGTCCAGAGCCCGGTGAGCCCTCCGCCGATGATGGCGACGTCGGCGGTGCGGTCGCCGTCGAGTGGAGCCCGCGGGGCGAGGTCGTCGTCGACGGTGTCGTGCCAGAGGCTGAGGGCGCGGTAGTCGGTCATCGACCCCAGCGCTCCTGCTGCCCACCCCGGTCGGTGAGCAGCAGGAGCGGGCTGCGTGGCACTAGAGCCGCGTCCATGCCTCGGTAAGCACTCCGCGGAGGATTCCCTCGATCTCGTCGAACTCGGCTGGGCCGATGGTGAGCGGGGGAGCGAGCTGGATGACGGGGTCGCCCCGGTCATCGGCCCGGCAGTAGAGGCCGGCGTCGTACAGCGCCTTGGAGAGGAACCCGCGCAGCAGCCTCTCCGACTCGTCGTCGTCGAAGGTCGTCTTCGTCGCCTTGTCTTTCACGAGCTCGATGCCGAAGAAGTAGCCGTCGCCGCGAACGTCGCCGACGATCGGCAGATCGGTGAGGCGCTCCAGGGCCGCGCGGAACAGCGGGGAGTTCTCCCGCACGTTCTCGTTGAGCTTCTCCTCTTCGAAGATGTCGAGGTTGGCCAACGCGACGGCAGAGCTCACCGGGTGACCGCCAAACGTGTACCCGTGGTAGAACGTGGTGTCTCCGTGGCGGAACGGCTCGTAGATGCGGTCGCTCACGATGGTGGCGCCGATGGGCGAGTACCCGCTCGTCATGCCCTTCGCGCAGGTGATCATGTCTGGCTGGATGCCGAAGGTCGTCGAGGCGAAGAAGTTGCCGATGCGTCCGAAGGCCGTGATGACCTCGTCGGCGACGAGCAGCACGTCGTGCTCATCGCAGATCTGACGCACCCGCTCGAAGTAGCCGGGAGGCGGCGGGAAGCATCCACCGCTGTTCTGAACCGGCTCGAGGAAGACGGCAGCGACGGTGTCGGCGCCCTCGAACAGGATCATCTCCTCGATGCGGTTCGCGGCCCAGAGCCCGAACTCCTCGATGGTGCCGTCGAATCCCATCTCCTTCGCACGGTAGTAGTTGGTGTTCGGCACCCGGAAGCCGCCGGGAACGAGCGGCTCGAACATGGACTTCATGGCCGGTATGCCCGTGATCGACAGCGCGCCCTGCGGGGTGCCGTGGTAGGCGACGGCGCGCGAGATGACCTTGGTCTTGGCAGGCTTTCCCTGGAGCTTCCAGTAGTACTTGGCGAGCTTGAAGGCCGTCTCGACGGCCTCGCCTCCACCCGTCGAGAAGAACACGCGATTGAGGTCGCCCGGCGCGTAGTCGGCGAGTCGGTCGGCGAGCTCGATGGCGTTCGGGTGCGCGTACGACCAGATCGGGAAGAACGCGAGCTCCTCCGCCTGCTTCGCCGCGACCTCGGCGAGCCGTTTGCGGCCGTGGCCGGCGTTGACCACGAACAGACCGCTGAGGCCGTCAATGTACTTGCGCCCCGTGGAGTCCCAGATGTGGTGGCCCTCGCCCTTGACGATGATGGGGACGCCGTTCGCCTCCGCCGCCGACTGGCGGGAGAAGTGCATCCAGAGGTGGTCTTTCGCCTTCTGCTGGAGAGCTGCGTCGTCGTAGGTGGTCATCGTTATCTAGTTCCCCAGTTGTATTGCTGCTTGACGAGCTTCAGGTAGACGAAGGTCTCGGTGGACTGGACGCCCTGGATCATGCGGATCTCCTTGTTGAGGAGGGAGATCAAGTCGTCGTCGTTCTCGCACACGACCTCGACGAGCAGGTCGAAGCTGCCTGCCGTGAGCACGACGTAGTCGACAGCGGCGAGGGCGGAGAGCGCGCGAGCCACCTCGGTGGTGTCCCCGGTCACCCGAACCCCGATCATGGCCTGGCGGTAGAAGCCGAGCTGCATGGGATCGGTGACGGCGACGACCTGCATGACGCCGGAGTCGGTGAGCTTCTGCACACGCTGGCGCACGGCTGCCTCGCTGAGT
>Ga0307514_10002144_pt1 | contig 21242 bp, 21 predicted proteins | sample 16_EM_MG_FD_203088 | JGI IMG/M metagenome (GOLD analysis project Ga0307514, IMG submission 203088) | Populus trichocarpa ectomycorrhiza microbial communities from riparian zone in the Pacific Northwest, United States - 16_EM | ecosystem: Host-associated > Plants > Roots > Unclassified | place...
CTGGCCGGCTAGGATATCATGGATATCCCATAATAGTAAGGATTGCCGGCTCTCATTAGACAGTGCTCAGCAATAGCTTCCTCCTCTCCATGGTCAAAAGTCTGTCGGTCACGATTTGCCTCCCTCCAGGTGGCTTGTGTCCCAGCTACTCTTCGACGAAGTGTCACCTGGCTTACTTCAAAGTACGCAGCAACACGGGACTTTGGTTCGAGGGGGTGCTTCTGGGCATAACTAATTGCCTTCTCCAGCTTCTGTTCGTTGGTGACTTTCGGCATGTTGTATGGGGGAGGGTTGTTGGCATGGAGGTGATAGCGCGATATTTGGTGATGCTTTTGGTATGCTACAAGTGGGTATCGGTTAGCTGAATGGTCATGTATGGCTGGTGGGAGAGGAGGGGTGCCTTGGCATACAAGGATGTTTTGCCTCGGTCGCTTGCAGGGGTTCGGTCGTTAGCCTGTAAATGACAGTACGGTACATAAAGCACGAAATCGTCGTAGATTGCTTATTCAGCCATTCAATACCCCATTCAGGTAGTAGCCGTGTAAGCAAGTTGATCGTCAGTTGGATATTTGTACCGAACCATAGCTGATATTGAGTGCAATTCGAGTCCTTTCACCAGTACCCCTCTCTCCTCCGAGAACATATAGAGCTGCAATCTGTTGGTATATGGGTCTTATGTAGCCACGAACTATCTCTCGTTGATCCCAGTACCCCTCTCCACCAGCCTCTGTCAATAGTTGTACGATATGCCAATTGCAAAATGAGTTACGATGCATGCGAAATAATGCAAGAAAGGCGGTGTTGCCTCTCGGACATCGACGCTATGTCGCCCAGCACCAGTATTCCGAGGTAGGTAGTAGCGCTGTCTGGCAATGGATGCTCGAACCACCAGAAGGCTCTCAATATCCCCAAAGCTCTCGATATTCCGCAGAGCACGAGCTCTCTGTGATGTTCGAGGCATGGCAAAAGCGGTGGATGATAACTTTCACATAGCCAACGAACTACAGATAGCTACGTCGGGGGTTGTCAGTCAAAAAAAGATTTCGCTCAATTCAGCTAAGTATATGGCGTGCACTAAAATCCACGTACAGGCTATGATACGAACTTGGACTGACAACCCCTATTATATATGTCTAACCTAAGCAAGAAGGCAAGCCTCTAGACTGGTATGCATTGCTCTGAACAAAAGGTTGACATATACCACCCTATAACCACTCTATCCAGGCCTAGACCCGCTCTGACAGTGAATATTCAAGGCCTTATATGCCTGTTAGTATGTCATAAAGCTCAAGTCTGCCAGCCCCCAACTAGTGGTGAGTACCGCATCCACTGGGAAAGAACACCCTATATATATCGCTTTTTAAGACATAGGCCGAGCTCATGCCGGAAATTCGATATACAAGGTCAAAAACAAGTGGCTTTAACGTGAGCTCGGTCTATGTCTTGAAAACCGACATGGATCGTTGCTCACCAGTGGATGCGGGTATATATTGTTTGAAATTCCCTAATTTGCAACATTCGCCACCCCCCAGTTTCCATTGCATGCAAGTCTCCAGAGGAACATAAGCCCTGCATTGATGTCAATTATTCCTAGGGGACCAAGCCAGAATTTATGACAGTTACTGGGTTTGAGATAGCTCTGATATTTTCTGCCTCCCCCCCTCTTGCCCTAGGCTTACATAGTGCCCAAGTCCACCAGCCAATACAGTACTCCATGCTGATTGATATTTTACCCCACGCGTTACTTCCTCCTAGGGCCGCCATCCTCAGATGACATGGTACTACTCTGAGCCGGTAGGGACTTCATAATGCCACAAGTGTTTAGCCCTCTCTCCAGATAGACGCATAATAAACTTCTCCAAACCATGTGTCTCCATCTCCACCTTATGTGTTTTCCCAGACATCTCCGCCACAGTAGACTTAGGTTATAGTCTTTGGGACCATCCCATACTTAAACCCTGATGGACCCTTGATGGTAATTCGATGAAGCTTGTCCACTGTCTCCCTATCTAATCTCTTCGCCCACTGTAACTTATGCTGTTTCTGGAAATACCCAATTGCCCTGGGTAAATCAAATGCATACTTAGGCACCGATGTTCCACATAAAGAAAGCCCACCAATCATCATTCCCAACAACGCTGCGACAGTGGTGGGACCTAGAATTTCGTCCGAAGGCTCCGCATTATAGAAATTCGTCCCATATTCAGCCCCCACTTCCTTATTACCCGTTCCATCTCACCACATACCTAGCAGTCCATCGGCAAAATGCTTGTCAGGTTTCTGAAACTACCAATGCAAGCTGGCATAATCTCACCAACTCAATCACCGAGAACCCGAAATCCACGCCCTCACTCTCCGGAAAAGCTGGTGAAATTTTGCTTTTGCAGCACCTATGGGGACTGTCAGTATTAACGCTATCCTGCCCTGCACCTCATCGTTTGAGGTCCTCGTTAATTATGAAGTCCTCTTTGTGCTCTAATACATCTCCGTCTGATACTGCGATGACAGTGAGATCGTAACCATTGGTGCCCAAGAGGAGTCTGTTTTTCACGACCGTAATGCCGTACGAAACGGAAGTAATTTGCCAACTCTCTTCCACAATATGACTCGTCCTGTCGCTGCTAGGTATACCAAATAGGTTTTTGTGAAGGGTGCCCTGTGCACGTTGCTATCGTAAACTTGGGTGACTCCTGAAGCAAGCCCACTGCTCGACTGATTAAATCTCATAACCTTCAAGTTGCAGCTGAGGTTTCACGGCCTTGACGCAGGGATCCTGGTCTAGGTAATAAATGGCCATCTACAACCCAAAGTTAGCAGGTGCTGGGAGAAAATACGACATATTGGATCTGAGGCAACAAGGTGGAATCGCCCAGGCTCAGCCTTGGGAATCACACTCTCAGTGGCTGCAAGCTGTAGAGGGGTATGTGTAGCTCCGATATTTGGACTGGGAGGCAAAAATCTTGGTGGAGTCGTCTCCACAGTATGCGCAAAAGCTGACGATAGCGAGCTGGGCATATCGAAGTCTTGTTCAAGTCGTGACCTGCCACAGTGTAGGATGCTCGGGGATTGTTCCTTGATTGGAGCTCAGTTGTGTGAAAAGGGGTGACAATGCTATGGATGCCTTGGGCTTGGGAAAGACACAGAATAGGTCCAAACACGGAGAGCTAATGGTGGAGAGCAGATCAAGCACTGGCCTCACCTGAGCTCCCATATATAGTCTCGAATAATGATCTCCCTTATAAATGGCTGGTACAAACAAGGGTGGCTGTAAGATAGCCTCGCCGTCAGCACCCTGTTGACTCGCATGACCCACGAAGTACCTACAGGTACTATACTTAACTAGGTAACACTCGATTACTAGGTAATGCTCACTTACTGGGCGCGACATTGAATATATCACAGTATCCAACTATCTCCTGGAATGACAGCGTCTGTAGGCTAATTACAGTCGCTGAATTCGATTATGGCATCGACAGACCGCTCAGAGCTGCCCGAACTCTTATAGCACTTATAACCTTTGTAGAGTCTAAACCCCCCCCCTCTATTCCGAATGGCTCCGCCTCAACCACTCTTCCCTCCACCTGGCTGTTAATAGCAGGAATAGACTCCTTATGGATACCTTATATAACTCTCATAAACATAGAGCATAGGCTAACTTCATGGGTATACTACATGCATCACAAAGTGTCTATCCCCCCACTTATTTATCACTGGTAGACTAGTAGAGGGATTTGTGTGTATATATACTGTATATATAAGTGTCAAAACTACCATCCTATCTATACTTACATATCTAACTCTTCTACGTTGTAAGGGCCTTGACTGAGCTATTCTCATGCAACCTTAAAGAACCCCTCTACATGTTTTCCTCTGTCCAGCAGCCTCTAACAGCTTCTAGCGCCCTTAGCTCAAAGATAGCTTTGAATAGTTTCACAACCCCGGTTCGCTAGCCCTCGTAAGATATCCCACTTCGACCCCCCCCTCTGTCTTTTCTATCTTCCTATGAACAAAGTTCAAGTATACACATTGACATAGCTATACTGTGCTCAAGAATCTGTTTACTATGCTCAAAGATAGCACCATAATGCTCTACAATGATTTATAATGCTTTAAGGCCTCGCGAGCTATTGTCACCAGCCACTGAGAGGGAGGGGGGGGGGAAGGTGCTCACAGTAGGGATGCCCCAAAAGCGTATGTAAAGCGGGACTGCGGAACCCTTCCAAAGTGTCTTGAGCCCTCAACAAACATATATGAGCCATGAGCGGAAAATGTTGTTGGGACTGCTAGGGCCTCAAGAACCATGTGCAAGGGTACTTAGAAGCCTCAAGGACGTTGCTGCTCTTACAACGTTAGAAAATACCATACGAGTTAGATGTGTAAGTATAGAATGATAGTTTTGACACTTTGTGATGCATGCAGTATATTCATGAAATTAGCCTATGCTCTATTCTTATGAGAGTTATATAAGGGACCCATAAGGAGTCTATACCCGCTATTAACAGGGGAAGAGTGGTCGAGGTGGAGCCATTCGAGAGGGGGGGCTTTTAGACTCTACAAAGATTATAAGTGCTATAAGAATTCGGGGCAACTCTGAGCGGTCCGTCGATGCCATAATCGAATTCAGCGACTGTAAATACAGATGCTGTCATTTTCCATGAGATAGTTGGATACTTCAATGTCGCTAGTAATCGAGCGTTACTTAGTTAGGTATAGTAGGTCTTGTACCAAGCTATTGGTTGGTTGGTCATGTGATTCTATTTGCTTAGCTTAGTCAGTAGCTCTAGGCTACATGTACCCAGTTGTTAATTTGTAGTCTCATGACGCTCGGCCCAGAAGGGTCTTGGTATGAGACTAGTTAATTCGTCAACAACAAATTACATAGCTTCAAAAAAAAAAGTATATCGCACTCTGTACCCAGCACCTTGGTTAGTATCTCCTATGACGTTTTCTGAAGGATACGTGGGTGGATAGGATGCATTTGCCAGGTGGACAAGGGTGAACTGGTTGATAAGCCCAATGAGAGACCAGATAGAGAAAAGGTTTGGGAGGGAAAGCAGAATATCCAAACCAGGGACATTTTGGCTTGTCCTGGAAGCATACCGGTAGTTGGGGAAGCGGTGGCCATCGTGATTACTCTACCATGGCCATTGGTACTTTGACTCGAGCGGGTAATACCTTTACGAGAATATATTATCCCAGCTAAGAGTAACAGACACATGAATATTTACGGAAACTGAGTAGGCGTCTAGAGTTTCATAAGCAAGATAGTTTATCCTACTATTTATGCATATATAACTTGCTTGTACTCAGTACAGACGTATAGACTCAAAAGACCGTCTCATAGCCTATGGCTCTCCTTGGGGAAAAGACGTATAGGTACTCTGTACTCCGTACTGTAGACTCAAAAAAGGAAGAAAAATGCTTAATTTTTTCCTAGCCTCGGAGGCAGGGTTAACATGCTACACCACACTCGATACGGTATCATACCAATGCTGTTCAACACCACAAAAATGTATGGTTGGATTGCCGTGTCTCGGGTACCGCTGTACCCTAGTACACTGCACTGTACTAGTAGGTACATTTTGAAGTGGCACAAGTCTAGTTCTAGTATGGTCGCCTGTTTACCAGAACAGAGCCACAGTACTCCACACGGAGGCTCGCGATGCAAGATAGGGTTCCGAGATTATAATCAGTACTAGAGCAGCCTCATCGCATGCAACTACTTAACTTTCGCTGCACAGTATATTATACGTGCATGGCCGTATCATCCGTTTAGCCCATGCTAGGGAGGATACCTACATCTAGTCAAATGCCAAAAGGCCTCTGAGGCACTGGAAAGTGTATCTGCCCCCTCACAGCGACCCTCCACTCAGAGCTCTCTCGAGAAAAATTAAAGGACCCTAGTTTTCCCAAAATCAGTGACCGAGAACAGCACATTGCACTCTCTTATGCTAGTTCTTTATAGCCCCTGCTCAGTGGCAGACGCCTAAGATATATGGGAGCTGGATTGGAGCAGTAATTGAACGGCATCCCACCTAGCACCCAGGAATGAAAGGTGATACATTGGGGAGGAGGCGGCAAGTGTTCTCGGGAAGGATGAGGAGACCTCCATAGAGGGGGCGCATCCAGAAGAAAAGGCATTTGCAGGAGGGTGGAAAAACGGCATCGAGCAAAAAGAAATTCAGTCCTAACCAGTTGGTGAGGGTAGATACCATGGAAAAAGTAAAGGGGATCATGAAAAGCACGGATCAGAATAAAGGATGTGGAGGAACTGGGGCGACCACAGTGCACTTTCTGGCAGAAAAAGAGGCTGATGAGGAAGCAGAAAATGTTTGGCTCCTCTATTTTGGACGCTTAACACATCGAAATGCCTATGGGTGCGAAACCCTGAACGGTTTTGACGATGCATAGCAGCCGACGAGAACCCGTGGGCCTGGTTCCGGAATCGTCCATGAATAGCTCGCATGATTCCTATCTGCTGGGCTTTCTATCCATATTCAGATTCCGGTAATGAGTTTTCTCTCGGGGCGTGGAGATGGCCTGCAGGAAATCCGGGGTATTCGGGAGTCCCTGATCCACGACTCTCAAACAACCAAGCTTATTCCAACTTCAGGTGACAACAAAAAGAAATGACAGGCAAAAAAGCCTCATATAATCGCTTTTTATAGAATAAAATGGTACTGGTACCCCAGTTACATAGCCAGTATGTTCAACGTTCTGAGGCTCTTCGAGAAGCAACGTCAATCCATGATTTGGCGTTTCTAATTCCCTTTTATTTTTTGTTTTTCAACTCCCGGTTGAGAAGTTGAGATCACCAAGGTCTCGTTCAGGCGGTGGGGTGGCTCAAATTAACAGTACTACTGGGTTTGCACTATTATTGGCAGGGCCAGAGACGAACTCAGCGGCCAACTCTTCAAAAACCGATCGACGTCTCCTCAAGACCGATATCGCCACCGCCCCAAGAGATACATATGTATGGACAGCGGGCTCGGGCTTCTTTGCGGCATCGACGGGTGGCCGCACACTCCCAACATTTCTTTTTTGCGCTATCCTCAGGGTCTACCTACCTATGACTAGCCCACATTTGTCAAGGCCTGTGCATGACATCATGCCCACAAAGCATGCTCGCGGTACGTGCGTGCGAAATCTAGTGGTCATGAATCTGCTTCATCTAACAAGAGCATATCTATCTTATCTTGCTCTGCCAATCCCTGTGGTGAGAAAGTCAAATTCTGTGATGCGCAAACAAATGCTGATCTAGACAGCAGAATATTCTGACACAATTTATGAGAGGAAATATATCGATTAGAACCCAGCATTTTCGATGCTGTACAGCACTAGTTCCAGCCAGAGGAAGAGGGTGGGGACCGACAACCTGGATCAAGGAATTAGTTTTGATATCGCGATATATGACTTTTGTATCTCTTTGCCCCGCTGGCGCGTAGCCACAACCGCCTACCGTGATAGTTGGTACTTAGCAGCTGTGTACGGAGGTCGAGACTCGCACGTCGCAAGCTTGAAACCCCACATTTTACTTTTTCGGCCTTAGGTGAAGTCGCCGACTGGCTGGTCTACGCTTTGGAATTTGGAGCTCCTAGTCTACCCCTCCTTCGTGGATATTACTATCTAACTATCCTGATCCCCTGGCCAACCAATCTCCCACGCTGGGCCGGCACACCCACAGCAGCTGCCCGTCGTCACTACCCATTAGTCTATCCATTGCCCCCCACAGCTCCCAAAATATAATTATTAAGCTATCAATCCAGACAACCACCAAGGTATCCTACCTGTATACACAAGCACTACGTGCATAACTGCCGATTTTCCCATTTCCGACCACACCTGCTTCAAACCTCCAGAATATAAAGTGCCCCAAGGTCCACCTTCAACAGCATCAAAGAGCTCAAGCACGTCGAACACTCATCCCAACCCCAACCGCACTCCTCCAAATCAAACCCTTCAGACCACCTAAATCAAAATGTCTACTCGCCACGGTCAAATTAAGAGGCCTCTTACCTTCCTTTCGCTGGCTCCAGTCCAGTCTGCCTCCTACCCAAAGGCCCCAACCTCTCCTGCCGCAAAGTCTCCAGTCGACAGCAGCCTTGTCGTAGCTGCTACTGAAACCCCAAAGCCTGCCGATAACATCATCACTGGACCATCAGTCCAATTTACTGCCCGACGCCACAGCAGCACCAGCTCTATTGGCAGCCAGCGATTCCTCAAGCTCGGGCCAGTCCACTGGGGTGGGAGCAGCGGCGAGGATGACTATGCCATCGAGGAATAGGCATCAAACCATAATCTCGCACTTGTAAACCTTTCATATTTACTCATGGGATCATCGCTTTTGGAGTCAGTGGCAATCGGTTGCGTCTGCTTAATTTGAATTGGGAGTATTTTCTCGGCGTGGACAATATTTTTTATGTCTTTTTCATGTGTTTTCATTTTTTCAAGGTCTCTTTTGCTTCGCCGGAGCGTTTTTGTTTCTCGTTTCTGGTTTCTGTTAGGTTAAGACACACCCCAGTTCACATGTATTTCCCGGAGAAACTCCCGTGGAGTTCGTATTTGCAGGGTCCTTAAAAACTCTAATGGGTGGGGGATGAGGGGTCGAGGGGTCTTGAATCATTGGCTCATGAGTGGAGGGGTTACTTATTCTTGTACTCACACAATGCATTCCATCACTCCTTAACAAATGCAACACTGGCACCGGCATCATGTGTGCTTTTTTTGTGACTTAAGCTAGCCGCATAGTTACAGTATATATATGGAAAAACGTGTTGCTGGCTGGCACAACAACCCGCTAATTGCTCTTGCAATGAGTTGGAGCATCGATGTGAGAGAGCAGCGATCTCACTTAAACCCTTGAATAGGGATAAGGGCGACCGACATGTCAATGTAGGCAGTCAGGTTACGTTTTTTTTTTTGCTTATTGAGATACACATGCATGCACATATATACTCTACCCACTTTTTCTGCTTTCCGAAGTTTATTTACTACTACAATGACTAGCTAAGAACCGCCCGCGCCACGCCCCCTCCCCCCTTGAAAGATTTTATTGCGATGACTAGGTGATGTACCGGTAGGTGATGTAGCTAGGTCCACTTCCAGTTGTTCTTCGTACCCAGACTCTCTGCGCTGCCAAGACAATTAAATAAAATTGTGCGACTAATTCCAGTCCTTACCGCAGAATTGGCAGCTCAGATCGTACAATCTAAGTAGATCACCTCTAAAAAAACAAATTCCGCGGTACTTAAGAATTTGTTTTGACTAGACAATCGGCGTTTATCATTTGTTTCGTCAGGTGCAAACTTGGCACTGGCTTGGCGCATGGATAGGATGAGGGTAATAATACTTCTCATTTTAAAAATCTACACCGCGAATATATGATAGGAATCGAGGCATTTTATATAAGTAGTGGTAATATTACCCAGGCCTTGTGAGTTACACAGAGGTAGGGGGTTCTAACGCACAACATAGGAGGTAGGCTGGAACTACTCCACGGAAGTACACTTTTAAATCAGCTCAAATAGGTATATTTTCGGGTGGAGCAAACTTCGAATTCATGATGTACCTACATTGGTCTACCATACCAATTGGTGAACCAACCAAATTTTGTAATCTACTTACACCCAAGGAGCCAGCGAACCCGTTGCAGTCAACGGAGATCCTACAGAGACTTACATCACTATCAAGAATAGGTGTCATTGTTGGGGTTACTTCTTCCAATGCTAATAATGTCCATTCGTATAAGAGGAATTCCCTGGTTGTGCCTATCTACCCGTGGCATGTGCGATCTCATGAGCAGCTTACATACTATTTAAGGCTGTAGCGTTTCCAATCATCTCATGCGCCGCCCTCACCCCTCTTGTGTCAGATTGGGACAAGTGTATGCAGGCAGCTGGAATTTAAAAACAGGATGATTATACTCTACTTCGTACTGTACTTGTTGTGATGTACGATGGCAACACGAGTTTGGTTTTTTTTTTTTTTTTTTTTTTTTAAGCCTATACGTCTACGGAGGGGTTATACTAGTATTAAAAATGGGGTCTTCGAAAAGTTAAGGCATGAGCCTCTCACCACCAAGCGATGGCAGCTAGGGATACAGAAACCTCTGCACAACGGTCGAAACAGGTTGTGGTGACACAAGGGCCGTTCTGGCTGATTGGTTCGCCGCCATAAGAGCAACAAGTTCTGTCCATAGAGGCAGACATACAGAAGCCATAGGCGACATGGAAATATTCCAACCTTTTGCCCCAATGCATGGCCGGGCGGATATCTAGATCTTCCATCTTGGCTGAAAGTGCCGAAGGATCTTCCTTGAGCTTTAAGCACATTTCAACGACGCACAACTAGAGTTCCGTAGATGCAAGCAAGAGCATGGTTTGATGGTGCAGTCAGGAGGCCATGCATAAAGCAGCGCAATCACAATCATGGGAGGTATATATACGATCTTTGGACAATAGAGTGTGGCACGTGTTTCTGGCTCTTAACTTGTGTAAATCGTGGCATCAGAGCCCCTCTTTGGCCAGTCCTAGAGTCACCAACCGTCAGCCTCAGATTCACTTTTGGGATGCTTCCCCTGTTTCGTAACGCTTTCTCGTCCCCGGCATCCAGCCTGAGACACTATTTGGACAAGTTTGACATCCACTCCAGTCGTAAGTAGTTAACTTAAGTACATGCTTAGTACATATGTACGTTTCCCAGTGCACAATCTGGCGTTGACGACGATGGTAATGGCGGAGCCCGATTGAGCGATTTCGACCAACTGCGGCCTCAAGCCGCCAGCACACATGAGCAGGGCCAAGGCAGCAAGCATGAGCATAGCATGAGTGTAGCCAGCAGAAGCAAGACATTAAATCGTTACAGATTGCGGGAACAAGGAGATTTAACCAAATGCCATTTGTAGATTGCTGCCAATCTGCCGCTTGGTAGGTAGGCAGCGGGGAAGAAGCTTAGCCCCAATATTATAAGACGGTCCCGACACTAGCCCCATATACGAGATTAAGCCGACTGTGAAGATGGGGTGCTGGTGGATAAGCGAACAGGTAGTCTTGTCTTGTTTACTGTAGGCAGGCCCTGTTTGTGGGAGCAGCTCAAGAGGTCAAGAGAGTGTCTCCTGAATTAGTTGCCTCTGATCCCTTCCTAGCACTGCTGTGGTGGGGATGCAGTTGACTTGGAGTTTACCTCTCCCCGCGCACGGCACGCCAGAAGGCTTACTTCTTCGCCCGAGGTGGAATGCTGTATGGCCTAGCTTGCCTTGCTATCTCGTGTAGAATTCTTAGCACAGTTGCTTCTGCCGACACTTCTCCACACTCCACAGCGCGTATAGAGGTATCGACGCTGAAGCCAGTCGCTTTATGTATCTCGACTCTCATTTCGTTTTCTCATTTCATTTCATTTCCCCCCCAACCGCCGCTTTTCCCAAAAAGAAAAATAGTACACCCAGTGCCAGAGTCTTCCCCCCGGCTGTTGTGATTGATTTGGTAACTCGCCCAACCATCTTCCAACGCACCCCAGTCAGCCAACAGCCCGAGCAAAAACCCAGCCCCTTCAAGCCATCAACTTCCAGCATCCTACCCCCATAACTCACCTACTTACTCCTACCCCCCCCTTCGTCTCGCTACCAATTACTCTGCACTTGCACCTGTCACTTTGCCCGCTGCTACATCTGGTGCCGCTGGGGAATCGAATCCACCCCACGAGCTTGCTTCGATCCAACTACCTGAATACAATACTTATTCGTTTCTGCCATTGCGATTCTTATTCTTTTCTTCTAGTCCAAGTTATTATTATTTTTCTCTCGTGGTGCCTGCCATCTATTCAATTCTTGACCACAAAAGGGGACTGTTAGTTGCTTGCATACAACACTACACTAACATTACACATTTTTATCAACATTTAACTTTCGCCCCCTGCTGCTGCTTTGCATCCATCCCGCGTCAAGTCCATCGTAGTCTCGCACACCCTTTATTCGTTGTCACTAATCAACCCAAGACGACTTCACACAAACACTTCACTAGTCAAGTCATCTATTTCTTCTGTCGAGTCTTCATCAGATCGCTTCGATTCCTTCTCTTACCACAAGCTTTATTGTTTTATGCGTTCATGTGCCTGCGTTAGAATATTGTAAACGGATATTCCACGGCAATTAGAGGGGGGCAAAGAGCATATTCGATTCTTGTTTAGAGAATTACGAGGCGCGTCGTGGAAAGTTAGCAGGACTTGGTACGAAAGAGAGATAGAGCGAGGGAGAAAGCGCCGCGAAGTCAAGAGAAGGACCAGAAGCAGTACAGCCGCAGACGTGAATACCAAGGCGGCAACAATAGCAATGGAGAACAAGCCATCTGGTATGTTGATCTACAATAACAATTCATGCACAAGTTCTAATTCATTTACACCAGATATTGAAGCTTCATCCAGCCAGCCGATACCTCAAGTGAGAACATCCTCCTTTAGTGCTGGCTCTATTGCAGACGATGCAGCTTCTACATCTACCCCGAGACCTGCACCATCATCAAGCACAGATGCCACTGTTGGGAATAACTCCAATGCTAACCTCACTCCGTACCAAAAGAGGAATTCCCTATTAGCGGTCCCTACACGTACCTCTTCAAAAAACGGCCTCTCACCAGACACGTCCGGAAATCCCCTTCCTGATGGCAGCTCGAACGCCAGAAAGAGGAGAAAGAAGGGAGAGGGCGATAACAGCAGTGTGAACACTGGTCACTCTACGACTGAGGGTAGAACGCACAAACCACATCACGCAGGTGGGATATTAAAGTTTTTCAGCGTTTTTCTAAATTGCTGCCGTACTCCAGATACTTCTGGCGATGCCCCTAGAAAACCAGCCCAGAAGCCCCAGAGCAAGACTGGAACACGACCTACCCCGGAGGCACTAAACCAAAAGACTCTTAGTCTGGATAGCGGTATCGATAGCGGATATACCGAATCCAGGGAGGAAGAAAAGAAGCCACAGATTCAGCCAGATGGAGATGTGCAGATTACCCCACCTATCGGTAGTCATGAGCCCGTGGCAGAGAAGCAGAATTTCCTGGGGGAGAAGGTTTTCATAAAAAAGCCAACGCCGAGCGAAGAACCATCTGACGCCCTCAAAGGTCCCGAGTCAGCACGTGTAGAAGCCCCCATGGCGGTGGTCGATGACTTGGAAGCCATAAGGCCTTCCACATCTAGCCCTGTACCCCAACCAATACCTGCGCCAACAAAGGAAGATGTCACTATGGTGGAGGCGACAAATGTAATCAAAGCGAGAGCCCCTGTGGTTAAGCCGGATTTGCCACCAATTCTGGCGCCAGAAGAGGAGGAGCCAGTGGAGATCAAACCAACTGTAGAGGAGCATACTCAAGCAGCTGATGAGCAACCTCAAGATGTTACCGTGGATGGTCAGCCGGTAGAACAGAAGTGGCTACTACCACCTCTGAAGCCGGAAATGCAGGGGAAGAAGTGTCTGGTGTTGGATTTGGATGAGACATTGGTTCACAGCAGCTTCAAGGTAATATTCAGATTGAAGGAGCAATATAAAGACTTCATGCTAATAATGCTTCTAGGTCATCCAACAAGCCGATTTCACTATTCCAGTTGAGATTGAAGGCTCATATCATAACGTGTACGTGATCAAGAGACCTGGTGTGGATCAATTCATGAAGAGGGTCGGTGAATTATACGAAGTTGTGGTTTTTACAGCTTCAGTTTCTAAGGTAAGATGAAAGGCCATGTGATAATATGGATCGACGCTAATTTTATGGTCAATCCTACAGTATGGAGACCCACTTCTTGATCAATTGGACACCAATCATGTGGTTCATCATAGACTATTCCGTGAAAGTTGCTTCAACCATCAAGGCAACTATGTTAAGGTATGTTTGTTTTGGTCATACAGCTGGCGTCTCGCTAACGTGGATCGTAGAATCTTGCTCAATTGGGGCGTGACCTCAAAGATACCATTATCATTGACAATTCACCAACGTCATATATATTCCACCCGCAACATGCTGTACCAATTAGCAGTTGGTTCTCTGATGCTCACGACAACGAACTTCTAGACCTTATCCCAGTCCTCGAAGACTTATCAGGTGTGGGTGTTCGAGATGTCAGCATGGTATTGGATGTGTCGATGTAAATGCAGCATACAGCCTGGGGCAAAAAAAAACCAAAATTTCCGTGTACTTTTTCCTTTACTCTGGATGGGCTCGGCTAGGCTCTGGCGGGTTTAGCATATGATGGTCGCATTAAGTGCATTCCTTGTTGAAGTCGATGCATGAACAAAATTTAATATGTGCTGAGGGTGGGCAAGGGGATGCAATTATTGGAATTTGAAGATGGATATCATAGTCTGGCGGGAAAAGAGGCCGCAGCAGGAACGCAGGAGTGTGGGGAGGTTGTTGGGTTTCCTTTGTTCTGGCAGACATGACTTGTATTATGCTCATGGTCATGTCCCGCCTTATCTGCATTTTGCCATATACTTCTGACAGCTTGTCTTGTCATTTTCTTTTGTCTGATTTATGTGTTGGTCCGGTATCTTGCTTCCGAGAGCGCAAACTCGTATTTTCCTTGTTTATCTTCAATTCCTTTTGTCATTTTCCTTTATTATTATTCCACGTTGGGTCTTTCTGCTCACTTCCTGCACCACAAGCCTCAGTCTGAAATCATACCTAGTTTCTCCCACATAATTAGTATAATACTGTTTTTGTATGTTTATTACCCCGGGTTTGTTTGCTTGGTTGTTGCGTCCTTCTAGCTGCTCAAATCATTCACACAGTTCGTCGACGTTCGGGCTGCTATATACTGTCAAGTGGATTGGTTTGTTATTGCCTTACGCCCACATGCTTGTTTATTATGCTCAAAATATGTCTTATACGGAACAAAGGCTAGAGGGAGGTATAAAGAGTGTCATCCATCTGCTGTACACTACTATCTGAGCACGTAGAGCATCCATCACGTGATATATAAACCTTTTGAGCCCCGCTGCAGTACCCTACCCTACTCGTGATTAACCTCAATGTACTGCCCAAATTATTTACAAAACCAGTCCCGCTGCTGTCCCAAAACGAATCGACCACTGCGAGGATATACAAAATATGCCGGAGAAAGTCACAGAAAGTGCGCCCCAGAACGGAACGACAGCCAGTGATACAAGCCTTTTGAATGCCGCAGTTACACATGTACAAGAACCCGCAGCTACTAGAAGAGCCATCATTACCAATGCCCATGTTTTAGGGCGTGCAACCGGCAAAAATCGTGGAGGAGATCATTCAGGGGATGAGGTTAGTGAGGATGAAGGGCCAGAACCAGAGGTTATCGCAAACGATGAAGGTATGGTCCTCGGTTGTGGTTTAGAGCTGGCTTGAGTGAGGTGTGCTGCAGGATGCATGCTGACGCGACTGATGGGAATAGATTTAATGGATGATTTCCCCCCAGATATTGACGTACGTTAGCTATATTTGACTAGCGATAAATGGAGTGACTGATGGAAGGGCGAGGGTTTATGTAGGAAGTGGAGCTCGTTCATTTACGTATCGGGTCGATTGCGCTGTTGAAGCTGGAGAGGTTTAAGCAGATACAAGTGTGTATTGAACCTTATGGTGAAGGCATAACGAGGAGAGATGCTTATCGTATTGATAGAAACTCTGTCTTCGCCAAAACCACATCTACGAGATTGAAGCACTGGACCATCTCGCGGATACCCTGAAGGAACTGGACCTTTACGATAATGGGATTAGTAGTATCAGGAACCTTGAAAAATTGACGAAACTGGAGACCCTGGATCTGAGCTTTAATAAGATCAAGCATATCAGGAGAGTGAATCAACTTGTGGAGTTGAGGAATCTGTATTTTGTGCAGAATAAGATTACGAGGATTGAGGGGCTTGATGAGTTGGTGCACTTGAGGAACTTGGAGTTGGGGGCGAACAGGATTAGGGTAGGCAACTCTGTTTGGTGGAGGAATGTGAAGGGTCGGTGGGTAAATCTAGAGATTGAGAAAGCTAACTCTAGGCGTGTGAATGCAGGAGATTGACAACCTGGATACCCTGAAAAGTTTAGAGGAGTTGTGGCTGGGAAAGAATAAGATCACACAACTGAAGGTAGGGCGGTCATTCCATTGTCTGGTTTTGTGTGAATAGATACTAATTATGTATACAGAACCTATCAGCCTTAACGAACCTTAAGATCCTGTCGATACAATCAAATAGGTTGACCGAGATTATGGGGCTTGAGAACCTTGTCTCCCTTGAGGAGTTTTACACTTCACACAACGCTATTAGGGAAATTACTGGGCTTCAGAATAACGTAGGCCCCACCCTCGGCCAGTATTAACAATTCCCTGCTTACCAGCATCATAGACAAAACTTCGCGTCCTTGACGTTACTAACAACCGCATAACGAAACTTAGCGGACTCAAGCAGCTTGAAAACCTAGAAGAACTTTGGGCATCGAATAATGACTTATCGTCGTTTGAAGAGGTGGAGGAGGAGTTGGGAGATAAGAAAAAGCTGTTGACAGTGTATTTTGAGGGCAACCCGTTACAATTGAATAATGGGGCAACTTATAGAAACAAAGTCAGATTGGCACTGCCCCAAATTCAGCAGATTGATGCTAGTGAGTAGTCCTCTTTCAATCTCTTATGGATGGGGGTGTACAAATGCTAATGAGCTTTTATAGCATTTGTCCGGTCGGGTTAGGTTTGATTCCCTGGATTTTATGGGGGGAGGGGGTTTAGGATCTAATCTGTGCCGGTTTTCTGATATCATATCTTCACGCTACACTGGCAAGTGTCTTGTTTGTGACTGGGGTGTTATATGTTCATTTTAGGTAGATTTTTGCGTTGCTTTGATAGAGGGGAAAGTGGATGTCTGCATTTACAAGCTTTTAATGAATCAATGTTGCATTCTTCATGAACTATCTGATATCAGGATGGAGGGTGTGTATTTATCGTTCTTTCTGTCCTCTTGTGGGTCAATATACTCGGTTATTACCGCCTTGAGAGATGAGAGACGAGTTTGTAAGGATTCCGGCATGCTACTAGCGCAAGAATGGCACTCTCTCTACAAGAGGCCGGTGCCCGCCAGACTACCTTGCACTTGGCATTGCGCCTCTCCCCAGTGGATCTCTGGTTGTTTGCACTGTATATTATTAGACTACCGAAGCGGTTACCCTGAATTCTGAGATAACGTGAAATCTGTAGTCTTCAATGTAATATATATAGATATATATTTCAACGCGCTCCGGGACTGAGGAGGATTACTATAGACGGCGCTTGAAAATATCGGGGTTTTTCTCCCTTTCCTTGGAATTGCGTACTTGGCGCATGGATGGGGCAGCTGGCCCAATCTCATATAGCTAGACAGGTGCAGTAGGCGCGCACAAAGATCGTGGTAAGGGACATAATCATAATTACCATTTACTGTGTATGTTTAATGATAGCCACACGCTCTATGAGCGGCTTGTGCTATAGCTACAAAAGAAAATTTCTTCTAACAATGGCACTTCTATGTGTGGTTGAGCCTCATCTGATCATGATGTTTTGCGGACGCAAGGGACATGGAGCGAGCTGCCCTCCCGCAACCCGATAAGGGAGCCGATAAGACCCGGGGGAGTGGGGATTTCATTTCTCCTCCCCAGCAGCGTAGTTAGGCTTGCTCACAGCGTTTGCAAGTTTACACTGAATCAATTGAACCCTTCCGCAAGCTGCTACTGAGTTTCTGTTTTCACCGTGAGCAAAGATGCATCTTGTCCCACGTGAGGTAAGTCCTGACCCTGGGTCAATCCGCGTCCCTGTGGAGTGCATATTGTGGGTTGAATATTGGACTAGCAGTTGATATCGACATTGACACTGGCAACTTGCTAATCAAATATCAAACTATTTCCAGATCGACAAACTTCTCATATCCCAAGTTGGTTTCCTCGCCCAGCGTCGTCTTGCCCGGGGCGTCCGCTTGAACCAAACTGAAGCTACTGCGCTCATTGCCAATGTCCTCCAAGAACTCATCCGTGATGGGACCCACACAGTGTCTCAGCTCATGGCTATCGGAAAGCAGTTACTCGGCCGTAGGCATGTTTTCCCGAGTGTAGTTGGTTCGCTACAGGAGTTACAAGTCGAAGGGACGTTCCCGGATGGGACGTATCTTGTTACCGTTCATCACCCTATCTGTACAGAAGATGGTGATTTGAGCAAGGCTCTGTACGGGAGTTTTTTACCTGTTCCTTCCCAGAGATTGTTTCCCTTGCATGACGAGGGGGTATGGGCGGCGGAGAAACAACCAGGGGCGGTGGTGGTAGCTGTGAAGGAGACGTGTACGTTGAATCCTGGAAGGAAGTGTAAGCAATTGAAAGTGACGAATAAGGGAGATAGGCCAATTCAGGTTCGCTGCATGTCAGCTATCTTTTATGGGGCCGGGTTAATTGGTATATGATATAGGTTGGCTCCCACTACCCCTTAATTGAAACCAACCCCTTTCTTGAGTTCGACCGCTCGGAAGCCTATCGTTATCGTCTGAATATTACCGCAGGCACCGCAGTCCGCTTCGAACCCGGCGAGTCAAAAACTGTAAACATTGTTGAGATTGGTGGGAAGAGACGTATCAGTGGTGGGAATTGTTTTGCTACTGGAAAACTCAAAGTTTCTTGCCCAGATACTGTCCTAAAAAAACTCTCCATCTATGAGTTTGCACACCTTCCTGTTTCTTCCCAGCTACCAGCATCAGAACCGTGCACCCTTGACCGGGCGGCATATGTGTCTACATTTGGACCCACGGCAGGTGATCTGGTAAGGCTTGGGGACACAGATCTGTGGATCAAAGTCGAGAAGGATTACAATGGGTACGGAGATGAATGCAAATTCGGAGGAGGGAAGACCTTACGTGAGGGCATGGGTCAGGCGAACGGGAGATTGGATCATGAGGTGGTTGATTTACTTATCACGAGTGCATTGGTGGTGGATTACACCGGTATATACAAGGCCGATATTGGTGTCAAAAATGGAATTATAGTGGGAATTGGCAAAGGTGGGAACCCGGATATGATGGATGGGGTTTCCCCAGAGTTGGTCGTCGGAAGCAATACAGATGTTATCGCTGCTGAAGGGAAGATTGTTACGTATGGTGGGTTTGATACCCATATCCACTTCATTTGCCCTCAGCAGGCACAGGAAGCGATAGCATCAGGGGTTACATCTATCTTGGGTGGTGGGACTGGGCCATCGACTGGGACGAATGCTACTACTTGTACGCCCGGGGCCAATTATATTCGCGATATGATCCAGGCCTGTGAAAGTCTTCCTCTCAATGTCGGTATCACCGGGAAGGGTAATGACAGCTGCCCAGCTCCTCTCAGGGAACAAGTCGAGGCGGGAGTTGTGGGACTCAAACTTCACGAAGACTGGGGGACTACTCCAGCAACTATTGATTCCTGTCTAAGTGTGTGCGAGGAATATGATGTCCAGTGCCTCATCCACACTGATACCCTTAACGAGTCTGGTTTCGTCGAGCAAACTATTGCGGCCTTCAAGGGCCGCACGATTCACACATATCACACTGAAGGTGCGGGGGGTGGGCATGCACCTGATATTATTTCCGTGGTGGAGCACCCTAACGTCCTCCCTAGCTCTACAAACCCCACAAGGCCGTACACAATGAATACTTTGGATGAGCATCTTGATATGTTGATGGTTTGCCATCATCTATCAAAAAAAATTCCGGAGGATGTTGCCTTTGCGGAAAGTAGAATTAGGGCTGAGACCATTGCCGCAGAGGATGTTCTTCACGACTTGGGTGCTATTAGCATGATGAGCAGTGACTCCCAGGCAATGGGGAGAGTAGGAGAGGTCATTCTTCGAACATGGAAAACTGCACACAAGAATAAACTCCAACGCGGCCATCTCCCCGAAGATGAAGGCACTGGCGCGGACAACTTCCGCGTTAAGCGATACATTTCAAAATACACCATCAACCCCGCCATTGCCCATGGAGTAGGGCATCTCATCGGCTCCATCGAGAAAGGTAAACTCGCAGACTTAGTTCTGTGGGACCCTAAGCGCTTCGGAGCGAAGCCAGATATGGTGTTGAAGGGAGGAATGATTGCTTGGGCGATGATGGGGGATGCGAATGGAAGTATTGGAACGATTCAGCCAGTTATTTCGAGACCGATGTTTGGTGCCCTGGTACCCAGGACGAGCTATACTTTTGTGAGTCAGAAGGCGGTAGATCTGGGGGTGGAGCGTAGGTATGGATTGAAGAAGAGGGTGGCGCCAGTTGTGGGGTGTAGAGTGATTGGGAAGAAGGATATGAAGTTTAATGATGCCATGCCGAAGATGAGGGTCGATCCAGAGAGTTATGTGAGTACTTGATCTCTAAGGCCTTTTATTATGAGATGTTACCCTGAAGATGTGTGCGGGTCTGGCTGACTTGTATTCCTTAGGTGGTTGAAGCAGATGGGGTCCCTTGCACGGCTGCGCCGGTGGACAAGCTTCCATTGACACAGGAGTACTTTCTGTACTAGGCTGACTGGGCGAAGTAGCTGAAACCTGTTGAATATATTACACCAAACGCCCTTAAGGCTTTGTTGTTTTCTAACCTCTACTTTTGCTTTCCTATGACATTACATGAAGCAACTTTAACCTGGTGTTAAAGCCCCGAAGCTACCTATAATTTGGTAATGTTCATAATGTTACTCTGTCTACCGTCTTTAACACATGACTTAACATGTGTCGCCAGATTTCATGTATAAGTACCACTCTGAAGTCCTTGCTAGTTCAAGCGAACACAATACAACTCTCATTCACATCTACCTAAATCCATAACCTGCATATCCAATACCCTCAATAACAACTCGCCTCATAACCTAAGGCTCCCTTCGGGGGAAAGGCGCATAGACTCATAAAAATAAAATAAAAAATAAAACCAACACGTTTGCTAGGTCGTGCCAACCAATTCGGAAAGAAGTTGGCGTAGCGTATCTCATCAGAGCGTATTGCGGCGTATTTCAGTGTCCTTAAGCTACCATTATATATCATAGCAACGCACAGTGAAATAAATCTTCTGCTTGATCACAGCTTAGTTTCACGTAGATTTATTTCAGGACAATACTATGTAGAGCAACCCAACAAAATTCTTAAATCCAGAATCCAAAGCAAAATGAGGGCTTACGATGTTTGCTATTAGTGGAGCCTTATACCTGCCGTAACCTCATGATAACAAGGCGGGGGCGCCGGGGGGTGGTGGGGTGGTGTTTGGT
>Ga0307514_10002145_pt1 | contig 21240 bp, 17 predicted proteins | sample 16_EM_MG_FD_203088 | JGI IMG/M metagenome (GOLD analysis project Ga0307514, IMG submission 203088) | Populus trichocarpa ectomycorrhiza microbial communities from riparian zone in the Pacific Northwest, United States - 16_EM | ecosystem: Host-associated > Plants > Roots > Unclassified | place...
CCCTTTCCTTGCTCATAAAGTAACGTGATTTTGCCTTTCTCAAAATCAGTTAATCGCTTCTTTTTTTGAATAGGTGGTAAAACTGGGGCAGGGTTTTCTGATACTGCTAGAAGCGTATTAAGTCGGGTTACTAGTAGGGAAAGATTAGATTGTTCCGACATAATTAATAGGAGGACTTTGGGTACGAGATGATGATAGCTTTAGCGCAGATAACCTAAGAGTCTGGGAACGAGATCAGGTACGAGATAACTTCGGGTGTCGGGTGTAAGGTTTACAAGTAGAAGAACTTCACAATATACAGCTGTATCTATTTGGTTGCTGTTTAAGGAGGGGTGAGACATTTGCCCTTAACGTGCTAGCCGCGTTAGATGCATTAAATCTGTGTCAAGCGCGCTGCATACTCGCCCCTTTTATGCGGGGTACCAATTTCATTGCCACCTAGCTGTATATACTACAGTACCTCAGTCATGAGCTAGCAGAATCTATCAAATTACCCTGAAGCGCAACTCAGCAGGCTATGTATAAGAGCAACGAGAGTGAGTAGAGCCTACCTAGCAGCTATAGAAGGTCATAATTGGGAGCCGGAGGGTGTTGAACAAATTATAGAAATATATACATAGATTCAAAGTTGTAGGCTATATACCATATACTATGGTAATAACTGGCCGATAACTAGTCAGATACTTAATGCATCAAATGCGAGCGAAGACAAGACAAAAGCTGTCCCGTTAGAAATACTCTCGAATGCGGGATCGCGGGATCACGGGATGTGCAGTGCAGTGAGATCGAAGACTGGGATGCCTAATACGGTCGGTCCATTGGAGGAGAGTCGTGAAGGATAAAAGGGGCAGAAATCCGCTAGAGAAGTTAGACAGAGCACTACGGATAGATTCATAGCATACAAGTCTATAGCGAGCTCTACGATAGCTGCGATCTATACTAAACCTCATTATACTAGAATGTAGAGAAGTTATTCAAGTACTATCTACATATAATTTGCCCTTCCTATAACGGAATCCTTAAGTAGATACATGCGGGGAAAAAAACAACCGCTCTGGCGTTCCTCCTCTCCGAGCAACAACTACGACCTGAAACCTGATTGGAGCCATCAATGCAAAGTCTGTTGCTATCGGTTGTTCATGTTACGGGCAGTAGGGCTGGGAGTCTACCAGGGAGCGCAAGGCTAAAGACACGACTAATGGACAAGAGACTGGTAGGCAAAGCTTCGTATACAATTAAGATACAAGACGTTGCGTGAGGAAGAGAGCAATAAGGAGAGCATAGACGGGTCTTTTATAGACAACGTCCTCGTAACCTTCCTCACATCTAATGCATACCTATCGCATTGCCATATCTAGCGCACTGCCACATTACACTGCCACATTGCACTGCCATAACTACACATTGCACCTTGCCATAATCCCTGCTCTCATAGAGGCTGATATGGTGCGCCGTGACAGTTCAGCTATAACTTTTGAGAGAAAGGGCAATTGTCGGAAAGGCTGAAAACTATGTCCGAGACTTCAAATGTATTGTGCATGGGAGTAGGGTGTGGAAGGGAGGACACCGGCAGTACTCCAAAGTATTTGATCAAGGTCGTAAGTGCATGGAGAGCGGAGTAGTTGGAGGGGGAAGGATACCTACTAATATGAAAAACCAGGTACTCGGAGGAAGTTCTAACTCATAGGCATTCATGCCTATTAGTCTTTTAACCCTGAACAGTAGGCACTACCTATGTCGTGCAGTTCATGGGATATGATAGCAAGGTTAGACTGTATGCATGCATGGGACAGGTGGGGTTCAAGTCAATCACGTGATGATGAAGTGTAGCTCCACCTCACACCAAAAAGTCTTGATTATCTCAACTCCTCCATCATCCCGACACCATGGACCCACTGAGCGGTGCCGCTAGTGTGATTGCAGTAGTGCAAGTTGCTGGCAAGGTCTGGTCTTTATGCTGGAAGTACTACTCAGATGCGAAGGATTCTAAACCCGACATCGACCGCCTTATGGGCTACATCATTGCTCTACAACATTTGTTTCAGCATGTTCGGGATTTAGCCAAAGGTCCAGGTGCGGCTAAGCTCGTTGCATCAAAGGAGCTTATTGAAGGCACAGCACGGGAACTTGAATGGGAGTTCAAATCGCTGCAAAAGGTTTTGGAGCCAGGGAAAAGGCAGGGCATCCTGAAATCTTTCGGGAGGCGTTTGAAGTGGCCACTGCAAAAGGAGGACGTGGAAAAAATCATTCAGTTACTTGAGCGGCATAAGACAACTCTGATTACAGCCATGAATTGCGACCAAATGTATGAAGCCGATACTCTCTAAAAGATATTTACAAGACTAATACGTTAGTCTCACTAGGACGGCTGTTCTTCATCTTGGTAATCACCTCGAGGAAAGTTATCTTTACATCTTTACATCCCCCGAAAATTGATATATGTCTACTGCTGGTATCGTGCGTGCCCTGACTCTCGGTGCAGACCCAGGAACAACAACAATGTCTTTCGAAGTTACCAGATGCGGAAGGTGCGGCATATAACGACCGACTCTGGGAACATGAAGACCACTGTTTGCCAGATACCCGAGTGGAACTCCGCCAAAAAATTATGGACTGGTTCGAGGATCCTAATGGTGAATGTATCTTCTGACTTAATGGGATGGCGGGTACTGGAAAATCAACAATCTCTCGCACAGTCGCTTGGGACCTCGCGGAAAAGAAAAGACTTGCAGCTAGTTTTTTTTTCTCCCGGGGCCGAAGAGATATCAGCCACGCAGGCCAGTTCTTCACTACAATTGCCGCTCAACTCACAAGGAGTCTACCAGTCCTTCGGCCATTGATCTCACAAGCTATCCAAGAACACTCTGATATCTGGAAGCAACGATTAAGTGAACAGTGGAAATATCTCATTCTTGATCCTTTAAAAAACGCACCAGCTCAATCAATACAACTAGTCGTTGTAATTGATGCTCTTGATGAGTGTGACAGCAAAGATGATATCCAGTTGATTCTCAAGCTACTTGCGCAGGCCAAGTGCCTTGAGACAATCCGACTCAGAGTTTTGGTTACCAGCAGGCCAGAGACGCCCATTTTACTTGGATTCCGCAACTTACCTGGAGAGGCATATCAGGATTTTGTGCTGCACAACATCCCACCCCCTACAGTCAACCATGACATATCCATCTTCTTCCGAAGAAAACTGTCGTCTGTGAAATCGGAACCCGGGCTGAGCACTACTAGTCCACCATGGCCAGGTGAGCCGACTATCCAGCGGTTGGTAGAAAAGGCAGCTGGGTTATTTATCTATGCTGCAACAATTTATCGATTTATCCAGGATGATAATTATACCCCAGAAGACCAACTATCAGTGATTCTTGAAGACCATGATACTCCTTCACAGTCTCCGACTAAGCATCTCGATGACATGTATACAAAATTGCTGCAACACTCAGTGGTTGGAAATCAAATTGTTCGTGTGGATGATCATTTAGCAGTACGGTTCAGGAAAATAGTTGGCTCTATCATAATAATGTTCGATATCATGGCTGCTAAAGAGATAGCGGAGTTACTTCACCTACCAACCATATCAACAACCCTTGCCTCTTTGCGCTCTGTTTTGAGCGTTCCGGAAAATGAAGGTCATCCAGTACGAATATTTCATCCTTCATTCCGAGACTTCCTCTTGGACCCCCAGAGGTGCCTTGATTCTAGATTTTTGATAGACCCGAAAGAGGCACACATTGCCCTATTTCGAAACTGCATAAAGCTTTTGGCTGAGCTTCGACAAGACTTGTGTAACCTCCGAGAGCCAGGCATTTCTGTCGGTGATATACCAGAACATATCATTCAGCGATATATTCCAGCACACATTCATTATGCATGTCGTTACTGGTTTCACCATTTCCAACTAGGCAATCCCATTCAGGAAGACATGGACCGAATCCTGGAATTTCTGGAGCAGGACTTTTTGCACTGGCTAGAGGCACTTGGCTTGACCAGGGAAGTATCAAATGGCATTCTAATAGTTGCAGATTTAGAGATGATGCTGAGGGTAAGTTGAGCTACTATCCATTTGATGAATGAAGTGATGCTAAATAAAGAGGGGGTGTTGGGGATTTGTCCAAGGCTGTTAGAACTTGCGTATGATGCCAGGCGGTTTATTTTGCACAACAGGTCAATTATTGAAAGTGCACCACTTCAAGTCTACTCTGCTGCACTGTTATTTACTCCAGAAAGCAGTATAGTTCGGAAACAATACCTAAAAAGGATTCCTTGGATTCTTATGGAGCCTAAGGTTATACAAAAATGGAGTCCATTAATACAAACCTTGGAGGGTCATTCAGATTCCGCTAACGCAGTTGTTTTCTCGCCAGATGAAAAGTTAGTTGCCTCTGCATCATCTGATAGTACAGTCAGGCTATGGGATACAGCAACAGGAGGGTCATGCAGGGTGCTCGAGGGTCATTTCAATTGGGTCAGGGCAGTTGTGTTCTCGCCAGATGGGAAGTTAGTCGCCTCTGCATCAAATGATAATACAGTCAGGCTATGGGATCCAGCAACAGGAGGGTCATGCGGCCTGCTCGATGGTCATTTAGATTTTGTCACGGCAGTTGTGTTCTCGCCAGATGGACAGTTAGTTGCCTCTGCATCAAATGATAATACAGTCAGGCTATGGGATACAGCAACAGGAGGATTATGCGGGGTGCTCCAGGGTCATCTAGGTTGGGTCAGGGCAGTTGTGTTCTCGCCAGATGGAAAGTTGGTCGCCTCTGCATCAGATGATAGAACAGTCAGGCTATGGGATACAGCAACAGGAGGGCCATGCGGGGTTCTCGAGGGTCATTCAGATTGGGTCAACGCAGTTGTGTTCTCGCCAGACGGAAAATTGGTTGCCTCTGTATCCAGTGATTGTACAGTCAGGCTATGGGATACAGCAACTGGAGCGTCATGCAGGGTTCTTGAAGGTCATCCAATCCCTGTCATCGCAGTTGTGTTCTCACCAGATGGAACGCTAGTTGCCTCTGCATCATATGATGCAACAGTCAGGCTATGGGATCCAGCAACATGAGAGTCATGCGGGGTTCTCGAGGGTCATTTAAGCCCGGTCAAGGCAGTTGTGTTCTCGCCTGATGGAAAGTTAGTTGCCTCTGGATCATATGATAATACAGTCAGGCTATGGGATACTGCAACAGGAGGGCTATGCGGTGTTCTCGAGGCTCATTCAGATTTTGTCAATGCAGTTGCGTTTTCGCCAGACGGAAAATTAGTTGGCTCTGCATCAAGAGATAATACAGTCAGGCTATGGGATCCAACAGGAGGGTCATGCGGGGTTCTTAATGGTCATTCAGCTTATGTCAATATAGTTGTGCTCTCACCCGACGGGAAGTTAGTTGCCTCTGCATCAAATAATACAGTCAGGCTATGGGATACTGCAACAGGGGGGTCATGCGGGGTTCTCGAGGGTCGCTCAAGCCATGCCAGTGCAGTTGTGTTCTCTCCAGACGGAAAATTAGTTGCCTCTGCAATATATGATAATACAATCAGGCTATGGGATACAGCAACAGGAGGGTCATGCGGGGTGCTCGAGGGTCATTTAGATCGGGTCAGGGCAGTTGTGTTCTCGCCAGATGGAAAGTTAGTTGCCTCTGCATCTGATGATAATTCGGTCAGGCTATGGAATCCAGCAACAGGAGTGTCATGTGGGGTGCTCAAGGGTCATTCAGATTATGTTAGGGCAGTTGTGTTCTCGCCAGATGGAAAATTAGTTGCCTCTGCATCAAATGATCATACCGTCAGGCTATGGGATACAGCAACCGGAGGGTCATGCGGGGTGCTCGAGGGTCATTTAGGTCGCGGCAATGCAGTTATGTTCACGCCAGACGGAAAGTTAGTTGCCTCTGCACATGGTAAGATAGTGGGACTATGGGATGTTACCCAAAGGACGACAATTGGAGAAATACACACAGGACAGATTAAGGACCTAGTTTGTGATGCGACAAAGCTGGATACAGGCCAGAGAATGCTAACTCTAACATCTCTCCTCCCCCCATTACTCCATGTTACTGGTGAATGGGTGACCTGGGATAGCAAGAAAGTGCTATTCCTCCCTCTAGATTATCGACCATGCGCCTACGCGGTAAACGACAACATTCTAGTAATGGGTCATCCATCTGGTTCTATTACCTTTATGTCCTTCGATCTTACGGCTCTCGCTCTTCAGTTTTCACATCTGCTCTCACCTACACAAGGAGGTATATACAGTTCCCTCCTTTTTTTGCAAATCATTACTCGCATCCCATATGCAACTCAAAGTTTAGTTAGCATTTATGCTACAAGTGTATGCTAATTCATGAAATAGGAACGTAAGGAGTGCTCTTCCAGACAGCCCGATGACGTACCAGGACTCCTGATATAGTATTGGCCATGTCGAAGGACCACCACTGGGTGGGTCAGTCGGTTATTTCAGCAGTTTCGGTGGTTTCGCATTTAACAGTTACCCAAAATTGTTGAATTATATTGTAAATATAGAGTACCATAACTACGATATGATAGCACAATCTATCAAATTTACCCTGAAGCGCAACCAAGCAAGCTATGTATAAGAGCAAGTCTACCAGTGAATAGAGCCTACCTAGCAGCTATAGAAGGTCACAATTGGGAGCCGGAGGGTGTTGAGCGTACCTACCAAGTTATAGAAATATATAGTGCCCATGGGAGAAGGACGCAACTAGAGCCTAAAGGAAAGCCAATAAAGAGAGAAAGCAGAGCTCATAGAGTGCATACATTCGGAAAGCGCAGAGTCGAGACTAGTAATCCGAGTAGTATATTGGGCTTCTGGCTGATGGTTAACTAGAAATATTGCTTGTGTGCTTGTTAACTCTTGGCTACTTGTTCCATAGCTATATATAGGAAATCTTACCTGGGAGTCCTTATTGCAAATCCAGCTCACTTTCACACAAGTAGAAGAGACAGGAAAATGGCCTTCCACAGCAAAATCAATTGCAGTGGTTGATATTCACCATTTACTTATCCCGAATTAGGCTATCATGCTAAGCAATCTCAATTTAGGTAGCCGCCTTGGGAAGTTCAAAAATTACCTGCAAGAAAGATGCACGTGATGTCGCCTGGTTCTGGCTTATCTGATTTTTAAACTTGCCATTATTTAGGGCGCGACAACCAGGGCAGCCCAGCTGACGATTAATTTGAGGATCTGATAAGCGCTATTATTAGTATTACCTCTTCTACTAGTGGATTTTGGAATCATAGGCATTGATATATTGAAGGGATAAAATGTTAGAAGCTACTGCATATGAGTGGAATATGTTTATAACTCTAGAGAAAAATTCTCCAATTGTCCATTTATACTTCAAGTATTCACGAATAGCTAGAACTGTGGAGGAGTGTGACATGACAGACGTTACACTGTAATACATATACAAGCTAAATAAACAAAAACACACACAAGCGCCCCCCCCCAAAACACTTAAAGAAAGGCTACTGAGATATAGACCTCAGTTGGTTCTTATATTACTGTGTTTCTTGTATACTATGACGTGGGGGTATCGCCTGTTTACTAACTCGTGGTGGGTCATTGCTTCAGGGTAAGCAATAGCCAGCTCAATAATCCGAGAAATCCAGTTTGCGTGCAACCAGACTACTCAATTACGAGAGGCCTATATTGCCAGACTAATTTTCAATACGGTATGCTATCCCCTCTAGCGAGCAGCTGTAGAATCTGATAAATTCCTACTCACTTGACATATGATATTCTTTTGATGTATTTTTTTAATACCCTATTAGGAGAGTAGACTAGGCATGGGCGCTGAATATGCTAGGCTAACGGTGTGCGGGATTGGTACTCATAGGGATATCTCAGCCCATGCAGATATAGTTTCTCTGCGTAGGGACATTCTAGTAACCCACACGGATTGGAATGTCCCCCACAGGTGCAAGTCACCAGACTACATTTTAAGGTAGCATGATGATGATATGTTGGTTGTTATGTATTGTAGATACTGTATATGGAAAGTGAAATCCCAAGAAATGGAAGAAACAACAATTCCCCCCCCGCAGTGCTACTTAGCCTCTTATGACAAACAAATTTGAGTGCAAGATTGTAGTAAAGCGACGAACACGCTAATGATAGGCTTAAATACCGTATTTTTTGGTTCTTTATGACCCGGCGCTTGCAAGAAAGTGGTGGGATTCAGGATCTCAAAGGTATATCATGGTACCACAATATATACGCCTTAAAAATCGGTCGACTTCACTCCGGTTTTCATTGTTAGATACAAGATTTGAGATCAAGTCGTTAACATGAAACATGCTTCGACACCTTCAGTGGCAGATGAACAAATGCGAGCACGGTATAACGCCGGTGTGGGACTCAACGTCGATACTTCCCTGGCTCGCTTGCAGCAATATACATCCCATGAGCGAGCTCTCTGGCGTACCTAGCTGCAACTCACATAGTATTGTAGAGTGGTCCTTTAGGTATTCTATTCCTTTAATCTTTCAGTTGCTGGGTTTCCCAATAACTAGTTACTTACCCTCTGTGGCTAATGCCTTTTGACCTGTAGTGTGCTCCTACTCCTCTCGCCACTGCGTAGCTGCATGCGTTTAGGGCTATAAATATTATAGCCCTCGAAATCGCACCACAGGCTGTTCCGAGCAGACTGGATTTCACCACTGATACAGCTCTAGCGGAGTGATGGGGTCTGGATATTCGATTGCAGAAGGAGGGGAACGACTCCGTCAAGTGACCGATGATGTGAAAACAATGTGCAAGGATCTGGAAAGGAGGTGAAGATTACTTCAACTTGAGGTTGTATGATGTTATTGATATGTTGTGTGTTTAGGATTGTCTAAAATGGGAGAAATAAAGGAAGCAACAACGGCAAAAGACGGGGGAATGTCTTGTTCACAGAAGGCTAAGAAGAAAGATATCGAATGGTGATATTCCGGAAAGGGCAAGGATTGGGAAGTTATAAAGGGAACTCATCTCGCGCCTGTTAACTTAATTATTTCACCCTTAAAATAAAGAACTCGTTCCATGGCATGTCTGAATAGGTGGTAAGCGGATAAGTGCTATCTATCGGCTTTGCTGTACCATATCGGGAACCTTTCGTTGTTGTAGTGGATTAACCAAAATATGTCTGGTGTGGATGTATGTATATCTGTTTGCGTACCCACTGCTTTACGGTTGGCAGAACCTCATGTAGCACTGGTATTATATAGCATATGCCAAGTAGTCTTACGAATAGGCTCCTATCTCTACAATATCAAAACGCCGAGACCCACATCGGTACTTGAGGGTAAGTCCAAGTACCTAGGGACATACTTCGTAATTCTGAAATTTGTCCTTCTGGGTTTTAAAGTTGAAGATATGAATACAGTTTACATTACTGGATTATCTCCTCCCACGTGTCAATCACAAGTCATTGACACTGACCATGAAGTGATACCCATGAGCTAGTCTGGTGGGTACTACTGACAACTGTGAATTGAGAGAAGTAATGCATGTTCGATTTACTTTAAAGTTGTGATAACCTCGTAATAGAGGCTGACAAGGAGGTGGGGGGGGAGATTGTGGGTTTATATGCCGAAGAAGGAACTCTGTCATAAATCCATCCATCACTCTTAACAAAAACCAAACTAAAAAGTGTCATATTCAGAAACAAAAAAAACCCCACCACATGTTGAAAAACTCAATAACCCCTAATTCTAAACACAGTATCCTCAAGATTCTAAACATGACCGTGTATAAAGCCCCCAATTCCTCATCATCATTATCCGTTTTTTGTCCCCCTCCACACCAGTCCTTCCTCAATTTACCCAGTCCAACTCAAGTCCACATCCTAAACTCGAAATGAAATTCACAAAAACTACTTTTGCTCTTGGGCTTGGACTTGCCAGCACCGTGCTTGCCATTCCCCAGAACTCTGTTGTTAGTGGACAACAAGCGCAAAGCCCCAATGACAGCAGTAGCAGCAGCAGTACTAGCAGCAGCAGCACCAGCTATAGTAACTCGAACGACGTCGACACTAGTGATGGTGAGGGCGATGACGGGTCTTTGGCTCCCCCCGCCTACTATGTCTACCCCCAAGGAAACGCAAACGCCATGATGGTAAACCAGATTCCTGGGCAAGGCCAATCCGGAAGGGCCAACCCCCTCAGCCTAGCCGGGAGTGAAAACCTCAATACATACCCTTACGAGACTGGGCAAGGGAACCCCTACGCAAACAGCGTCATCCCTGAGGATGGCCTCCCCGACGACGGCAGCTACGGACTCGATGCCTCTGACCTCCCCGACTACGAAGCCCTCCAGGAGCTATATGGCCCCTTGGGCTATGGATCTCCCCTCCAACAGATCCCAGACGGGCAGGTCCAGGTCCCTGGGTCCACTTATGGATCCCATAGTGCTAGCAGCACTAATGCCTATGGGGAGGGACAGTCTAGGGCGTTGACGGATACCACGTATGCGGTTGGCGCGGTGCCACATGAGTATACTGCTACTCCGACCTCAGAGGTCCAGGTTGTATCTGCATCACGTACTGCTACCACTTCCCAGCCGAGCGAGCTTTCGGCGTCTTCCCAGGCAGGCGAGGCGTTGGTGTCCAGCGTGGGCGGGGCGGCGTTGTATGAGGGGGATGCAGCGAGGAATAATGTTGCAAAGGTGGGGATCGTGATTGCTCTCTTTGCGCTGTTGATGGGTTAAGTATGTAGTTGTCAGAGACACTATCTGGGTACGTACTCGTGAGAGTGGTGAAGGAGTGGTGGAAATGAAAAAAGAGATTTGTTTCTCTGGCTCCGTGATAGTGGCCTTTTTTCTTTTTATCTGCCTGGGTTTGCTTCTTTGCTTTGTTTTTTTTTTATCTTAGCTTGCATGAGCAATAAATTACTGAAAAGACAAAAAAAAAGGAAATAAAGTACTTTTCTTCTCAAATCTCACCCTTGATAGGCATCAAGTAATCTACAATAATACACTTGTCTTCTCCTCCACAAACCCACTCCAGGTGTCACGGGTATTGACACAGTTATCTAGTTTAGGTAGCCCATATGTTAGGACTCGGCTACAGGCTAGTATGGTCGCACCATAAGTACTGATGTCGAGCCTATGCATAGTGAGGCAAAAGCACTATTCGGGACTATTTAGTTATAGACTCTGTGGGACGCTACGGATATAACTATTAGTTAAAAAGTGGACTCTCCGAATCAGTAGGCAATACCTAGGTCACTTATTAGAAGTGGTCGCTAGACAGTGGAGTAACTAGAGTGAGTGGATGCTAGATCATGATGATCATTAGCGAATTGTGACGGCAAGGAGGCTGCATGAAATCCACACTCGTAGAACGATACAACATAGGCGGGAGCAGATGCCTATATAAGAGGCCATCTAGGCGACCGCATGAATAGAGATAGGAGTCAAGTTAGCAGAAAGCGATAGCTTAATATTATTCCTGTATATTCTTGAACTCTATGTACTCAAAATAATAAGAGGTAAGAAACAAGGATGGAATAGAATAGATACCCAAAGCAGACAATCAGCCAAACTGCCGAGAATGTATAGTACACTTAAAAGGTCACGCATATAGAGTATATCTCCGAAAAAAACACCAATTGATGATACATCTATAGGAAGAAATGCCAGCAAAGAAAGGAAATCAAACAGAACCATTAACCACTCCCTATACACAGTCTCCGTTAGTTAACTTGTTCACCTCCTCAGCCGCGTTCTTATTTCCCTCCTGCTTATCCTCCTCCTTCTCCACCTCTGTATCCGAATCATCACTCGACCCCTTCCCCTCTTTCAGCCTCTTCTCCCTCTTCTCCCTCTCCTCTTTCTCTCTCCTCCTCCTCTCCCTTCTCTCCCTCTTCTCGTTCTCCCTCCGTTCTCTCCCCTCCTTCTTCTTCTCTTCCTTCTCTTTCTCCTCCTTCTCCAAGGACGCCTGCTCTGCCCAAGCCTCCACCTCCACCGCCGCCGTCCTAGGGTTCTTCTTATGCCTCAACAGGAATCCCTGTACCTCCGCAGGACTAAACCTATTCTCTGGAACCTTTTCCGCAAAAACATTTGCCAGATCCGCAATCTCATCTTTGTCAGGAAAATCTTTTGGGAATTTAAGTATCAGCTTATCACTCTCGCTGACCTGGTAAATAGCCCGGAACAGCCCATGAATGATTTTCTTATCCGCGTAGGCGAATCTAACATGTAGGTCGACACGCCCAGGACGAGTAAGTGCCTCGTCAAGCCGCTCAGGGTGGTTGGTAGTCATGATGAGTGCTCGGCCTTCTTTGGAGGCGACGCCGTCTATAGCATTGAGTAGACCAGAGAATGACACCCGCACGGCTGGCCCCACGCTGGAATTGCCGACCTTATTTTTGTCATCGAGGGGCCTGGAAAGAGCAGTGGCATTCCCCTTACCCGCCCCATCCTTTTCACGAGTAACACCGCACGCATCAATGTCCTCCAGAAGGACAATACAGTTCTTTGGCAACGACGAAAAGAGCAGCGCAAGGATATCATCATTTATCCAAGCAACTGAAAGAGAAAGAGCATAGACCGAAAGCCCAAATTTCCCGGCAAGAGCAACACTAAGTGAAGTCTTCCCAGTACCCGGAGGTCCATAAAGGAGATATCCTCGCCGATATGGTAGACCACGATTAGAGTACCATTTGCTCGTAGCCGGCAAAAGGAATTCCTTCAAATCCTCAGAAATTTCCTCCTTCTGTTTTTCATCCAAGATCACAGTGTCAAGAGATCGCACCGGTTTCGAGAAACACCGCGTCCACTCAGCACCACCACCACCCGAACCCTGGAGGGCCTTATATACAACCGTTCTCCCATGATCCCTATTGTTTTGTCGTTCGGCGACTTCCTCGAAGAGCATCCTGAGTGGTAAGGGATCTCTACCGTAGATGGTGAGCTGAACTTGCTGCTTTGGCGTTGGATTCCACCAACCTGATTGCGAATTTTGGATTTCTTCTCGAACGATAGTGACTGTGGTCCCAGTGGGCTTGTAGTAGAAATAGTCTTCACACGACGGCGCAGGGGTGTACTTGATTTTCTTTCGGTTACGGACCGTTTCGCTACCCTCGGCTTCTGACTCGGAGCTCTCTGATTCGGAGTGATAATCATCATGAACGTCGTAGGTGTAGTCATCCCACTTCTTGAAATTGGCTTCAATGTGGCGAGTGGTGTGTGGGAATAAAGAGGACAATGCCCAATCCCTGCCCCCTGGTCGAATATTACCCTTCGCTGATTCGGCTATCCTCTTTTGCACCTGATCTTTCTCATTAATTTCAATGTCTCGCTGCTCAATTTGTCCTCCCATTCCAATAAACATATTGAATGCCCCCTCTTCCTCGAGGAACGCCATCAGAGCGGAAAATAAAGGGTCTTGGGATGTCACTTTCACTGTGCATGAGTAATATTCGCGCAAGAGAGTTCTCAACACTCCCCAAAGATAAGTGGTACTAGTGAAGATAGCAAAGCAAAGGACAGCCAGCGTCATGAGATAATTAATATCCAATCCGAAGGTGGACATCAACTTGGGCCCGACATATTCCAATATCTTGCTATAGATAGTCGTAAGAGACAGAGTTCCCAGGAATACCCCTGCCACTGACGAAGTCTCGGGATCGTCCATTGTATGTAGCTGTTTGACAAATGGATGGCTACCGCCGAGAATATTGTCCACACGTACAATCCGGCCCTAGTACCTTATCTTCCGAAGGCAAGTGATGGAAACGAAAGCTGAGGCTCACTCTCCTTGTGTCCCTACAGTATATGTAGAAGCAGGTTGGGTCTCTAGTTCACAGACCAGGATAGGTAGGTTCACAGCGACCGTGAGCAGGTCGAGGCTAACTGTGAACCAGTAGCGGGAGTGTGGAGAGACCGGCTGGGTGCTATTCCCGCAACATGGAATGATATCTATCGGAAGCGTGGATAGATGTAGAGTGTAGATCGACGGTACAATAGTGAGGAAGTACAGAAACCAGGAACCGCAAGCCTCTGCTCTAATCGTGTAATATTGGGAGAACAGATAGCGTTTTTGCTCCCGTTTAAATCGCAGCGAATGCCAAGATCAGGCTAGAGTGTCTGGGAACGAGAACAGCGTTTTTGTATGATACGAGTCGTGGTCTGGTAAATATATGTCCTCGGGACTAAAATATTAAGAAGGTCGGAACCACCACTTGATTGCGAAGGGACCTGAATTAGCTATATTCCAAACACAAGAAGAGCAAACCTTCTTGTATGAGCTATATCAGCGGAGTGTATTGTATTGTATTGATGGTTCGGGGAAAGGAAGCTCATGGGGGATTCACTGGACTCTTTATAAGCACTGAGAGCTGTCACAAATACATAGCATTCCCTCTATTCCTTCTCACTACACCAGAGCTAACGCTGTAGAACCAAGATGACTGATATAAAGCGCCAACCTGTCAATCACCACATTACTTCGCAGGTACAAGATTGCTAGCGTGGTGGACTGACACAACCAGTTGGTTCTGCATATTCACCTTACTTGCACCCATGAATTTGTTTCTTCACTAGGAGGTACCCATATACAATAATGCCAGTGTGGCTAGCGAGCAACGCCGGAGTTATCAGTGTAGTCATTTTATGGGATGTGATGGAAAGTACCCTTGTCATCCGTAACCTGACACTAAGTACCATACTAGTCTGGCTGCACTGCCCCATACCAGCCCGAAAGGTTTCCCCCCCCTGTCCAACCGCCTTGCTTGCGATCAGCTCTGGGGGACCCTGCTATTTCTTCGTCGTCATCATAGGCGATGCAAGCAGGGACTTTGGGATGGCCTGTAGCTGTGAATGACGCAGTGCTGCTAAGTGAGTAGATGCTAACCAATCAAAACCAGTTCATTCATAGTAGTACCGCAAAAAAAAACAAAGAGCGAAAAAAAGAAAGGTGAGCAGGCCACCAACCTTGCTCCTAGCAAAGAGCCGCACCATACCTACGAAGAGCCTCAGGCACGGACCCACGCATCCATGTGATGACTGTTGCGACACTGAGACTTTCCCGATACAATAGGTACACCCGCTTAAAATACTGAATCAATGTCAGAAGCCATCAACCCCCTACTGTAGCTGTAGTCCAACCATAAAATATCCTGCAGAAAGAATCACAACTTGAGCACCTACTGCAGTCAACACAAGTGACTCAACTTGTACGATTATGCACAGTCGGTGGTCAGCGTGTATAATGATTTCTCATCATACCTTCCATTGCCGGAATCTCCCGACAGAGCCGCAATAAGAATAATTCTCGTGCTACCCTACCTGCCATTTTCATCTTTCATCTTCACATGGTGGAAACAAATACCTAGGCAAAATGACATCGATTTGTAGCCCCCCTAGAAGTCTCGCTGTCTAGACGTCGAACTGTAGGCACTAGTCTGCTTCCTCAGTGGGTACCAACCAGACTAATGGGGTAAATTTTGACCTCAATATGTGGAATCTTGGGATTTTCATTGCTAGAAGCTTCAGAATGGTTGATAGAAGTTAAAGAATATAGCATGGGATAGTGTAGTCTAGTTGCACAACCCTCATAGAGGGTGATCTCGTTCCCAGACTCTTAGTTATCTGCGCCCATAGGTTGTGGAAATATCAAGAAGGTGATAACATTGCAGATATATCCTGATATCAACAGATTATTGGCACACTGATGTAACCTGTGATTGGAACTCGACCTGATTTGACCTTTGCCATATCCCTACTATCACAAGTCTCATCTAAACCTACAGCTGAACACTTAGGTGAGATACATTAAAGGCGCAAGAGACCACACTCTTACATATAAACGATGTTCTCAACTCAGCTTAGCCAGCTTTACAGATGCAGGTTATGGTGGGAATCGGGGTGGTGGAGGATCTACACCAGGTTACATATTTCAGTTAGCAATGAATACCATCTGTTGTCGTTCACGGAAGCAAAACTGAGGTGGAACTGGTAAATCTTTGCCATTCAGTATATGCTCGACCTGATGCATATGCTAGGTTAGTGAAGTAACCCCCATACACCTTCAGAGCCCTTGTGTTAGGTAATTGTTACAGAAGCGTTGCCAATTATAGCCGCTAGTGCGGCCACCGCAGACAACATACGTAAACGTTATCAGTTTGCACAATCCCGGGAAAAGTCGGTATATACTTCCGTGGCGTCCCATCATTCAACTAACCCTACCGTTTATATTGCAGAGTGGCAATCACTGACAGACAGGTGAATCGCCAGGGCCAGGGTTATTCTTTTTCAACGAAGGACATGCCTGTTGTCATAAATCAAAATTTGTACACCTCGCTGGGTATTGTCAATGGCAAGGAGGCTATAGGAGTAGATGTTATCGATGAATCTGCGAAAGTCTACGCAGTAGGTCACAATGTATAGATTGTTGATTGTCCGCCAAAGTGCCAAGTCCAGGATCCTAAATTTACACCAACACAAGGCCTGCCAGAGGGGATACTGCCAATATTTCCTTCAAGTTTTGCAATACAAGTCCCCATCCCCAACATGACTTCCAATCGACAGAAACGTATTTCCGGTAGGCACCGGCAGCTACCGTGTTGTGCGGGATTTGCTATAATGAATTACAGGTCCCAGGGAAGAACTTTCAATGATATAATTTTAGACCTTGACTCACCTATCAAGATAGCAGGACGGTGTATCTGGCTCTTTCAAGATGCCAGTCGCTAAAGGGGTTATCATTTCTCCGAGAATTTCCGCAGGCAACACTTTTTACAGGGCCGGATGCCGCACTTAAGGATGAGATGAGCAGGCTTGAAGATATTGGTTGATTACGAAGGACTCCTCCATGGACGTTAAGCTTTGGCGTGGATGATATGGAATAGTTACTTATAGTCCTGTAAATCACTCTCACGTGATGCTGTCAAATTCTCACGTGCCTTACGGTACCTCACGTAATATAGCTACCGGAATCGGTAGTGGATAGGTAGTGGATAAACTGGGTCTTGGCAACCAGGCCTAATCAGGTACTTTTCAACCAGTCTGACATACATGTAATACCGGTATTGCCCTGAAATAGGTGGCAGCTATCTACTCTCTAGATAAACATTGAAAAAAGAATTTACGAGCGTAGAGATATTCAGGAGAGTGAGAGGAAGCGATATACACTTTCAAATCTGAAATCGGATCTGTTTTGGTGGGGGTTGCAAGTTGCCGGCACCATACAAGCTACGAAGCTTGGAACTTCTAATGGGATCTGTACTCGAAGTGTAGTTATCTCGGCTTGTTTAACCAGGCTTATTTTGCACCAATTGCATGCATCCAGATTTCTGCGTGCAACAGTGCGTCCGTCAAGTCAGTTGCTCTCGTGCGAATAGTGAAGGCGGGAAGAAGAATGTATCCGATGATAATGATAAACTAAACGTAAGAGATCCCCAACGCCCTTATACCCCATTCTGACGATCCCTCTAGTATCCCCTGTAACCCCCATATCTTCCATACGTTCCGCATCCCTTGTCACCTCCGTATCCTCCGTATCCCCTGTCGCATGATTATCTCTATCCAACCCGCGCCTCTAATCTTGCGACAATATGGTCTCAGTTCTGTTGTTGCCTAGGTAGACTACTACTGGTACCTACATACATACATACCAGCTTACCATGTGATCAGCGCTCATAAACCTTGCTGTTGAAAGGAGAGTGATTGCGAAGGGGAAGATTCTAGGCGTTAGCCTAGTATGTAATAGAAGAGAGGGGCTTATTGGACTTGTGATTATTCGATGTACTTGTTCAATGTTCTTGTTCGTTGATCGTAAGGTCCTCCAGCTGACTCACACCGCACTAGCCATACTTGAAGTACCTCCGTCCAGACTGTCCGTTCTCAATCCACATTCTCCACCCAGCTACTTGTCTCGAATCTATCTCATGAAACAAGTCAGTCTCGCACCGAACCAAGTCATATCCTGAGATCCGTCACCCCCAACACTTTTTGTCACTGACTACTAAATACGTCAAACTGAGGAGATTATCATGGAAACTCCACAGCCCTGGTCCAATTTGCTGAAGGTCGAGGTATGATATAGGGCTAGGGGTGGAATATCAACCACCGCACAATAGCCAAGGGCGAGGGTTCAATGGCTCCTATTAAACCGTGGCCTGTCAGGATGTGGTCGACAGCCATGCAGGGTCATTCAGAAGTCATGTCGCAGGGTTGGGCTATCGGGTGGATCATGGGGCACCGCAGAATAGCCAGGGACGGGAATTCAGGGACTCCTATTAATCGAGGTACCGGGCGTTGTCGGTAGCCGTGCGACGTAGTCGGAGATCATGTGCCATAGGGTGGAATATAAGCCACCACAGAATGGCCGAGGACGAGGTTCAGGGTCTCCTAGTAATTCAGGTACCGGGATATTGTCGGCTACCAGGCGATTGGTTCGGAGGTCAAGCTGTAGCTATAGGATGGAATGTAATCCACCACAGGATAGCAAGGACAGGATTCGGGGACTCCTATTAATTCCGGGCGGCCGGGATACGGTCGGTTGCCATGGAAACTGGTTCGGAGGTCAAGTCTGCCAGGGTGGAATATAATCGTTATCGGGGTAGATGCTGGCAGAGCTGGCAGAGCTGGGAGGCTGGCGGGACACACGAATATATCGGGGCTGGAGGCTAGAGCTGGGGGTGAGTTCACCAGCCTAGGGATACGTTCCAGCGCTGATAGTTGCCAGCCGGGGGTCAGATATCGGGTTGCCAGGCAAGGTCGGGGGTCGGGGTTCACTATCGGGAAGGATGGCGTGGTCGCGGTGGTGATTTCACTCTTTCATCCCGGTAGAGTGCGTGGTCTAGGTCATGGCAAATCTATGGATGCTGGAGATTAGAGGTAGGGGCAAGCGATAGGGGTAGGATTCACAACACTGCCGTTGCTATTTCCCAACGAAGTTCCGGTGTACAGGCAGTTACTGTTCAAATACTTGCAACAAAAAATTCAACAAGGAAGAGCCAGAAACTCATTACTCCTACCATTTCCCCCCTATTTCTGCACAAACGTTTTGGGCTGGATTGGCTGAAACCATTCTTGAAATCGTAAGTGAATACCTGTGACCTAAACCAAGTCCACATAACTAATCAATGTGCTGTATATATTTCAGAGGACCAATGACGCCAGTCAATCAGGCATATCAACTGGAAACATTGTGTAATATCTACGTGGGCGCAACTACACAAGATGAAAAAGAGGCTATGCTTACAGAACTGAAGAATTTCATTTTGCTACAATGTCAGCCGAAGATCCAACAACGACTGATGATTCCCCTTCACTCGAATTGCTGAGAACAATTTCTTATCCTGAAGCTATTACTAGCGATAGGATGTAGAACAATTTCCTCCAAAACCCGCAATTCGAACAGGTGAGAAAGAGAGAGTGAGAGAAAATTCCTCCCTCTCATGAAGGAGATAACTGGCTATACATTTTATGTTGATAACTGGGACCGGGTCGCCCTAAATGCGGTGTCCATATTCCACTATCACAAATTTGTGTGCTTCACGCTCAATAACCATGTATCACTCCTTGCTAATTATCGGGACACAAAGAAGAATAAGGACATAGGTTTCCCAGAGGCCGAAAAATGTGCGAAAAGATCTCTGGAAATTATTGACCAGCGCATGTGTGCGTTGGGGGACCTTCTACACCGAACCGAGACTTTTCATAGCTACATGTACCAACCTCCGATTGCTCACTTTCTACAGAAAGAAAGCAACCAACCATCCGCCTCTATGCCCCAGGTAGGCAACCTCTTTTAGGGCAATTGAAATTCTCAATTCTGACCTGGTTTAGGATATTAGGGATACTTAGAAGATGAGGGTGTTCTGAGGCCACGGACGACAATCCAATTGGTTGCTTCTCTAAGTGGCTAGGCCTTGTACAGTGGGCTGAGGCTGCTGTTACTCTTGCCAAGCCGTTGAAGAAACCGATTTCTATCGTGTTTCTGAGTAACCCGGCAGGTAGCGATGCTAATATGCAATCACCTCTAGATAATTTATTGCGTTGTCTTGGATGGTCGATATAACTTGTCACGGGTTAAGAAGGCCATTCAGGTGAAGGCAGCAAGTATGAGTACATCAACAGGTGACCAGGGATGGGACAATTGACCAACGAGACTGGGATAAAGTGGGGAGAGAGTTTCACTGGAAAAGTTCATTGTGAAGCGTTATTGGCATTTCTCAAGACCCTGGAATATCATAAGATGGATGAATTGATAGAGTCTACATACAAAACAAATTTCAAGTGTCTATTAGACAAATTTAAGGTATGTACTCATCTCAAGGAACAGTAGATATGAATATAAGTTAACTATGAATAGACTACGACAAATATGCTGGGGGGGTTGCTGCTGGATGTGTGAAGCGTATATCGAGTATATTCAACCTGACTTAAAGGTTCGGGGAACCACAGGGAAGATTTTCCCCTGGTCTCTCTTGGAGTTGGAGCTGGATAGGGTAGTGGTGGAGAAGCTGTTAGATCATTTGAAGCAGCTAGTATGGAGGGCCATGAAAGATCTCGGGGTATTGGCAGTTGATAAAAGGCTTTCTGGTTCTGATAAGGGGCAGGATGATGATCTGTATTCTGTTAGCACTCTAAAACGATAGATGTAGTTGAAAGTGATAGCTTGTTACTGACGAAATGATCTCTCTGGGAAGGAGGGAATATAAGCTCGAATTACTTTGTGATTATAAAAAGACAATGAGAGAACAGGGGGTACCCACGGCCTTAAATACAGGAATCCTTCACCGCTGGTCACGATCAATAACATAACAGAAAACATCATATTCCGTTCTTATCAGCCCATATGCCATGCTCGTTTCGCAGGAGGACCTTAGTATATTCCACTAGATCTTTCTCTGGGCTTAGAAGTACTTTGTTTTTCAACGTCTCGTATGAGATGTGGGAGATGGATGGAGTAGGGGCAGCTGGTAGCGATGGTACAGCTGGCAAAACCGTGGTTACAAAACAACAAAATAATGAAATTACGAAAAATAAAAACGAAAGAAAAGAGAAAATATATAGAAAACAAGCCAGAAGTGTTACGAATTTTGCCATCTCAGAGTTACCCTGAACTGATGCATCTTGTTGTTATTACCCTGAACTTGGATAACTGGCCCTTTGATTCTCATTTCATGTTCTCCTGAAATAGCTCGCTGTGCGTTCACATTCGAGTTTACATTCTGTATGTTTCAGCTCAGCTCTTTTAGCTGTTCTTGGCTGATTCCCAG
>Ga0307514_10002147_pt1 | contig 21206 bp, 21 predicted proteins | sample 16_EM_MG_FD_203088 | JGI IMG/M metagenome (GOLD analysis project Ga0307514, IMG submission 203088) | Populus trichocarpa ectomycorrhiza microbial communities from riparian zone in the Pacific Northwest, United States - 16_EM | ecosystem: Host-associated > Plants > Roots > Unclassified | place...
CGGGCTAATGGGTGCATAGAGATACCAAAGTGGACTCGGGTATCGCAGAGGGTCAATCCACCAGGGTATTAGGATGTCTCCGCCGCCAATATCATATACTCTACTCGAACGAATGAACGAACGACCGAGGCTCCCGCCACCAGCATTATATAGCATCTACCCGACGGCTCCTGAGAGTACCTGTCACTTATCAAATGTACATTATCCGCTTCCCAGTATCTACACCAAATTTTGCAAGCCAATACTCCATTATAGTAACCTCTAACCACCAGATATCACTATAAAAACAAATAAGCAAAAAAGAAAACCATCTTTCAAACACATTCCCGAGGATATGCGTATTCAGTCCTGCATTTGTATAATTCATTTCCTCCACCCCCCCCAAACTTCCCTTTCCCCATCTTTTTACATCCGCTCCACGGGCGTCAGTCCCAACAACTCCATCCCATTCCTCAACACCATCCTCGCACTCTCATATAGCGCCAACCTCGCACTCGCCACCCCTTCCTCCTCCCCCACCACCCTCAAAACATCATAACTACTACTCAGCAAATGCGTCATCTTAAACAAATACGTAACCATAGTCGTTGGTTCCTGTGTTTTCATCGTATTCAAAATCACATCTGGGAACTGCGCCAGTGCCCGAATCAAATTTATCGCATGTGTACTCCCCGCGAGGTGCTTGACATGATCTGCAGTCAATAACTTCTCCTCCTTAATCCCTGCCTTGCGGGTAATAGAGCAAAGTCGGCTGTGGGCGTATTGGAGATAGGGACCCGTGTCCCCCTCAAAGCTGGTCATTCGATCCATATCGAATGGATAGTTATTTATCCTCTTCCCAGACATATCCTGGATCATAACCCCCGTTCGGCCAACGACGTCAGCTACCTCCTCGGGATTCTCAACGAGTTTATATTTATCTGGGTTCTTTTTCATGACTTCGTGCATCGCGTCCTTCGTGTCCTTGAGGATATCATCCAAGAACACGACAGTCCCCGCGCGAGTACTCATTCCCAGTACCATTCCAAAGTTGATATGCGCACACCTATCCGCCCACTCGAACCCCATGAGTTTCAAGATAGCAAATAGCTGCTGTAAGTGAAGATCCTGCTGACACGCAACAACATAGATCATCTTATCGAACTTGTACTTCTCCCACCTCTCCATCGCGGCGCCAATATCTCGAGTGAGGTAGAGCGTAGTCCCATCCTTCTTCTGGATGATTGCCTTTCCGAGTTTCTTGTTATACGGGGTAAGATCAATGATGACTGCCCCCTCATCTTTTTGCGAGAGTCCCTTTTCCTCCAGAATCCGCGCCGCCTTCTCCATAGATTCCTTCAAGACCTGGCTTTCCCCAGAGTAGACATCATACTTGATATTCAGCCTCGCATAAGTCTCCTTATACTTCTCAATACTCAAATCTCTAAACCTCGCCCACAATGCCTCCGCATCCTTATCCCCTCCCTCCAGCTTTGCAAAAAAGGCCCTCGCCTCATTATCCGTCGTGCTTGTCCCATCCTTGAGTACATTTCCTGCCTCGTCCTTGGTCGCGGTGGCATCCTTCTCCGCTTTAATATCCTTATTCACCGTAACATACACCTCGTACAAATGATGGATGGGGTCCTCTTCAAGTTCCTTCTCGTTCCCATACCGGCCGAACCCGACAGCCAATACGCCAAACTGCTTCCCCCAGTCGCCGAGGTAGTTCATCCGGATAACTTCCCAGCCGCAGGCTTCGTAGAGGTTAGCGAGGAAGCCGCCAATGATGGTACTTCGGAGATGGCCGGCGTGGAAGGGCTTGGCGATGTTGGGGGAGGAGAACTCTACGATAACTCGCTTGCCATTGCCGGTGGGGGAGGGGCCGTAAGAGCGAGGGTTTTTGAGGATTTGAGGGATGATTAGTTTTGGGAGGAGGGACTCGGAGAAAAAGAATTGGAGGAAGACACCCGCGGCAACGGGGGGGTTGATGTAATCATTTTGTGGGAACTACCAATATCAGAATCATCACACATTATAATAACAGATCGAGGTAGGAGGTTGGGCTTGTTTGGATTTTTTGGGGGGGGCGTTGGGGGAGGTATACCTTCTCTGCCCACTCCTTCGCCAACTCCGCTGGCGCCTTCCCCTTAACCCTCAACCTCGGCACCGCCAGAATCAAATCCCCCTTCTCAAACTGATTCGTCCACTCCAGCGCCGGGTATATCAGCGCCGAGTCCACGCCCGAGATCTTTGCTAGTATCTCTGCGATGTAGCATCGGAAGATATCGACGGGGTTGGACTCGGGGTTTGAGTCGGGGAACTTTGTGATTTGCTCCTTGAGTCCGAGGGATGAGAGCATGGTGTTTAGGTCTTTCACTGAGGGGATATCTGCCATCTTTGATACTGCGTAGGTGTATGTTTGGGAGGTGGGGATGGTGGGGCCGTTGGTGGTGGTGGTGGTGGTGGGTGTAGTAGTTGTAGTAGTGGTGTAGAGTCGTGGAAGTGGGGCAGCAAAGCCGATACCCCGCGAAACCTGGCAGCTGGGTGTGTATATGGGAGGAGGATGGAATTGCCGCAGCTGTCGGGTGAATATATTCGCGAGGTGGGCTAGTTCTCGGCGAAGGGGCATACAGTGTCGTTTGCGAGTTGCGGGGTGGCAGGTGAGGGGCAAAGGTTTATATTATGTACTAGTACATAGTCTTTTGTTTCACGGATTGAGGCGCGGCAAAAACACGGGCCACCGCTGCATCATGACAACGTCGTTTGGCTTTGAATTATCTTCATGTTATGGCCCGCATTTCATACTACTTCACTGAATGCTCTCGTTTCGGGTGAAATACGGCTATAGAATGCGGTCCCGGTCTGGAGCTTTGAGCTGATCGCTCTATGCCCAGTTTCCATACAAACGTACTCATGTACACCAGCATTGGAGCTTCGATAGGCATACCCAACCCCTCTGACATACAAAGTGCCCCTTTACCCTCTGCATTCCCGAGTGCAAGTCTAGGTACAATACGCCCGCCACTTCATCACCACTCCACATCACCACCTCTGCACCACAAACGTCAAGAACTGCAATCTAAGTAAGCAAGAGAAAACCACAAGTTGAACCCGCAACACGCTGCACCACACATACAACTTATAAAACGGTAACTAAATGCTTATGCAAAAAAAAAAACACATCGGTATATAAAAAAAAAAGGGAGGCGTGGAAGGGATTTCATGGTATCATTTCCAGTGAAACTAGAAGCAGAAGACTTGATCTGCAAGCTTACTGACTGTCTTGGCTGGGGCATAGCCGAGAGCTGTACAGGCCTTTTTCATCGCACTGATCATAGGCGGGGGGCCACAGAGGAGGATCTTCACATCTGGCGCTGGGGCAGGGCAGAATGCCTACACGCATCAAATTAGCAATCGTTCCCCATTCCCATCCTCGACCCAACATACCTTAATCATATCCGCCGTCACAAACCCCACTCCCCCTGCCCACTCCTCCGGTGGGTTATTCAACACATAATACACCCTCAGCCTCCCCCTCCCATTCTCCTGCTCCCTCGTAACAAGCTCATCCAGCTCCTCCTTCAACAAAATATCCTCGACGCCCACATTCGCAAAAATCAGATCCACCCTCGTAGCATCCTCTTCATTCATCAAAATCGCTCGAATAATCTGCAACATGGGCGTAATCCCCGTCCCGCCCGCAATCATCCCAAACGCACGAACCAGGCCGGGGGTGTAGACCATTTGCCCCTTGGGGCCTTTGACTTTGATGGTCTCGCCCACCTTGAGGTTCGCGACGTACTTTGAGATGTTTCCAGTAGGGTATGATTTGATAAGTAGGTCAAAGTAGCCTTTGTCGGCGGCGTCACTAGAGACGGGGGTATAACTGCGCACGATCTCCTTTCCGTCAATGGCGGCGGAGAGGGAGACGTGTTGCCCGATGGGAAGGCCGAGAATGTCACTTTTGCGGGGGAGGGCAAAACGGTATCTGTGACACATCCTATTAGTATCGGCCTAAAGGGTCTGGACAGAGGGAGAATATCTACATGGCAACATTATGCGAAATCTCCGTCTTCTCCCTAAGCTCAAACTCCTGCCAGTCTGCCCCAGCATTCAGCACTCGCCTCGACGTGCCACGATAGACTTTATACGCCATGAGCAGGGCCGCGACGCCTGCGGCGTAGTGTGTCCATTCCGTCTTGACGATAGCAGTACCAACAACCATCAGCCCGGCGGGGATGTACAAGCCGTGCAAGGGAGTGCTGAGGAGATTCTGCTGGTTTTTGTTATCTTGCGCAGTGGCCATTGTGAGAGGAATTGAGTATGACTTCTTCTTCTCTTTTCTCCTATTACTGCTGGATGGATGGTCAACTGAGAATCACAAGTCGGTGTATGGTCTGACATTTTTTTTTTTTCTTATCAGTATCAAGGGCTTGGCAGGCCACTCAACAAAAATAGTATTACCAGTAGCGTCCTTTTGCCTATATCAGTATCAACAATACTTTGCATATATAAAGATACACGTAAACTATACGGAGTATACATAACGAAACAAGTCAACCCCATATATTTCACACCGTAATATTAAACACAACGGTAAACTTATTCATATGTAAGATTATGAGGACAGGAATTGTTCTTCGCTGGCATACCATACCCTGAAATAATAATATGTGACAGATAAAAAGAGTCTTGGCACGAGATCCTTAACGGACCCTCCTACATCGCATTACTGTTACCCCCAACAACCTCTCACTGCTCTTCTCTGCCTCTCCCCCACCCTGGGACACATAATTACTCGATTAGGATGCATAATGTCCGTAGCCAATCGTTTGAGCCTCACTCAAAGTGCGTGAATCTACAACATTCCACCTACAGTAGTTCCTAAAACCGTACGTCCCAGGCTGTAATTAGGCAAGGGGTCACGGAAAATGGTTTTGAATGAAGGATGACAGAGGAATGGATGACTGGAAGATAAACCCTTCGGTTACTGTATAGTGGATTGTCTGGTTGCCGTATTGATACAAGGAGGGCTTGTGAAGAAGGATGTGGTTGTCAGATAGGATCAGTTAATAATTTTCATTTGTCTCATACTATGGAAATGTTGCGGCGGAGGTATGATAGTAAAAGAGAGGGGGGCAGGGGTCATCTGTTATAGCAATAGTTTCTGAGAACGTAGGCTCACCTTTTCGAAACTGCTTGACCGACTGTTTGACTTTTCCCTACTCCGTATATACTGCAGACACGCGAAAATGACTTGGACTGGAGGGTCTTTTGCCAAGTGCCCAACCTCCCACATTAGGTAACCTAGATGAAAGCTGTCCCAAAGAGGGAGCCAAGCATAACCCAGAATAGTCTGGTTGCACGACCCACCAACGAAGTCGAATAGGTACCATAACGAAAGGTAGGTATACGGGTTTATTATAATAGGTACAGTTGGCGCAGGTTTAGCTATAATGGCACAGAAAGGCAGATGACAAGAAATATTTGAAGGTATGAGCCGAGAGCCAGAGCTATGGATAAAGGACTATTTCTGAATTGTATGTACCTATGTCCAATTGAGCAATTGAGGGTAGGATATTCCGTATTATTTCGAGAAATTGACTAGCGTATTCAGAGCTGTCAAAGTCGGCAAAAGTAGATTTTAGCTACCACACAAAAATAAATCGGTCTGGGCACGAGAACACAAAAGTATGGAATTATGCTCAAGAAGGTAAAGTACCGCATACCGACATACTGTATACAACAAACGACAAGAATCAACCTCATCGAAGGTAACACTTTTGATGTTTTGTAAGATTTAGATAGCAAACTCAGAGATTACGAATGCGAATTCCATAATGAGGTTTATCTATTTATTTCTATACTTGAGTTTATTTGTTTGTTGTGTTTGGGGGGCACACCAAGATGCACACGAGTTCTACCTACAACCTATATCAGTGCTTGATGCAAATATTCCACGGCATCTACCTGGGACACGGAAGGCCGGCCATCCCTGCGGTGGGCTGTACTGGCCTTGTTCAACCACTTGACACTGCCGTAAATAAACCATTCAAGGAATATTTACGTGAGTTCACCGATCAGTATATTGAAAAGCATGAATCACAAAGACCTTCCTTAGTTACCGATGGATGGACATTAAGTGACAAGCGTACGGTATCATGACAACACATGTTGTTGGGGACCAGTTCTGCAAGGTATGGTTTGCAAGGCATGCCGGGATGTTGGAATAACCCTTCCATTTATGGCAGTCAAGATCACCAGCTACAGGTCAAGGGTATTCCAGCTACTAGTTTTGTTATTGGCGATGGTAGTGTTGATCCTGAGTCCGAGTCTGCTGATTCAGTGTCGGGCGCTGAGTTGGAAACCTTCTACCGCTCTATTCCAGTCAGTGGGGATGATACCGATGCGTTTAGAATACACCTGGGTGATTGAGGATCATGTTCACACTATTCCCTCCTCCATTACACCTCCATAGATAGATACCAATTTACACACAGAGTCATTTTTTGATATTGTATTGTGGGATAGCTGCGTGATGTAGAGGCGGAATGTGCATTCCCGCGGCTCGGTTATTCTGACAGCTCTGAACGCACTAGTCTACCGCAGACATTATAGGATATATCAGGCTTCAGTCCCTTCTTCCCAATCATCAGGAAAGAAAAATGGGTCCTGGTGGGGTGTCATCATTTCTACCTCATTACTTCCCAAATAGGCAACCATCTGTAGGAAATGAACTGCGATCTGCTTATTCAGCGCAAATATTCCAAACCAGACTAGTGTAAATTACCCTCAACCGTCTCTCTCTCAACCTTACCCCTCCTTCCAACTCGATCATCTCTTCCTTCACACGGCGTCAACATCCACACAAGAGATCGAAGGTAGCAATCCACAAACCCAGGCCGGGCAACATCATATATATACCCATCCTTTCAGAAAATATATTTACATTTATACTCTCCCAATTGCATTTCTCTTCCTCTACTTAGGCACTCAAGTAGCTACTCTGCACATGCATATGGATGGTCTACGCCACGACGACTATCGCCTGAACAACACGCCCAAACAGCCTCAGCAACATTCCATCAACTCTGCACACAAAAACTGCCTCGGGGCTACACCAAGACAAATATAAAAACCCATAAGAATAGCAAAAAAAGGAAGGAAAAAAGGGTGGGTAAACCAAGTATGTAAGGGAAAAGTAAAGGTAAAAAAAGTCGAATACTACAAATACCTAAGGGAAAACACAGACACAAAGAAAATAAAAGGAGGCTAGTACCTGTCGAGCAAAAAACAAAGAAGCAGAGAAGCAAAAGGTAAACACCAACCCCGCCTCGTCCCCACCAGCAAAAGATTAAAAAGAAACCCAATGAATGAATGCCGCACAAAAAAAACCAATTGCCACGATGATACTAGCATCTCTAAAGTTCTCCCTACCCATGATACCCTCTCCACCCATATAGCTACTTCACCCGTAGTTTCCTCCACCTATTCCTCCCACGAACCCACCATATAGAGAAAAAAAGTGACTTAAGGAAAATCGCACCATACAAAATAAAAATCAGTAGGAAACAGCGCAAGCCAACACGAATGCAAATATATGAATAAAAGTAAAGGAAAGCCTTCCTTCTCCCCAGATGTGGCGTGTATTTCGTCTGAAGGATTAGGGAATGAGTTGCTCGCACGGGCAGGGTTTGGCTGTTGTAGGTTCCTTGTGTGGGTGGTATGCTGATCTGGATACCTGTTTTTGACATGTGATACGATACAGACAGGGATGGCTGTATATGACTGGTCAGTATCAACGAATGTGTGGTATGGTGCAATGCTATGAAAATTTGATAGTGCCGCAATGTAATGCGATTGAACCCTGTAAAATTGATTGTACCTGCCCCTTTCCCAGCTGATCACCTGCCAGTGTTGTGTAGGCTGGAGTGTGTTATGTTGTTTTGTCTTTGTCTCAGAGACCCACCTCCGAGAACCCTCTATCACCCGTCCAAGGGATATCCACAGCAAACCTCCCCTCATCTAGGTAAATACTCTTGCACAGGTAAACAAAAAAAAACTCGGTAGCTCTAGGCGTGGGTGGTATATCGGACGGATATGTCGATCGAGAAATTGGTTGCCGGGTGCCTAACCTGCCTTACTGAGTTTAAGGCAATATAACTTCATATCCACCCAGCAGATAAGCCAGAATCTCCCCTTAACTCCGCCGTGTGACCACCATTGTCTCGCGATCCAGAAAAAAAAGCTATTCCATTCCTACACCACATTTTACAATTCCTCATCTTAAGAGTTCACCTTCTTCCTTATTGAGGTCGGTGGCCCCATCAACCCTGGCTCATCCGCCGCCCCTGACACCCTTCTATCACCACCCAAGCTCCTTCTTGGTAGCGAACTCCTTGCTGCTATTGTTGCATGGACCCTTGGTGACCCTTGATATCCTGCTATACCACTGATTCCTATGCTCGTGGCCCTCCTCGCAGGAGATGCAAACCCTAGGGTCGATGAAGGTGTATCAAACACATCACTGTCGTCATCACTAGTGACGCCGGCCTCGCCATTGCCCTTGTTGCTTCCGTTGCTATCCTTGTGCTGGTGGCCCATCCCACTCTTCTTGCGTTCATTAGGCGCGGGTAAGTTGCTACGAATTGAGGCTTTCATCGCAGTGGTGTAATCATGCCGACTCATCGCCAAACTAGGTGCGACTCTTGTGGGTGATGCAGTGGGCTTGCTTGTACTCTTCGCCTGCGGTAAACTGCTTAGGATAGCACTACCGCCTAAGCTCGACCGAGAATTCACAGAGGTTGTTGTAGTGACAGAAGCTCGTGAGCTTGGGCGGTTTGGATCACCAGAAAACCGATTAAGTCCGGACAACTGCTCCACCACCTCCATCCTTGAAAGGGTTTTATTCGCCGGTCTGTCCCCCATCACGCCGAACGATAGCCTTGAGACTGGTGCGTAACTCGTTGACGAGGACCCGGCCGTGTCGGCTGACGATGTCGATATACTCGAGGCTGGCCGGCCTCCTCTGGATGACCGGCCGGATCCGTTCTGGGCTAAAAAAGGGTAGCTCTGTTGTGGACTGGGAGAGGCGCGTGGTGGTGACAATGATGGTCCTGGTAGCTTTGACCGTGCCGATTGGACTCTTTGCTCTAACCGCTGCATTTGCCCAATCAGGCCTCGGATCTGGTGAAGGGATTTGGACTGTGGGATAGGAATTCCCGTTGAGTTGGGACCAACTGATTGCCCCCGCCCATTGCGGCTTCTTGAGTAATTAGCTGGGCGAGGAGTGGATGATGGGTCGAATGGTGTAGGTAGGCGTGAAGAGCCTGATGCTGTTGTGGATGTTTCTGATATCGGTGGAGAAGGAGGTGTGGGTGACGTTACACCGGTGCTACCGGATTTCTGTGAACGGTTGCGGGGTGTCGCTGGTACAATATCTGATATGACCGATGCGCTATCTTCGGATATAGGTGACTGGTATCCTGGGCGATTGTACTTGGAGGTCATAGATAGTGCATGCTGCAGCTTCTCGTGCGTAATTTCCTGCTCAATCCTAAGATCTGACAGTTCATCCCTCAGTCTCTGCACCTCAATTCTTAGTGCCTCCCGCTCAGCCTCTCCAGCATTTATATCGGCTTCCAGCATGACGGCCCTCTCTATTGAGACATTATACTTTGTCTCTAGGTCCTCTAGAGACGACTTTACTATTCTCTCCTGAGTCTCAAAGTGGTCATTGGACACCTCCACATCCCGGAGGCGCAGCTGTATGTTTCTATTTTGTTCTCTCAAAGTAGTAACCTCCTTCTGAAGGATATTCTGTGCAGAATTTGCCTCGGCCTTGGACTGCTTGTACTTCGTCTGTTGATAAATTATCACATGTCAGTAATGAGTACTTCTTTAGAACAGAGCGGGTAATAATAAGCTGACCTTCCACTCGTCAACTTCGTACCGTAGAGACTCGTTTTTCTCTTTTAGAGTCCGATGTTGCTTTTCCGATGCTTCCAACTCTTTCTCCAGCTCAGCTTCCAACTCCCTCGAACTAGCTTGGAAGTCTGCAAGCTCAGACTCGAGAGTTGCTATCTGTGATTTGTAGAATTCCAGCTCTGCCGCGACATCGGGATCCAGCTCCTTTGATGGCATCGCTAAATCCTCGCAAAGTTAAATTCGTGCTCCCTCCCTATTACGGTAGCGAGTTCGCAGGCTGGACGTTTATTACGTTGCTATCTTATCGAAGCCCAGCTAGCTTCTTGCTCCGACACCTGTTTTCCCGCTGTACTTCCCTTATAGACTGACTTCTCCGACTCGTCGGATTGTGAGAGGTGAATCAGAAGGTGTCGGTGGAGTCGCTCTTCAATGTCACTAAGCGAGCTGGGGTGCTGGACAGCTGTAGGTGTTTAGGATATTGAGTGAGGGGATGTTAAATTTGAAGGGAGATGACCGCTGGACAGAACCCTGACTGGACGAACGAACGCCGCGGCGCATGTAAACCCCTGCACCTACCAGTTCCCTGAAATTGGCAGCGTCCAACTGATCAAGCGCGCGACTGACCTGAGGAGCTCGAAGTATTTATTATCTGGTGAATCTTTCTCTTTTTTTTGTTTCTATGTGCTTCTTTCCCAATGCCAGCTCCTCTATTTCCTCCCAATGGTACCACCGGTTGGTAATTAAGTGGTCTGTTGTAACGTCACCTTCGTCAGTATGTCATATACAGAAATTTCTCGTTGTCGTGTCACTCGTTCGATCATGAATTCATTCAATATGACGGATGTGTGCTTCTCCCCGAGAGAGATAACCAGGTTGATTTTGTCGGCGCAAACAGTGGGAATCTAGGGCGTCTATTTTCGTGCTCCTGACCCAAGGTGAACTCGAACTGGGAGGAGGGGAGAAGCAAAGGATAGCAACAGGAGGAGGAGGGAAGGAGAGTGCAAAGCAACTCGAATCAGTTGGAGCAGAAAATGGTTTTCTACTTACCATGTAGCCGTGACCACACAGATGTTTGTGGACAGGCAAGTCAGCACGCAGCACCACACCCTGCCCAGCTAACCGTTTTCTGTTGTATTTCGATATCTGTTTGAGGTTCAAGACATATGCCAGTGCACAGTACTCGAGTACATCCATGTACCGTTCCTTAGTCAAGTCAGTATCCGCATGTAGGTCCAGAACAAAGTGTTTTTTTTTCTGCTGTATGGAGTACAACCGCTGCTGTATCTATCTAGCCTCCAGTGATCTCGGCAGGCCCCTGTGCTGGGGCCGCACGTATTCGAGAAACTGTTGGGACAGAAAAAGGAAAGGCTGCTCAGCTGTTACCTACTACAGGTTGCAGAGCTGCGAGTCTCCCAGATATATTACACCTCAAGCTTTGCCTGGGCTCGAAGTTCTCTCTTGCATTGCGCTGCATGCTCATCTCTATACTTACTGGTAGGAGAGGGCATATCCGCCTCATAGCCTAAGGCCCCCTTCGGGGTAAGGGCGTATAGACTTCCAAAAAAAAAAACTTGAGAGCATGTACATAGGTAAGTATGACCGAATCAGAAAATATCGGCTATTTTTTTTATTTTTACATGTTTCACGTTTCCTTCCCTTCCCTCAATTACTCTACGACCTTACAGCCGATCTGTTCCAGTACGGCCACTTACTTCACCCATATCCGTAATACATAGGACAATTGCCGCTGCTGGAGCTGCTTTCTCGGCTGCGTTGAATGCAGGGGATCCCTCCCCAGGACCTGCATGCACAGGGGTCCCAATCAAAGGGGGGCCATACCGAGCTGGGGAAAAACCCGCCAAATCCCCGTTGACGTGAATGAGAGACGCCTAGGGTGATATCGATCTGGATATCTTGCAGTCAGATCCCCAGGAAAGAAGAAAACACTCTTTTTTATCACGAGAACAGTTTAAACAAACTTAAGGGGGCACCTAGCCTGGGCCATATAATACCTCCTGTTTCTTACTACTGAGTATGGTGCAATCTTCAGTTGGTATTTGCAAGGATGGGCTTGTGTGACACTGTTTATCAGGACATGTTGGACAAGCACGAGCTGATAATCGACTCCTCTGACCGTCCGCCAGCAGCCTCAAAGACCCCGGCCCCTCCAAACCGCTTCTCGAGCTCAATGACCTCCAGCCATACACCATTAAGAGGCTCACCATCCTCTACAGGCGTAAACCTTCTCCAGGCCTTCACAATCCCCAAAGCTGCAAAAACCCTCCATCCCAGCACAAAGGCGTCTTCAGATGAAGTAGCCCATCCCAATGGCGCATCTTCACCGTCCCGAGTCTTCCCCTTGCCCTCAATTTCATTCTGATACTCTATCAAAGCACCAATTCCATTTTTCACGAAGGTTAGTAGCCTTCCCATAGCAGCCCTTATTTCACCCTCGTCTCCTTGGTGCGTTAGTACTGCCCTCTCAGCAGTCTCTTTCCACAGGTCAATTTCCCTAACATCGTCCACCCATAAGTTTTGCTTCTCCTTTGTGAATAAAATGTCATTGCTCTTCCTCGCTTCATTCAACAATTCATGGATATCTTTTTGCCCTATCACCTTCGTGACCGCTGGCTCCAGTATTGAAGTCTGAAAGACTTCACCCAATTTCCTTACTAACAGCTCACTTGCTGCTAGTGGAACCATCGGGCAGGCTATGCGCAAGACATTCTGTGTCACAATGGCGGTAGCGTTTTCACGAATATCACGGTCATCGTCATTAAGGAAATTATACAACGAAATATGCAGCCGGAGGAGGGTTGAATATGACTGAACACCCAAGCTCGACGAGGATAGGTCCATCATAGGAGCCATTCCTTTCAGTGATTCAAGGGCACATTTTCTGCTGGTATACGGCTACCACTGTATGAGAAGGAAGATAAACCTTGAAGCGGGGAAAGAAACATACCATTTCATCATGTGAGGCAGCAACTACTTGCTCTATCCACTGTAGCAAGAGCTCCTGCCTTTGCGTGCCTTTCGATGCCCATACCCTCAACATCACCTTCCCAAGCACCAGCAATGAGGCTTCCTTCAGCGGTATGGTTCTGGGCCGTTTAATCAAATCTAGAAGGACCCTCCAGTCAATGCCATGACTCGAGTCATCCTCCGCAAAACGCCTTCCCAGCACCATATCCAGCAACTGCATACATGCAACTCGAGCCTGTCCCCAGTTGGAGTCATCCATTGCTTTTTTCCATAGTATATTCTCTAGAGTACGTGCATGATCCCCACTCAAGTTCAACTTGGTGGGCTGTCCGAGAAGTACTCTGGCAATTGCCAAGGAAATTTCATCGTCATCACCTTCGATTAGAGAGAAAACTTCTTCGACCACACTAGAAGAGGGCCCAGTTTTCATGACGCAGTGAGCCATTATCACTGCTACCTGATCCCTGAATATAGGATTCCCAACAATCTTGGAGTCACTATAGGGTTCTGAGAGAACTGTGTTTTTTGTTGCATACTCCGATAACACATTCCGGAGCGGTGTGACAGAAGCTTGGATTGCATCGATAGATTCTATATGAAGAGTCAGCCGGCTCATTCACAGAAAGGCCGTTCCATCAGAACCGTTTACCTAGAGAAAACGCCCCCAAAGAAGCTGTGAAGTTCTTCTCATAATCGAACGCAACTAGCCCTGCAATTTCCAAATACAATGCCCGGGTGACAAGGCATTTGTTTGCCCTTACCAACCTCTGAAACCCACCTTTGAGGATTTCGGCAATATCTCTCGCAACCACGGGGACTTGCGCACCCGTGGCGACAGGCACCTGCCCTACTCTCCGCTCAAGCATGCATTTCACAGCACATAGATTTCCGTGGAGTGTATTTTGTTTCCATGTCTTTTCTTCCGTATTCAAAAGACTTTTAATCTCTTGTATACACTCTCCTGGCCCCACGAGAGTCACATATGCCTTTGCCGCCACCTCACGGACTTTCCATATTTCGCACTTCATACACTCTAGTATCAATGGCTTGAACCCCTCCATTTCTGGGTATCCAGGGGAGACACCTAGCCTCGATACAAGTGACAGAGCAGGGTACACCATCTCGACAATTGGAACATTTGAGGATGGCACAGTAGCGGGTGGTAATGACAGGCTTTCCACCCCTCTGCGCAGTTGATTGAACAAAACGCCCTGTACTGCAGGATACTTCTGAAAGAACCTCTTTGTCGTGTACAACTTTGCCGTAAATGAATAATCATTCCTACTTCTGCTTGTCCCGAACAAGCGGTTCAACAGTGCTGTGAAAAGCATCAACCCAGCATTCCGGATGGCCCAAACTGGGCTAGCAAAGCAGCTCACTGCTACCCCGAGCCCCTGGCCAATAAGATCTGAAACTATGGGGCCAAGACGGGAATCGCAAAACAGGGCCTTGATGCAATTAAGTGCGTGAACTTGGGGCAAGTCCAACTTCGTACCACCACCACTCTCAATGCTTTCCTTTTTGCCGCCGGTCTTCTTTTCCAGTGGATGCATTTCTGCAATCTCCACAAATTTTGCAAAAGTCTCATGTAGCAGTGGGCGATGGGTGTCTGTCTCAGCTGTCAATATCCCAATAATCAAAAACGGAATGCCCGCAGATCTCCGTGTAATTGCTCCTGCCTTTGTTACGATGAGGGAAGAGTTCTCTGCAAGCCACCGCCTGGGAAGCTCTCGCACTGCAGGGTCTGGGCAGGCAAAGCATCGCTTGGAGAGCCGCAAGAGACAGGGTGAGACAGCCGAGAAGGCACCAGGGTGCCGGCTATTTGCAAGCTGGGCAATCAGCAGCTGGCCGCTGCGGGAGATGTCCTCGTGGTTTATAATATCTGGGTATGGTGCGTGGGAAATGAGCACACTGAGTAGCTCACTGGACTCCTTGATGACACGCCAGGAGTACGACATCAGGGCTTGGGTGGCCACATCCCCACCTACAGAGTAGAAATCTTCTACCCCGTCATCCTCTCCGTCTTCTGGCCCCAGTATATGACCCTCTGGTGCGGCTGCGCAGAGCACGGGCCCCACTAGGCCCCACATATCATAACAAAAGTCGATTAATTTCTGGTGCAATGCTCGCCATGTAGTGATCTCCTCTCCGCCGGAACATGATATATGATCAGATATATCCTTCCGCTCGAAGATCAGCCTCAGCCCAGATATGACCCCATGAATGGCCGCACAGTCTGCCACACCCTCAGCTAGCCCGCCAGCCTTGAGCTTTGCGAGAAATGTATCACACAAGAGGGCGTTCACGAGGTACATAACATACTCCAGAGGAGTGGCCAGCGTTACCCAGCCCGAGGCACCACCGTCCCCACCCAACAGATCCCCCTCAATCTTGAATCCTCCCTCCCACGTTATAGCTGCCTCGTAGGCAATCTCCAGTACTCTTGCTAATCCATCGGCATCTCTTGCTCTCCCACCCCCAGCTCTCACCTTGGTGAAACAGCGCCGCAAGAAGCGGACATCAAGAACCTCCTTTGCACATGACGCTGGAAGCAGCCCCACCTTGATAACACCAGCAGCCTCAGCTCGAACGTCCTCGAAAGAATGGAAGAGGCATTCGAGAAGTAGCCTTGCCATTCTCCGTCCTTCCTGGGTGGGGCCATCAAATATCGGTACTCGGAAAGGGAATTGCGAAGAGCTGTTTTGTGATGCATTCCGCCCATTGCAGGGATCGCACATAGAATGTTCTTTAGCCCCAAGACCTGGTGGTGGAAGGTCCAACCCACTGCCAGCCCACATCTTCAGCACCCGCAATGCCATCTCCACCCTGGGGAAACCCTTCCCAGGCAACATTTGCGAGCGGATAAACCCCACATACCACTCCACAAACCGCCGTGTCTCCTCAACCTGCGCCTCCAGTCCTCGAGCCAATTCCTCCCCCTCCAGTCCACCACGGCGGCGCTCTTTTATGGCTCTCCGAGCAGCGAATGCTGACCCCGCTGCAAGCCGCTCGATAAACGCTCTGATTTGTCCAGCGACTACATTCCGAGCTTCAGGATCGGTCAAGGCATGGAAATTAGGAAGGTGAGCCCGTAAGAGAGACAAAGAAACAGATGATGGCAACCGAGTAGTTTGCCTCGAAGCCATGAGAAGCGTAAGTGCAGAGATGCGAATAGGAATAGAGGGGTGTGTGAGGAGCGGGGGTAACACATGAGGCGGGAGATGCATTGCTGCGCTAGCTGTAGGAGCCTGCCCAAGAGGAGCCTCTGTAGTTGGGGAAGGATGCGAATCACCTATATCATCAACGAATCCAATCTCCCTTCCCACGCGGATACAGCATAGCCATGCATTAACGTCCCATTCCTCACCAGTCTGTATCCCGGAACCACTCACCACCCCAAACCCCGCGATAAAGTCCTTCAGTCCATCAGCTCCAGCTAGCTTAAACACGCCGGGGAGGACATAGGTCGTTAAATTCCCCCGTGCGAGTGCACAGGCCTTATCTTCCCCTGCCTCTCTCACTCCTATATCCTTCATGGAAACCAATTCCCCTCTTAACGCCGCTCGTAGCAAGCCATCCCAGGCACTTGTCCATTCAGCTACCCCAAGCTTTTCTTGCTGAGGGTATTCGTTCAGAAGCTCACTTTTCCGGGAAGTGATGAGCGCAAGGAAGGTTTTTGCAGAGGCGGACGCAAGTGCGCGGTCGGCTGAGACTGTTGTGAGGAGATGCTGGAGGAGGAGGTAACCCCGCGGGTGGGGTGAAGATGATTCAGCTGCAGCGAGGAGATGTTTGGCCGAGACGGTCTTGCGGGAGACGAGGACTTCGAGGATGTAGTAGGCGGCTTTGCGGCGGCGCTCGGAGATACTTTGGGAGGGAGTTTGGGAAGGTGATGGTGATGGTGGTGATGGAGTGGATTGGGGCATTGTGCCAGAGAGCCCGAGAAGTGCCAGTGTCTGATGGACTAGATGGGTAATGTATACATCTATCTCTTCTTTTTCATATCCCGTGGGTGCTGGCGAGAGTAGAAATAGATCTCGATAACAGGTGAGTACCGTCCCATATAGATCTTTAAGTGCCTTCATCAGTGCCGCAGAAGCAGAGGAGTCGAAATTTGCGAGGAGGAGATGTGTGAGCGTGGTAAAGAGGGTGATGTGGTGGGATGTTGCATCTGATTGTGAGGCGGAGGGATTGGGGTGGTGGAAGGGTGTGCGGAGCAGATGCTGGATTGAGGTGGGGAGGAGGTCGGAGGGGGTGGTGGCGCGGATGAGCCATGTGGAGAGGACGTCGCAGGTTGTGGTGCGATGGGGGTTACTGAGGGAGGGGAGGGAGGCGGTATGGAGTATGAGGGTGAAGAGCTGGCGGGTCGCGTTGGTAAGGGAGGTGGTGTGGATATGTTTACTACTATAGCTGGTGGGGGTTGGGGTTAGCATGATACTGTATCCTGTTATATATATGAGCAGGCCACATCCACATCCACACCCACACCCACATACCTACCCTCGGCCCTCTGCAATTGCCTCTGTCCTCGAGCTCCCCCCCGCTCTTCCTCCACCACCGCGCGGCGCCTGCAATGAAACCAACCACGCCCTAATCTCCCTCAACAACCCCATCGATAACGGCACCTTCTCCCGCCGCGTCTCACCCGGCAATCCATCTCCATCACTGGCATATTGAGGTATTCCAGCCTCAGAAAATATCGCCTGCAGTGTTGACATTGGCAAGGAAGCCGAAGCCATAGTTCTTGTTTTGTTCGCGAACTGTGTGTATATGTGCGACAGCCCGCAGCTACCAAAAAAAAAAAAAGCAACTAGAGGAATTACTCGAGTACCTACCTAGATAGATCCAAACAACTGTAATGCAAAGAAACTACCAATTACTGTATGGTATAATAAAACAATAGATTCTTTAAGTATGCTGATAAGTATGTATGTCCCATACTTTATGGTATGATGTACCGTAATGCAAGAACAGTACCCCCAGTCCGTGAACAACGACGGCAGAGGTATAAACGTGCAAGTCAAAACTACTTCCTCTGTTGGGTAAAGACTGTTTGCTATCATCCATCACTAGACTTAAAACTCTTCCAAGTCTTACCATCCACGAAAATTATGGAAATTGACGAACAATCCGTACACTAAACCGAATATCATGTTTCCCGCTAAACATCCATCCAGAGGCATCTGCTGTCGGTCTGGAATGAGTCGTCAAGAAGTCAAAGACGACGACTTTGGCGCCAAAAATCGACAGTGTCAAAGCAGAGGTTAGATTGGAATCTCAAATATCGCGTGCAAGTGGTATGAGAGTGAACCATTTAATTTGATAGTGGTCTACCGGTAGTGTGCAAAACTGTACTGCCAAGATTTCGATTCAGTTGCAGTTATCTGATTCTGTAAAACGTCAGGGTGGGAAATTCCCGGGAAAAGAAGAAAGGAAAGTATTTCTTAGCGTAGGTAGATAAAGAGTCTCCTGAAGGTGGGGTGTTTATCTGATTCGTTTTTTCATCTTGGATGAGAGCGGTGCCAAGACCGGGGGGGTTAGTTAAAATCAGCTAGAAATCTCTTTTGCACGGAGTTACATACCCGCGTACCTCTTATAAGTTTACTTTATATACAACAGAGATAAGAACAAAATAAACGAGAAAAGGAAATGAGATGAGAAGCGGTTGATGGAAATGACCATTTTACCCAAATTCTAAAAAGTACTGTTACACCGACACCCTTATGCGCTACACGAGAAACATTATGTACTACTCTTTGCGTTTGGGGATGGAGGGCTGAGGGGGGTTAGGTAGGAAGGGAGGGAGGAGGGGACGTGTCCAGATACAAGGCGGCCCACCCACACCAAAGTAATCTGGTCCTCTGGAAGGATTTTCCCTCTACCCACTCTGATCCACCCCATACCCCTCGCAAGCCAACCCAACTCCCCTCAATCCTCCAACCCACTACCAGCTACCCACTATCCAAACCCAACTCCCACCCCCGCTCACCACACCACCCTCCTACCTACTCCCACTCCTCCTCCTCCCTCAGGGCCCTCCCCACTATTTGCCATAACCCCGCCACCGCCCCCGTCAACCCTCCTGCCACCGCCATCGCCCTCGCCCCTCTCGTACTCTTCCACAGCGCTCCCGCTAGCCCCCCTGCCAGCACTCCATTCGCTCCATCCACCTTCCCCCTGACCTTCCCAACCCCCGCATTTAAGCACGTATACGCCAGTGCCAATACCCCCGCATTATTCCCCAGAAACGGGCCTCGCCGCGTAATATGATTAAGCACTGCATTAAGCTTAATCTTCGAGGGGGCAGCCCTCGGAGTCTTTTTAAGTCCCTCAATTAACCCCCATAAACCACCCGTACTGAGACCCAGGAGATATGTTGTCCCGGTGGAGTAGCAGAGGTCATCAGTGAAGGAGCGGGAGGGGAGGGCCCCCGTGTTGGAGCCAGGGAGCAGAGTAGATGGGTCGTCGAGGGTAATATAGTTTAAAGTACTGCTGGAGAGGTCGGCGAGGGGGTGTAGGGAGGAGGGGTCGTAGGTCGGGGTGGTGATGAAGGAGGAGAGATCTTCAGCTGTTGGGCTGGCGGGAGCAGAGGGGCTGGTGGGGTAGGGGTTGTCAGTTGTGGAGGAGAAGCTGGATGAGGCCCTGGTGCTAGTGCCGACGGATGATTTCCCAGTCAGGGCATTCCAGAAGGAGGCCATGATTGATATCTGACCCGGTAGATGTGTTGTATGTGTATATGTATGTGACAGCTTAGACTCGAGCCGTGAGAACTATGTAATGGGTCAGTCCAGCTTGGTTGATCGTTAACGCCCCAGTCCTACTCTTGAGTGGTGTAGCTGTAACTCAAGCCGTAGGTCCTTCCTTCCTTCCTTCCTTCCCTCCTTCTTTCCTTCCTTCCTTCCCTCCTTCCTTCCTTCCCCTTTTCTTTCCTTATTTCTTTCTCTCTCCTTTCACCCGCAACCCAACACAATCAACAGCGGGTGCCAGTCCTTGCCCCGGCTATATATAATCTTCACTCAATCCCTTTGAATAAATCCCTCGTTCGTATCTCTACCGCTTCCGTTTCTGTTCCCGCTCCTGTTTCGTGTCGCTGTGTTAAGCCACTTATTGCCGCAGAAAATCCTTCAACTTTTTTTTTTTTTTAAACGAGCCTAGGATGTAGGTACTTTTCCGCCCGCCTGCCAAGCAGCTGGTGATGTATATTTATCTTATCAGATTCTTCCCCTTGTGAGTTGCACACCGTCTGGTTGACACAAGCCGCTCGGACAAAATTTCAAATCTTTTCTCCTCGGAAATGGTTCTGAGACATGTCTTCCCACCACAAGACAATGTCTCTTCCACCCTGATGGGCCACCCATGTTACAAATCAGATAAATACTTTACAGTAGACTACTCCTTGTATCTGATTCTAGGAACGATACACTGGCGCGCACATTCAAATACTCCTGAGTAGCACGGATATCAAATTACACTCAATACAAACAAGTAGTATGAAGTATATATAGGAGTCATTATCCCATGTGATCTCGTTCCCAGACTCTTAGGTTATCTGCGCTAAAGCTATACGACGCTGTACTATACATGTATATAAAGCAGCTGTCCAAAACTTGCTCTCATGTGAGCCTGCGGAGTGATCTTTAGCAGTTTCAGATTTGATATACCCCAACAATAAGTAGAGTCGATATCATGTATGTCCATCAAGACGCTCGCTCCATTGTAACTTCTGTACCATTGACAGGCCGAGAGACCTTGATTCGAGGTGGTGCAGGGCATCCGCCGAGATTGGCATCATCCCTTCTGAACATTTTAAATTAATATTCGTAGTTGGTGATACAGTATACTTGTAAATAATACAGCCGCTTTCCATACAGCTCATCTTCTGCTACTTACACCTATTCGCATTCAGCATAGCATCAGTATAGCGGTGAAATCTACTTGCTGTTAGATGATTTAATATCCGTGCTGCTGCGACACTGTATTAGGGACCCTGATGCTGACTGATCTCGTGCCCAGGCCGATTTATTTTTTGGGTGTGGTAGGGCTGCAGTTCTCTCACGCGGTGTTTTGGCGAATCTGATAAGAGATAAAATTGCAACCACAGGGACTCTATTACCCTGAATGCACCTTTACTACTACACTGTATGACTAGTACTCCCCACACACCCATAAATGTGAGACTGCTCACTGCTCCTGCCAGCACAGCAAACATTGTAATCCCAAAATACTCCTTGCAAAGCTCTTTTACAGCGACTTCTTTGTTCGTACAGAACTAAATAAAGAAAAAAGTACCTTCCACCCTGCAAGCTCCCAAAAAAGCA
>Ga0307514_10002148_pt1 | contig 21197 bp, 20 predicted proteins | sample 16_EM_MG_FD_203088 | JGI IMG/M metagenome (GOLD analysis project Ga0307514, IMG submission 203088) | Populus trichocarpa ectomycorrhiza microbial communities from riparian zone in the Pacific Northwest, United States - 16_EM | ecosystem: Host-associated > Plants > Roots > Unclassified | place...
GGGCATTATCACAATTCTGAGATATCTACGCTCTCATCATTCTGGCTACTTAACACTGGGAAAGACTGATATTCCCCGAAACCCTACTTCTACCCCAGTCCCAATCCCCCTGGTAGGCTACTTTGACGCATCACTCATGGACTGCGTGAAGTCCAGAAAATCCACCGGCGCCTATGTCTTCTTTTTACGTGGGGCACTAATATCATGGGCATCAAAACGACAAGGATTAGTCGCGCTTAGCTCAACGGAAGCAGAGTTTATCGCAGGCACGAGGCAGCTTGGGAGCTCGTTTGGATCATGAGTTTCTTAGAGAATACAGGCATGCCAGAAAAAGTACCCCTGCTCTACGGAAGGCGCGCTCGCACTGGCAAGACATAATGAATATGACCACGCACTAAACACATTCACGTCCGGGAAAGATTCATCGCACATATGGTAGAATCTGGCCAGTGCCTAATTGAGTATATCCCTACAAAGGATATAATCGCAGATGCGCTTACCTCGCGAACCGCTGGAGAGGCATGCAAGATCAATGGGGCTATTATTCAAGAACTCCCAACACCATCAATGCGGGGAATGTTTCGGCGTTTACCCAACGAGAAACCAACTGTATACTCATATCAAAAAAGAATCCCACTTTGTGGATGAAACTTTCCCACTGCCGAAAGGCTAAGGAACAACTAAGTGACCACACGATCTCGAATAACTAAGTGGTGAGAAGCATGTTATGCGCTCCCCAGTCGCAATGATGTGACGGAAGTTATCCCTGCAGACCACAAGATCTCGAATAAAGAGATGTGGAAGTTTTCCCCGCTTGTAGAAGTCTTTCCTACAATGTACACTCAGCGACTCACGATCTCAAATAAAGAGATGCGGAAGTTTTCCCCGCTTGTAGCAGTTTTTCCTACAACGTGCACTTAGTGAGACGACTCCTCTGATTAACCCCAACCTGCTTTTTGCAATTCCGTCACTGACAATCTGGACAAGTACAAGACACGTTTCAAGAAACTCGGTATAACGAGGGGAGGTGGAATATTTCCTTTGGTTTACTTTCATTGTTTATTTTTTTCTTTCTTTTTTCATGCGTTTATTATGCCTCTACCATACGCGTGTTAGTACGTCAGGCATACTAGGCATACGCTAGCGGGCTGGGCATGGGAGATAATAGAGACGACATCATGGAATAACACTCGAGACGCTCTATCAGGATGCTCCCTTGCTCTGATTTAGGAAGGACGTCCAGAAATTTGTGAAACGGCACGGCGCTATCATTTTATCACATCACTGTTATTTCATGACGTTCATGACATTGCTGTTGACGTCATATGTATGGCACAGCATACGAAATCTATCATATTCTATGCGAGCGAGCTCTATATATTGGACACTCGTCTCTACGATACTAATAAGCTTGCCTCTGCTATCAAATATATGAGCGTATACTATTCTGTCCAAGCATATACCTTGACTCATTGGGTGATCCTTCTAATCGGAGGGTCAAAATCTGTGATTTATAAAGCACACCCAAAAAATAAATCGGTCTGGGCACGAGATCAGAGTATGTATCCGTAAGAAATGTATATTGTATGTGTCAATAGCAATCTAGCTAGATTCCCTTTGTATATAGAGTACCCTAGGTACATAGTAGCTTTGATTTAGTAGTCTCGGCACTTGGACTCAAATCAAACGGAATTACAATTGAACACCGATCCCATTCCTTTCGGAGCAAACGCTACCATTTCATGAACCATAGCCCCAACGTCCAAAGAAAAGCTAAAACAAATCCCTTTTTGTGCAACGTCCCAGAAGATGAGAAACAAAAAAAAAGTCAGAAGGCGCTTAGATCTTGATGGCAGAGTCGATGGCCTTCTGCTTCTTGGCTGTATTTCCAATTCCGTTAGCATGTACAGATTACCAAGTCTTCTTGTGAGAAATAACATACCAATCCTGGCTTGAGCCTTCGCACCCATGATACCACCACCCCAATGCCTCTTGGCCTCTTCATACTTCTCAGAGTACCCGCTCTTGATGGCAGTGATAAGAGTGGCAAGCTCAGCTTTGTCCTCAGAGCGCACCTCAGTGAACGCGAGAACAGCAGCAGTTTTCTTATGGACAACAGTCCCGAGACGAGCCTTGCCCTTCACAATGGCATATGGAACACCCATCTTCCTGCAAAGAGTAGGCAAGAAGACGACGAGTTCAATTGGGTCGACATCGTTGGGAATCAAGACTAGGGACGCCTTCTTGTTCTCAATCAACCCAACAACGTGGTTCAAACCATACTTGACAGTGTATGGCTTCTTACTGACATCCTCCTTCTTCTTGCCATCAGCGATCGCCTGAGCCTCCTTGGTCAATCTCTCCTTCTTCTCGGCCTTGGTCTCGGGTCGGTATTTGTTGAGGAGGCGGAAGGTCTGGGTAGCAAGGTTTTTGTCAAGGGTGTTGTTGAACTGAGCGATGGCTGGTGGGACCTTAAGGCGCATCAGGAGAACCTTCTTTTGGCGTTGGTGGCGGACATACTCGGGCCATTTCACCATGCGGGAGAGGTTGCGCCTGGGTTGAATGTCCTGGCCGATACCGAAGTTTCGGCTCCTCTTCTCGAGGAGGGGGTTCTATACAGTATAAGATAATATCTTGCAAGCATATGGGAGGGGATAAATAACTTACTTTAGTCTTCTTCGCACCAGCCTTCGACTTGGGGAAGGGGGCGGGGGCGGCTTTTTTGGCAGGCTAAAGGTCATTGAGAAGAACCTTCAAATCAGCGAAAATTCAATTTCACAAGATTTTGAAGAAATCAACTCTACAGTCTCGCTAAGCAATAAAGCCATCGTCGAGACCAAGCCAAAGAGTACAGCAGTCAAATTTTCAGAATGAAATTTTGCTGATTATCGGATAGCATTGCACCCATGACCATGGGGGGAAGACAGCCATTGCAAGCACAGTCATATTTGACGGGAGTTTGCTATAATCCTCCGGAGCCAAATTGACTTGTTCTGTCAACAGGCAAACTTCTCAAATCTGGTTGAGACTTGGTGATGGAAAGGATCATAAGGAGCGTATTATTGGCTCCGGGGGAGAGAGATCTTACCATGGTGTTTGTCTGAGTGGTGATTCTTAGGGTGCGGAGGTCGTTGTCGATGGTTGACGTGGGAATGAGTGTGCAGATTCTCAGTGAGGAGGCTCTAGTTTGCAACTGTGGGCATAGGGCAGAGCCCTAAGTATTGTATTTTTATGCACGTGGCAGGCACCAAAACCAACTCCGTGCGCACTCCGACAAACAGCCATCTCATAGGCTAAGGCTTGTAGACTCAAAAAAAAATATCCCCCGAAGGGAGCCCTAGGCTATGAGACCCATTTCTTCGTGAGGCTTGTGCCAACTAGGTACTCACTGAACAGTGTCAAGCGTTGGCCAGAATACCGTGCCCTGCTGCATGCAGCCCAGTCAAGTTTTATGTGTCCCGGACACTTTCTGTACTAGACTATATGAGCAGATGACCACACTCCAGCTTAGACCTCTTTCTCAGGTACCACCCCCCTCACATCTCCATCCCCACGCACGCCTTCCCAGGCCACACCTGGTGTTTAATGTGCTTCAATGTTAGGGGGTCACTCACGGGTCTGTGCTTCACTGTGGAGATTCCAGATGTGTCTAGGAGTAATTCCGGTTTGCTGATGGATATATAACTGCAAGCGCTTCTGCAAGAGACCGCTAAATAACCGCCTGGGCACGAGTTACAATGTCGAACATGGAGGGATATCAAGCGGGAGTAGCTGAGAATTGCTCAGGAGGGATAGCTGGAGGATTGGTGGAAGACATAGCTGGAGAAAATATAAAATGAGCGGAAAGAGGCCTGCTGGCTGGCCCGATATTGTCCTTATATTGCTCTAAGATTTTGCATATGCACAGCGGTCATGCATATATGCACAAATATGCGCATATGCTGCCAAGCCCCTTACACCCAAATAGGAAGGCGGAAAAGCCTACATTCTTAAAACAAGAACCAAGGCTGATGTGTTTATCCCACCCGCGGAGGGAATCTGGAGTCGTGTGTGCTGGCTGCAACAGCACCGAGTCATGCGGAAGACTCGCCCACCATCTGCCGCAATATACGGCCTCAAGAGGCCCGCCGGACTCGCAAGGTATTGTTACCATACCACTGGCCGCCACATTCTGCTAGCCTCATTGTTAGCAAAGTACAATATGATCACCGCATCTACCCCTCCCCCACACTGTGCTTTACCGTGCTTTTGATCCTCGCTCAAAACCCCACCGTGGAGGCCTGCGATAAATTTCACCGCGGGCGCAACGGGGGAGGTGTTTCGTGGTGCCAGATCCTTCCCTCGGTTGGTTTCTTCGATTTGGAAAATCGCATGTGATCATACTGATCGCGTTATCGGAATCCAGCAGAGTATTCATCTCTCACATACTGAGCGGAGCTCGTATCGCTGGCTACAGGCTCGCCCACTCATATACTACAGTGGCCAGTACCCGACTTGTGTCTCCCAAAGTGGATAATCGAATAACGGACATAAAGTCCTTGCAGACTTCAATTAGGGAGCATTCCAATAAACCCATTCTGCTTCAGGGCCCATCCTCTATAAGTCTTCCACCTACGCTCTACCCAGAACTACAGATTCCGTCAAGAAACCCTTCCTCTACAAGAACCATGAGCTGCAAAGCCTTCACGGCTGCAGTTGACCAAGGAACCACGAGTTCGCGATTTTTGATTTTTGATCCTACCGGGACACCTAGGGTAGGCCATCAGGAAGAATTTCCACAGATTTACCCACATTCAGGGTGGATAGAGCATCGCCCCTATGACATTCTGAATTCGGTGCGTTTATGCATAGACAAGGCGATGGAAAAGTTCATACAGATGGGATATAAAGTGGAAGATATCAAAGCTCTAGGAATCACAAATCAAAGAGAAACAACAGTGGGTCTTCTCAGCGCATCAATATCCACTGTGGTGGGCAACTTCATTTCAGGCTAAAATGATACTATACATCAGGTTGTTTGGGATACGGTTACTGGGAAACCTTTATACAATGCAATTGTATGGCCAGATACTCGCACAAAAAAGCTCGTCCATGAATTGCGCAAAGTCGATGGGTCTGATAGACTGCATGAATTGTCCGGACTACCGTTGTCAACATATCCCTCCAGCGTGAAGCTCCTATGGCTGCTCCGACATGTCCCCGAAGTTCGTAAAGCATCTGAAGAAGGGCGTTTGGCATTCGGGACTGTTGATTCATGGCTATTATACAACCTTACTGGTGGCGTTGGCCGAGGAGTGCATGTTACGGATGCTTCAAATGCCTCAAGAACCATGTTCATGAACATCCACACTCTGGAGTATGATGACGACTTGATTGATTGGTTTGGAGTTGGGAAGGTTAAATTACCAAAGATTGTTGCCTCATCCGACCCGGATGCGTACGGATCGATTACTGATGGGCCACTTGCTGGAGTTAGGATTTCAGGGTGTTTAGGTACATTTTCTCCTTTCCTTGGACGCTATCATACTAACAGATTTTATACAGGTGATCAGAGTGCAGCACTAGTAGGGCAATGCGCTTTCAAGCCAGGGATGGCAAAAAATACCTATGGTACTGGATGCTTCCTTCTCTACAATACCGGCCCAAAGCCCGTAATATCGAAAAACGGACTCCTCACCACGGTGGCGTACACCTTCAAGGGGATAAAGGGACATGAGCGTGTATACGCTCTCGAAGGCTCTATTGCTGTAGCAGGATCAGCTGTCAAATTTTTGAGGGATAACTTGGGACTCATCAAGCGGTCTGACGAAGTTGGGGAACTGGCGGCAAATGTCAAAGGTACTACCGCAGGCTGAGGGTTATGTGTTACAAATTTGCTAACCTTGGAGCAGACAGCGGTGGAGTTGTTTTTGTCACTGCATTTTCTGGCCTTTTTGCGCCGTATTGGATAGATGACTGTAGAGGAACCATTTGTATGCTCAATACCCAAGAGAGATACCACAGCAGGTCCTTACATACTAAATTATACCAGTCGGAATTACACAATTCACAAGAAAAGAACATATAGCAAGAGCGACTATCGAAGCTACATGTTTTCAGACAAAGGCAATTCTTGACGCTATGGAAAAGGACAGTGGGACGGCTTTACATACCTTGGCAGTGGATGGGGGAATGAGTAATTCTGATGTTTGCATGCAAGTGAGTTATTTACTTTTGCTCTTTCCTCCTAGAGGTCAACCTGAGGATGCTTACAACAGGAAACAGCTTCAAGCAGACATTATGGGGATTGAAGTTGACCGCCCCGCAATGCGAGAAACGACTGCCTTAGGAGCAGCTATTGCTGCTGGTTTTGCAGTGGGTGTGTGGAAAAACGTCGAAGAATTGGATATGACAAATAAGGATTGTCGGAGCACATTTGTTCCACGGACTGACCAGGCGAGCAGGGAGCGAGGGTTTGAGCTATGGACCAGGGCTGTCAAGAAAGCAGAAGGATGGATTGACGTTGACGATGGGACCGAGAGCGATGCAGGGATACCCTAACTTGAAGATTATGTGAGAGAAGTCCTGTTTGGCAGCATGCATCCACAATACGCCCATTATACCCTATATACATATAATACACAAGTAGGGTGGTAGCAGCACCATGGATACCAGCATTTGATATTTGTATGTATCTTTCCTACACCTCTTTGAGGGGTCGTGCATCAGAAAAGTGGCATCATACGTTGGTCGTTCTTCCTGACAAATTCCTATATGCTAGTGTCTTGGCATACTTAAATCGACTAGCTTGCATCTGCATTGTAAATCAGTCAGTTCATCCCAGCTGCGAATCGGTCTCTTCCAAAATCCTTGTTACCTCACCCGTTGATTTCCTTTCAACCAGGGTTTCACATGGTGAGACCGGAGGATTTGCCAGATGGTACGATACCCACACTGACGCCATGAGAAGCCAAAACGGATGTCTGTGGTGCATGGTGGTCTAGTGTGAGCTGCGTCGGGCCTACCTATTGGGCAGCTTGTTTACCTGTCAGCACTTTGGCAGCTGTCACAAAAGCTGACTGTAATTATGTACTTAAGCTCACATCATGCCATGGAATCCATACCCTGGAATACGCGTCGTGCCATCCTTCACTCGGCTGAAATGCAATTTATGGTGCAGTTTCATCGGTGATATCAGTCGCAAGAGAAGAAGCTAGAATCCTAGATTTTACGAAAACCATGGGAGCTTTATCAGCTATTACACCAGACGGGCATATATATGAGGCCTTAGCGAATAGAACTACCTTCGCTATTTCGCAGCAGGGCTAGCATAACCATTTTTTGTGCTAATCATAAGTGTATATACATTCCCTCGGAATAAGGCTTCAAATTGAATTGCGACTCCGGGAACCGGCTATCTTTCGACCGGACGTACACTAGTACTTATTTGCAATACGCATATTCGCTACTTCTGAATCGTCATATCGAACGAGAACCACCATACCCTCCACTGAAACGACCCTGATATCAGTTTCTTGACCACTGAACACGCGGACTGCTAAGTAGAGTGTTACTTTATCCGAGGCTGATGATCAGTAACAAGCTAATACAATTCTTTCTCTTTCTCTTTGCTCTATTAGGATGCTGTTGGAGGACAAATTATACTGTGGAGGTATAATCCCGAGAAAATAGCACCACGCCTCCTATAGCCTCCAGGCAGGCATGCACATACACCTTTGTGCGGGACAACAACAGGCAGAATTAGTCTCATGAAGCAGAATACCTCCTCATGGCGCGCAATTTCAGATTGGCCTGAGCCTACAGTCAGTCATGAATGCCCTACAGCCAGGGTATTAAACAGCATAATTGACTATAGTCCTGACTTTGAGCCCCCCCACTGTGCAGGGGAAGAAACACGAATACGCACAAGGTGATTCAGGCCGTTATGGCTTCGACTTCATGGGGTAATACCACCTTGATTTATCGGAGCAGCGGATAGGAGCGGGTGCGAGGGTTGTATCATGACTTTTTGGAAACGAAATATTGAGGACTGTTTCCGAAGAATGCCCCGCTGCTGTTTATAGAGAGGTGATGGGAATCTTTGCCATGTATATAAAGTCGATGGGAAGGGCGTTCACTCCGACTAGGTCTCATCCACAACAGATCCCCCACAAGCGGCAACAAAGACAACTCGTCTTCAGTATTACATTCCAAATTGCACTTCCACATCCACCGCCTCCATCAAAACTCTTTAACACAACACCTGTGTTAGCTCAACTTTGCAAACGATACAATCTGCGTTGTTGGAGTTCCAGACACGGAAAATACATGTGTGAATTTAAGAGGCTGGAGTTCGTAAAATGTGGTGAGTTCTTGTGGTACCTTGCCTCCCTTCTCAGCCCGTGCAGCTATGCGCAAGAAACCGCCCCACTGGGGTTTTTCCAATAGCTACGGAGCTAATTTTACTATGCTGCAGGTCACTATAGACTGATAGTTCACAATTGGTGTGTAACCTACATAAGCAGCCAGGGGACCGAGAAATGCGGCATGGTAGTTGATGCAAATGTAGTGCAAAATAAAGAAGACATGTGTGGTATGTATGAGACTATACTCACAAGATTATTTCACACACCCTCATGCTTTTCTAAGCACTGTGGTGTATTTGAATTTACCCTTCTGTCTTTGCTGTATCTTATTACCGGGGCACGTTTATCTTGGCAGGGAAAGGAACGGGGGCAATCCTGTTGATGAAATCTCGGCAGAAACCCAGTTGGCTAACGAGACATAAACGTTGAGCAGGATGGTGCCGTGGATGAGGTTCCAAGGCCTATGGTCTTCCGCCACCCCGCTGCTGGCGGCGAATTCGAGTTGAAACCGAAGATAATTAAAAACGGAACTCAGTGACGGCTAAGCTATGGGCTGGGCCCTCGGATCTCATGATTGATGGACACATATAGACGTGTATGGCGGGTGGGTGGGCCGGTGGATAGAGCAACTGGGTTTGGAATTGCTGTTTTGCTGTTTTGCTGTCTTGCTGCTTTGCTGTTTTGCTGTTTTGCTGCATTGATGTTTTGGGGCTTTGAGCTGATAGACACCGGGGCGTTCGAATTTTTTGGATATATCTACTTAGATTAGACGACATTAGAGTATTTTACTCCCAGAATACCTTAGTCATTGTGGCCTGCTTGGTGGTCCCTGGCGTATAGATATCTGAGGTATCTGACAATTTGGGGCTGGAGTCGAAACTGGACGCAATAAACTGGTAAACGTCACTACATATAATATCATCACAGCCTGCATATATTTCCATGTACTCCTATGAAGATCATACAAAGTACTAAGTATGTGACAGCCAGCCGTTGTGCCAGGGTTCGGATTTATGACATGAAGACCCCCTGGGCAGAACCTTAATGCATGAGCTCTACCGGGAAAACAGTCCAAAACATCTTCTTATTCAGCAAGTAGACTACTCCACTTCCAGCCAAACAGGCTATTAGTCTCGTGCTGAGTTTGCAGGATGCCAAGAAAACGCCCGGTACTCGGCTGGGTCAAAAGTAATGAGTGCCGGTTTGAGACTAACGTATCTAGTCCCTCTCTATAACTTCTGCGTAGGTAGTCTAATAGAGGCGAGCCCTTACAAACTGCGACTTCACCGATCTCATTGAAAGTCAACGATCTATAATATATTGCTGGACTGAGATGGAAAACTTTCTACAGTCGGCTTTCACATGAGTAATTCCGAGGATCCCCTGAAATTACCTACCTTTGCCATGGAAGCTCCATCAAAATAGTTCGACCGGATAGAAACGGGAAATTCCCGCATACGACGCCAAGAGTGATAGAAGAAATCAATCTCGTTTTTGTATTGATTGTTCTACCGAGATTCCCCGCTTGTGACGGGCCCTACCTAGCTGTGATCCTGTGGTCCGCTCACAGACCCCGCAGGATAATACCTTCACCTTAATGACGTCTCCAAACATAGGATTCAACTAGATTGCATGTACCACAGAAACAGCGTCTCGGAAAACAAAATACCGTAAACAGGCCAATCGGGGTATTCCTCAAAATACATACCTGTTTGACGTCTGTTACTGATACGTTAAAAATGCCTCATGCGGAAGTTGATGCATAACTATATGCATTTGCCTGACCGCCACAACAGTCAAGTGGTAAAGTGCATGAGGTACTTCGTGTATAGACTCAAAAAAAAAAAAAAACGTAGGTACGCTGTAAGCGTCAGTAAGCATCACATGAGGTTTGGCACCTCCAGGGTGTGAGGCCTAAATTGTTTCTGAGCCCTATATCGCGACATCGGTAGGACAGCAGGACAGCCAATTTCGGAATTTTAAGTATGTTTAGAGTAATTACTTTGGGGTGAAACCAATCTCTCTGATATATTGGCTAATTTACACATTCTTGCATAATAAACCTATATTTTAGAATATTCAAGTTCCGGAGCTTAGGGCTTCATGGTGCAGGAGGTATACTGTAAAAGTAATAATATTGGATTATATATAAATCACACTGTATTTTCAAATTTAAAACAGGAGAGTGGATTCCCTGTTCCTATCGATGCTACACAGTCTGCCAGTGCTGAGATAGAGTGAGGGATGGAGGTTTTCGATGCTACAAAGACGGGTAAATTTCAAAATACCTCAGCAATCATACACAAGTTAAATATGCTTAGGATTTGGGCAAATGCACTGCATAAGTACTGTACATGTATCATACTCTAAACACACGTTTAATATGCAACGTGCAATACCTCAAGTCCAATCTATGCAAGAAATGCCATACAATACTCCGTACTCTGACCATCTATCTCTAACCCTAACCGAACCTTTAACTATATGGCCCTTAAGTAGAATGGATCAGAGATAGACTGCCAAATATGAGTGGAGGCGCTAGCTAGGGGGTAAATGTAGCAAGTGAAGAATATGCACTTAATCTACGGAGTACTGAGGGTGGTATCATAAAGGGTACCTACCTAGTAATAATCCTTTGCACCCCTGCATTCGCGGTCGCGATATTGAAAACCTAGGCCCTGGTCCTAGAGTGAAATCTGTATCCGTATCGATGGAATCAGGAATCGAGGATCTCGTAAAGTGATTATTAGCGTGAAATCCCAAAACACGAATTGAACTGGGACAAACACTCGGGGTTAGTCCAGTTACGCATAAAGTTATATTCCACTTTGGGCAGGCCCAGGAAGCACGGCTGTACGGCGCCATATTGGAGCCATTGTAGGTAGGCCTGTGGATCCATGGATCGTGAGCTATTTAGCGGATGGCATTTAGACGCAAATCTCGTATGGTGTTGCGCATTGACCATCTCATGGTACAAAGTAATTTAGCCCTGAGCAAGATTTCCCTTCAAGCCTATACCCTAGGTAGCTAGTAGGCGGTGAGTTTGATTGCTTCGTGGTGTCCCGATTCAGCTTGCCCCAAAGCCTATGGGTGGTTTGCTTGGAGTTATGAGTGATAGAGTTCTAGCGATAGGTCTACGGAGTATGAACGCCATAATGAATTGGCAAGTGTCTAGTGCATAGGACAAAAGGGTTTCTTAAGAGGAGTAGTTAGTGACTGCAAGTTGCTTCCCTGTAAGGCGGGACGAGAAGTGCGAGACTGGCACACAAGGTTACGTAGTTTAGCCTGTGTGTCCAAGTGCTTAGTGGTGTCTCCAAAGCAGATGAGCTCTTTGTAAGGAGGGATAGTCTTGTGCTAGTACTCCGTATTGAAGCTTAAGCTATCAGTAACAATCACCACTCATCCCCACACGCCCGTCTCTCACTCAATCTAAGGCTATGCACTGCTAGACTAGCTGTGTGGCTATCACATATATCTGCTCGAATAGGCGCCTTCGAGTTGGCCTGGCCATGGGAAGGATACGAAAGTCCAGTCTCTGTGGTTTCTGTATACGTCACAGACTCGAGTGCGAATAGGATTGCTAGTGTTGTCACTGTGACGGTGAATTCCTCCAGTTGATTTCTACCAGGCTAGCAACCCCGCTCCCTTGTCCCGCGTGGTTAGGTTCTAGAGGCTAGCGAAGCGTCGGGGATAACAGCTGCTGTAGTCTCGGAACCGCTACGCTGTGTAGCGCAGCTGCTGTAGAATACATGAAACTCTGATCTTGGGAGCTCTGAAAATGCTACCAAGTAGGAGAGCATGTACCTACTCCGCGACCCTCCCGCATCTCTGCACAGAAGCTGAGACGCCGGGGCTTGCTCTTGGAGGCCGGACTGGCTTTCCTTAAGTAGTATCTTGCTGTCTTTTACATGCTCAAGTGACACGGTCGGGTGAGGCAGGCCGAAGTCTAGCAAGTACAAGACTAGCAATGTAAAGCTAAGTGACTAGCGGCCTTGCAGGTCAGCCGTGATCCCCCAACTCATTACCTGGAACGCACACACCATGACGAGCCAGCCATTCAGCTGCAGCATGGGACAGTAACAGACTAACCTTGTGTATGCCGCGTTGCTACCTTGGAAACAGATGGATGTGGTTGTGGTGATTGACAAACGGATGAACTGACTATTAGTACGGTACGGTTCAGTGCAAGTTGGGAGCAAGTGGAGAAACCTGCAATCCTGAGCATCTATATACAGCGAGAAGTGGTCTGAAAGAAGCAATCAATAATATTGGTTGGTTCATGCCTCCAGAGTTTGCATAGTTCGAAGCAGTTGTGTGGAACCCCTGGCCCCGAATCACCCTGTCTACGAAATACAAGTTCAGCTTGGCGACTGGGTTAGCATAGGGGCTGGGTTTTCCCATACAGTTGGTACGGTTCTCTGTGTGATTCACACTGTGTTACACGCGCTAGAGTGGTGAATAGACTTTGTGGTGGGGTTGGAGAATCAACCACCAGACTGCTCTTGAAAGGCGGTAAAGGTCAGGACATGCCTGAGACATTGCTGATATCGATATACATACTTTAAATGTTGAAAATAAACAGGCCTCGGGTTCCTTTTCCATGCAACCTTCATTGGAGGGGACTGTATACATCTGCGGTATAGTAAACCACAGAGCCCATCAGCCTCATATTCACCCAAGGCTCTCAGTATCTAGATATAGTATCTAGCGGTGGGCCATTCCCAGGAGTGCCTATACTAACTCGTGAGCGTAAGGGCTTATTTGCATCCCAATTGATGTCTATAGATCTGCAGCTGGCGTAATGGCTAATCCATTGAAGACAGAGTACCGTATCCACTGGCGAACAACAGTCCATGTCGGTTTTCAAGACATAGACCGAGCTCACGTTGAAGCCACTTGTTTTTGATCTTGTATATCGAATTTCCTGCGTGAGCTCGGCCTATGTCTTGAAAAGCAACATGGACCGTTGTTCGCCAGTAGATGCAGTATTAGAGCAAGCTCTTTGCATCGTGGATCTAGATTGCAACTATATTCCAACCTCGTACGCAGTGTGGCGGGTATCGCACAGTTGGGTATGTGTGTAGCAGCTTTGAAGCGAACTTTCGGGTGGGGCATGTGCATGAGACACGGGTGCCTGTGGTACATGTGCATGGCCATGGGCAGATACGAGGTTAGACACTAGACCAAGGAGTTACCACGCTAATGCTGTAGCTTCAGAAAAGCCCAATTGCGTTCGGCCGATACGGTATGCATCAGCAGATAGCTTGGTTGGTACCAGCAGAGGCCCACGGAAGCTAATCAGACATTCAGCAAGCGCAAGCAATATAAATTGTTCTGAAGCAGGTATGACGATGATGAAATGAAGAAGCCCTCTTGGTAGCCCTCTCGACTGGAGGGCTGGAGGTTACAGTAACCAGTTAACGGAAAAGCTCTTTAGCTAGCTATAGGCCAGACTTTTGGGCTCAGATGAGGCCCCTCAATTCTGTGCGTGCGTGTGCAGCCAGAATGCATACTGTAGGTAATACATACACTTGCCCTAGGCACGTGAAATTCTAAGGCATGCATTCCGTCCTTCTGGCACACTGCCACTTTGCAATCCCTTAAGGTTAAGGCCTGTGCTGTAGCTAACCCACTGATAAGATCAGACTCATAATACGTGTATGCTGGCTCGTGCCATTTTTGCGATCGCTGGCCACGCACGGGTGCATGACCCGCTGCCATAGCATCGAAGCCAGCTCTTGATGGCCTGATATAGTTGCGATCGCGATGTATTCGTAGCTAAGTAAATCTCCCCTTATGGTAACTGGCTAAGTAAGTATTCCACATCCACACCTTCCATTTACTCTTTTGTGAAGCCCGTTTCATTGGCCAAAGCTCTAGCATAATGATACCGAGCCCCCTTAGTGGGCAATTTGCAAGTCCCCGTTCCTCCCGCCAGTGCAGTGTAGGTACCTCTATAAGTGTAGATATTGATTTCTCAATGTAGATCTTAACTGCAGCTGCAGCGTAGAATACCTCGCTGGCCAGAATACCGTGTCTGTGGTGGACGCACAGTGTCCACGGGTAAAATCCCAGGGATGCATCTCAGTTACCCTAGTTTGAGCTCAGACATTGTTCTTGCTGAGCTTTGGCCTGGGCCCGACCCACGTCTCAAAATCAACTAGGCAAGTTTACCAGAAGACGCTCTCGAACTCTCCCGCCCTGTGCTAGAATGCATCTGAGGTTGTGTTGTCCTACACTGGTACGTCCATGACCCTCTCCTCTATTCGGTCCCTTTTGTGTAATGCATAGGCTCGGCACCTGTGATCCGATCAGCCTGTTGAATTCCACAGATCTCTCAGATTGCATCTTGCACCCTTAAGCTTGTCTGATTGCACCATGCCTCGGCCTCAAAATTCCGACTGCGATATGTTTGAACTTGTATGCTTAGTACAGATACATAGGAAAATAGATAAACAGTCCGATGGGTATGGATCTACACTGTATGGCATAGTGTGGGTCTGGATCCGTTTGACTGGCTATGGCATAGCGCTCCAGGGGGTGAAATCGAAACTGGCTCTTTGGGTACGGGGCTAGATTCTTTGTACAATGCGTGGGGGAAAGTGAGGACGCACCGTGCTGCATATTATGCATGGGGGTGCGTCCTCATTTCCCCCCACGCACTGTATATTCTCTGGTTTGTTGTACCACATCAGTCTGCTTTAAGCGTACATTTGTATAACCTCATACAGGAAGTGTCTGGGGCGCATAAAACTTGAATGGGCTGCGCATGCAACCAGGCTCACACCTGCAATCTCTCAAGCAGTACTCATCTTTTTCAATATTTAATTTGTCTTTTTGGTTGTTGATATTGATGTTCATCCATGGCTCTGGATGTGGCAATACATGCACATACAGTTATGAGATGCAGTATATCTGTTGCATAAGGGTCAGCTTCATGGATCCTCAGTGCTGTTGTACAAAACAATGCTGCACAGGATATATGTACGATAACTAGAGATTATTTCCTGCCTTTCTCCTTATCTTGGGATATTACTGGAGGTGAAGGCAGTGGTGGAACAACTGTATTCTTACGGGCATAGACTACTGAAATTTGCGCTAGAGTATTACTTCGTTTTATACTGGAGGATTGTCACCTGAAATCATCATAAGAAATCTGGTTCGTCGTGGCATAAAATCCGATGCATTTCCGGGTGCGTCTTTGGCCGTGCTCTCCGGTGTGTACTCTGGTACTTTGTATGGTGCGTAGTTCTCCATGTTACATATCATGAATTACACCGTAGAGATCATGATGCAAATTGTGGGTCTGGGAATCTTTTCGCGTCATGGGGTGTTGCTGCAACATGGGAATGCTTCCAGATAGTTACAAGCGTACTTGAAAGATAGTCCGATACCCCCGAACCATATCATCAATGGAGAGGAGAAATTGTCGTCGGCAGTAGCCCACCAGGAGGATCTCTTATCAGGTGGTAAGGGTATGTGGCGCGGCTGATCCGATTCTAATAAACCAGTAAGGTTGTGGGTATGTCTGAGTTCAGGGTAACTATACTGATTAGTGAATCCTGCCTGGTATTCTGTATGGCATTGCACACTACTTTATGGAGCAAGGGGTAGGATACTTTAAACTGCTCAAGTATCTTAATATACAAGTCACATAGTAATAAATCTTACCAACTTTGTTTATTAATTCAACGGGTGCCTCAAATAGTGTCAGTGCTTGGATTCACGTCTCTAGAAATGTTGACCAAGCCTACAAAAGTGGAGGTATTTACATATTATCAGCAGTTATGGGCTCAATTCAAACACTTATGTAGACAATTGCGACAATATTTATACATTCTCACCTTGCCTTTAGTATTCGAATATAGGGGCATAATGCAAGCCTTCTCACGTAAGTTGTTACTCAATTACATCGTATATATGTACAGCGCCTGGAAAGAGTGGGACCCTTCTACTTGTGAGGTCTGAGAAATTAAGTTCCCTGAGGCCGATCCTTAGTATGAGTCAGTGATAGTCTACCATAGGACATAACTTGAGCAGTAGTCCGGCTGTATCTTGGATAAACCATAGAGGGTAGATCACCGGAGGGTCATCATGCCTTTTGGTTTTTGTATCGGCGTCTCGTGTAGGCATTTCCCACGATCCCAAACTGACCCCCAATATATCCATCTGGACAGCACTTAAAGTCACACGGTCCTGTCATGGTCGGGTCACAGCTACCCCTCCAAGTTATCACAACTCTAAATTGCTTAGGTGCTTATGTAAGTGCTTGTGGCTGCTTTAATAGTGCAACTAGACTATATAACTGGGGGTTATTCATATTATAATATAGATAATAATATTCAATGTTGGGGGTTGTGGCCTAATGGTAAGGCGTTGGTTTTCGGCGAACCCAGAAATCCACCAAAGATTGCAGGTTCGAGTCCTGTCAGCCTCGAAAAGTTTTCCTTTTGGCGCTGAGTTGGCTCTAGTTTTCTGTTTCCCTGTGGGGTCTTTATGTGTTGCGAGTGCAATTAATTCTACAATTAATTAGGCTGTCATACAAAGCCAATGTCATGAAGATGGTTTGATACTTATTTTCATAGTAAAGTAATAAGTTTATTGGAACATGGGGGCACTGTGCTTGGGTCGTGCTTGTGTGTTGTTACCCTGAGGGCTGAGGCAAGGTAGGTCAAGCCCTAGGAGATGCATACGCCAAGCAATTGACTCTACCTTACGGATACTAACAAGCTTAATCTTCCCAATACCTCCACAGGGTCTTGACATGAGACTATCACTACGGAGCGAAAGCATGCTCGGACATCGAGCGGAGCCATGAAGTGGGACAGGGACGCCATAAGGGGCCTGATGTATATAGTGACGGACAGGGGCCCGTAGAAGGGATAGGTGCATGCGGTAGGAAGAGCGGAGGACCAAAGGTGCCCCGGGTGCGGGGTGGTACAGAACGCAGTACATTTGAGGGGGTGTCCGGAGATGAGGGGTTGAAGGGGGGGGGACGGAGGAGGAGGAGGCGTGGAAGGGCCCGGGGTTTTGTACGTTGCCGAGTGCAGGGGTCAGCCCAAGCCTGGGAGGTGCGGAAGCGCGGAAGCCCCGGTGGATGCGGTTTCTCGTTATAGATTAGATAGTCTGAATGCGGGTACCAGTAATGATTCACAAGGAAAGAAACAAGTTACCAACTATAGCGAAGTTGTATGTACTCTTCAAGGGAGACTGAAGTGCCGAAACTTCGAAGGTTTGCCTTTGGCTGTTCTCGTGCCCAGACCGATTTGAAACACAAAAATAATAGGGAACACAAAAATAAATCGGTCTGGGCACGAGAACACCTTTGACAGAAATATGACACCGGCGAAATATAACCGCCATCGCATCTCAAAGACCGAAGTTGCAACAGTTTACACTGGAGCGCAGGTGCTGGACTTAGATGAGGGGTCTGTATGCACGTCGACGTCAGCCGCAATCGCAATCCGCCAACCACACGCTAGGGGATATATCGATACGATCCCAGGGTCGATCAGTACTGGTGCAGCATGGAGAAGATGCTCATTGCCAGATCTCGATCGCAGCGGCATGTGCATGTACATGTAGAGAACATACACATGGTACATTAGTAACTTTTTTCTTTTGACGTCTATGGAGCCGAGACGACATGTGTAGTAAATTGGATACATTTACTATCCTAGATAACCACGTGCATCAATAAAACAGAACCAAGTCATAAATTTATTCCCCTTGATAATAAAAATTCAAGTAGTTTAGCCATAAGAATCGTTAAGTCCTTCAATTAGCACTCGGAGCAACACGCTAACTGTAAGGGGGCCCCCCAAACACAACACTAATCCAGCCCCTCACATCCGTTTGCTAAACAGTCCCCTAAACACATACATTCTAGCAGCAATGCACAAGAAAGAAAGAGCAAGATGCAGCCACTGAGTGCGGCTGCGTGTGTTCTCTCTCCCTTGCACAATCGCTATGTAGTCGGCATCATGATTATTCAATGACGCCTTCTCTCACGCTCTCGTCTTGCCTGTTCTTCCAGGTATCGCTGTTGCGCCTCATATTCCTCATGTGTAGAGGTGAATGCTATAACAATCACAGCAAGTCAGTATCTTATCGAGGCCCACATGGAGGAGGGAGACACTAACCAACAGAGCGCGAGGTAGTGGCGTGGCGGCGGTGGTGGTGGCGGTAGTGGGGGTCATCATTGGTCCTTCTGTGGTGCTCAGCGGCGCCAGCAGCTGCAGCCCCAAGCCTCTCCTCAACGGCCTTTCTTGCCTCTCGCCCAGCGCGCCTTTGCTCTTTAGCCAAGTGCTCGGCGACCTCCTGGGCGGTCCTTGCCGCTTGCTCCCTCGCCCATTCAACCCCCATCCCGCCTGGGTGGTGGGCTCTTGAGTCTCGGCGGATCAGCTCGGGCTCCTGGTTGGCGTGGGTATCATCCTGGAGCTTGCTGTGCACATGCGTGGGATCGAGATTCCGGTGACTGTGGCCAACTGCGGGATTGCGACTTGCATCATGGTCAGGACCTGGGTGAGCTGGGATCACGGGGTGGTGAGTCTGCCCTTTTGCAAGGTTTAGGCTTCCGTCAGGGTCTGGGTGAGGGCTGATCAATGGGCGCCGGACCACTACCATCACCTCACGATATCCAGGTGGAGGCCCTTCCATATGCCTGTGCTCTTCGGTGTGGAGGTGGCTGCGATGCTCATGGCTGGCGTCTCCCCTACGCCTATGAGAGTCCCTCTCCTCTGCTGAGCGGTGTCCAGGGCGATTTGGGTCTCTGCTTGTCTAAAACGAGCGTCAGTATTTACACGGCTTTTGAAAGCAAGCTCTGAAGGTGCAACTATATTCACCATTTTGAGTGTGTTTTAGAGGTTTCTTGGAACCTTTTAGATGGGGTTTTGTCCAGATATGATTAATGTAGTAAGTGCTGTGGATGGATGGAGGGAGATCTAAGGGGGGTTACGGAGGGCGGGCTCACACTTTTATACATGTAGGTATATCGATACTGTTACGAAATCGCCGACTGCCATAGCGGTTTGTGTTTCATTGCTACTTGTAAACAGAAATGTTTACTTGGGAGACTGTCCACGCCCTGCTGGCTGTATCTGCCGTGCACCCCTAGGCATGTCTGAGACGCCTTTACTGGGTCTCAGTGATTATGGCACCAGTGCAACCACCGTATCAGCTGGTATCTCACTTTATGTAGGATACAATTAGCCTGATTGTCTATGATATGATGGGGGGGGTGTTCATACTGACCTGGAAGACACTCCCGATGTGAACTGTAAAGTGCTCGTAGCAGCCCCATCTATACCCATCTGTTGTGCGAAGTAGGGTAATACCACGAGAGCTGCCGTGCAACCCGACGAGCGGTGCACGAGGATTGCAAGTTACTCAATCTATTCGTGGGGGGTGTTCTCCATTACCAGAGACAGTGACGGTATAAGGAACTACATGCGAGTATTGCAGCTGCGAGCTTCAAGTGGTGGAGTATCTATGGGCGTGAGTCGGTAATACCCTGGACGGTTTACATTATAATTAGCTGAAGCTGGCTACAGCCGTAACGTTGGCGCATCTCTCCTTCTTCATGAACGAAGTCTACCGGTAGCAGCCTCGAGCTCCCTGATCAGTGATACCCCGGAGTGTAGAATTCGAAGCGGAATTTTTTGTCATACTCTATCTACGTTATGGCGAGGGACTAGTAACTACATTAACGTGGCAATGTGCACGCGTCCTCACTCGACCCTTCAATTCCTAGGTAGGCCTGCCTATAAGTCAGCCCCGCCCCACAGTTATGTACCTATTTGTATCTGAAGGCCTGACGCCCTTTACAAAAAGATGGTGGGGATAATGAAAACTGGAACATCATAACCAGGGGTGATCGCAGTGCTTAAGTTCTAGGCCTGGGCACAAGCCGGCTCGTCATTTCCTTAAGGAGGCTCGAGCTTTTACTATATATTTGGGAGCTCGAGCTTTTCCCCAGTCGGGCTCGACTCGTGCCCAGCCCTATGCAGCTTAACCAGGCACCTCGAGTTGATTGATCCGATCCGTCTGGAAGGGCAGATGTCCAGTCAGAAAAGATCGAAACATGCGTAACGGGAGAACAAGGGGCAATAAACCGAAATGGAGAAAACAGTAAACAAGGAAGATCGAGCCTACTAGGTAGTCTTAGGATTATCTCCTTTGAAGGAACGTTAACGCCTCGACGGATCCCATATATAGTATGGTCCTAATTTATGCGTTGAATAAGAAGTACTATTCTTAGGTAGATTCTGAGATCGATCAGAATCAGGAACCCCTGGGTCTGGTACAGCGAAATGTATTGTGGGTAAGACTAGGAGTAGTGCCAGTAATTAGTCCTTATGCCGAATCATGGTCGCCAATGAGACTGGTGTATTGCCATATTGTGTAAACACGATACAATGCGATGCCTTCATGGGTCATGGCGGCGGGTTGGTTCCAGCATATAAAAAAATTCCTACTGGAATGGGGGTTGCACATAGGTAGAGGGTCGGCAGGAGTACATGCTATTTACAAGGGCATGCATGCGGGGTATAGGGAGATGGGGTGGCAAACTACGAAGGTCGTGGAACTGCGTGGGTGAATGCCAGATTGTGTTACGGCATCCTGAGCTCACAAACTACTACGGAGCTAGGCTTAGCAACTCAAATGGCCCAGTCAGGCAGTGAGGGGTTTAGTAAAAGAATGGGGCCGTGGAATGACCGAATATGGGTCAACCCAGCCAATAACAACCAGTTCATTCAATATACTACCATAGGGACTCTCCACTAAAATTATAACCGCCATGTTTTAGGAACCGCCGTTGGGGAAGACGTGGACTAGTAGAAGCGGGGGGGG
>Ga0307514_10002149_pt1 | contig 21193 bp, 24 predicted proteins | sample 16_EM_MG_FD_203088 | JGI IMG/M metagenome (GOLD analysis project Ga0307514, IMG submission 203088) | Populus trichocarpa ectomycorrhiza microbial communities from riparian zone in the Pacific Northwest, United States - 16_EM | ecosystem: Host-associated > Plants > Roots > Unclassified | place...
TGTCAGCCACCTCGTGGTATTCTACTTGAGGACTCAAGGGCATTCCCAACTCTACCGACGAATCACTTAACCTTTCCATATCGAGACGTCGCTTTCGCTCTGGGATATCCAACCGATTGTAGGAGTGCTCGAGCTCCCTTCGGAGCTCTTCCAGGTACTTGTTTGCATCCTCCAGCTCTGGGACTTTGGTAGATTCTTCATTCTCCATCTTTACTTCGACCGCAATCCGACGTGCTAGATCTGTTTTGATGTTCTTGAGGAGCATGTCTGCGATATCAGGAGTAGGCCATGCATTCCAAGTCTTGTACAACCTCTCATGTGTATCTGGTTTCGTTAGTTGTGCTGCCAAATATATTTGATTGTTTAACCTACCCTATGCTGTCTCATATTTGAAGTCTCGACCCTCTACGAACTCTCCCATCCTCCAGGCCTTCAAGCAATATCGGATAGCAGAGGCAATGAGACAAATGAAGACTCCATTTATCCGATTCATGAAGTCAGGCTCCTGATGCCTCTGCTTCCTTTTACCTTTATAATACCTTTGGTATATCACCATCATAATTTCCTCAGCACGAAACCGCCCCTTCATATCCTGACAAGACAGTTAGTTAGTATCGGATATTGTTCATTCATGTTACTCAACTGCTGAGTTGCTCTCTTACAGATAAACCGATTATCATCTAGCAGCTCCGCTATCTTTGCCTTCTTTGCTGCCTTATCCAAGTCATCAATATCATAGAGCTTGGTTACGGTACGTCGATATTCAGATATCAGATGTGCCCGTGTGTGGCTATGAATACTCTTCAGCTAATGCAGGTTAGTAATCCAACGCAAATAGACGGAATATGTGCTGCGTATATAGCTCTCCACAGCCCTAACTCGTTCAACCTGGCGGTTCCCAGTCTGGGCTTTGTCCCAGACATGTTAGATCAGGAGAATTGTTTCTCCTGCTGTGAGCAATGGCTTCTGATACAAAGTATGGTCCGCAACAACCTTTTGGGCTATTCTGGTCATCTCATGATATCGCTCGGGAATTGCCACGAAAGATCTGGATGTTTTTCCAACGCCTGGTGCCAGAACGGCTACGTCGGAGCCTTCGGCATCGTCACCAGCACTGTTCCCAGCATCTTCATAGTTGGACTCTAAATCACTATCTACTATAAAAATTAGCTATCACATCCTACCGGAAACAACCCGCGCCTTCCTACCAAATCGTATCTCATTTCTCATTACAACACCACCTGCGGGTGGTGCGGCCGACATTGCCGCTGCCCCACGCTTACGGGCATTCACCTCCCCGGATTGCTCTTTTGGCATGGATTTTCGTGCCATTAGAAGCTGAGGAATACGCAAGTTGGAGAAGACGGGTGTTGGGGAATTCTGAAGTTCTGTATTCCTATCCGATGCACAGGATCACTTATATTAACTCTTCTCTATTATGTAGCTACAGAAACCAAAAACTCAGTTAACAACCAAACCCGACCCGCCTGCTCAGACCATCTCCCGCCCAGACCCCCATGACCTCCAAATCCACACCATGACAATTCCAACGTGGCACGTCCTTACCCTGGTCTATTATCCTATGCTGCTTGGGCGATCCCTACTCCTACCATGTGACATGCTGCCCTCATTGCCGCATTTACCACTGACATACCCGCAATTGCTGCCCGCTTTCCAGCAAGACTAGCTGCCATTGCATGTCTAGCATGTACCATCTCCTGGCTATTTTGAGGCTGTGGGTTAAGTATATGAAGAAAGTCCTACTCGTCTGCGTCCGAGTCATAGATGTCGGTATTAGAGAACCTTTACCAATGTTTGGCCTTCATTTGCTGCAGCACTCTTGCTTGTCGTCGCATTCGCTTCCGGATTTTCATTTTGCGCTCCTCAAATGCATAATCTCGCTTTGGAAACGCCCTGTTGGCGAACCCAGCCAAATTCCGTTGTATGGTGTCGGAATCCTCGGCTGGGTCGTCATAAAGTTCTGCCGCATTCAGAAAGTCTAGTGCGAAGTATGGGCTGTCATCTGGGGGAGGGCTGTCTGGCACTACCGGGACTTGGTTGGGATCTCTGTGCAGGACAATCTGCAGCTGAATTGGTTTTGAAGAGGTAAGATCAAAAAATGCCTCTATCTCTTCATCTGACTGAAGGCGTGTGGCATCCGGAATGACGCTAGGGGGAGCCGGATTTTCAAGAGCCCCATATATGGCTCGGACTGTGCGGCCTGCAGGAATCTTTTGCTGGACTTTGTCTACAACCTCTAGGAGTGAAGGAGACTTCATAATTGCCACACAGTGGCTCGGGCCACCATCTCACTTGTAGGCCTGAGTCACAGGATCTATCACAATGGTACCACAGTCTGGGTCAACAAGGAAGAGTCATACTGACTTACGGAATCCAGTCTCCTCCCCACTACTGCGTGCATTCCAACGCGCCCCATCGGCTTCAAACTGTACATTGGGTGCATTTGCTGCCAGGTTGGCAACTTGTGCCATGGCATGGTTCCACTCTGTATCCCGAGCCTTTTTTAGGACATCCTGCAGGACTTTATCCAAAGCAGTCTCAGCTGACTTTTTTATCGCCAGTGCACTATTCTCAATCAGTGCTTTTCCCGATGCCGGGAGTCCCACTGTTGCTAATGCCTGTGTCTTAAACTGCCTCCAGAGTGCAATACCAGTCGCCCGCTTCCCGACAACTACATTGGTTTGGGCCCAAGCTTTCACACGATTCCTCCAGTTGGTATAGCGGGGGTCTTCGGCCCCCCATCCTAAAAGTGCTTTTGCCTGACTAACCTCGTTTGCTGCAGATGGCATGGTATCAGATGATCTAAGTCGGAATATAGGTTAGGTTGATCTACTATGTGAGTCGTGAATTGCCCTTACGGTTCGATATACCAGATATCAGTTGGTCGAGAGTGGGCTTGAACTGTGATTGGATGGTCTGCATTGGAATATAGGTTAGGTTAATCCGCTATGTGCCGTGAACTAATCTTACAGTTCAATATACCAGATATTAACTTAGTTAAGAGTAGGCTGTTAGTTGAGAGTAGGCTGTTTTGAATCTTGGGAATGATCCTGCCGGAAGAGAGAATCTATAGCGCTATTTATTTATGGATGAGCAGGCTACAATGGCAATATATAGCCTCGTTCCATAAGGGTTGGATTCGGATTGTTCCTGATTATTTTCAGTTGGCCAAACTGGAATATTGTGGAGATATCATACATGGCCATAACTACTTGGCCGCTTGTTGTGGTATTTACCAGACTAAGTCCCATATTAAGGTTCTAACAATATATATGTGGGCTAGTTTCTAGTACCACCCAACCAGGAGGTTCTTGGACAAACAGCGTTGGAAGTTCGCTGCCACAAGTTGGTTCTATTATTTGTTTCTATTATCGCGGTGGTTCTATTTGGCCATAGTGAATGTTCTTCGAGGCCTCACACATACTTGTAATTGTTTGGCTTCTGGTTGTCAGCTGCCTCTAGTGGTAACTTCCTAATGTGGCTTGCAGCTAACAATATCTTTGTTGTTAGACTGTTTAGTACGTTGATTAGAAACCCCTTGAATCAGAATCTACACTATGATACCCTGGGAAACCACAACATGCTGTGGAATAACAAAAGCCTGTGAAACAACAATACCCCGTGAAACAACATGAACAAGTACAGGACACGATGCCCGTAGTGTCCAAAATTTTATTCCTCCTCTGTAGCATTAACCAATCATCTAGCGAAAGTACATGGCAACCCAGAACTATGCCAGCCACAATCGAGGTCTCGCAAACGTCGCCTGTCCAACATGGCTGGTCATCCCGGCTGGAACTTGAATGAAATACAGAATGTGGTTTCTGCAGACTGCGATACCGATGCAGAACCTACTAGTGAAGGTTCTGACAGGGAGGTTCGATACTTGGCGAGTGATTCCGATTCCGATTCCAAGGCAGGTGGTCAGCAACCTAATACACGTGGTACACAATATCAAGTGGCTTCTGGAACCCCCATACGGGAACATTTGTTTCCAGAACAAGACCCAGCATTGAATTTGTATGCCCTGTTTAGCAACACCGCAGATTATCGCCTAGCACGCTGGTTGAACAGCGCCAGAACCTCCCAAACGATGATCGATCAGTTTTTTAAAGGTGGGGTTTTTGATGCACTCAATCCAATGTATCCAGTCCAATTCCAGTCGGCCTACAAGTTGTACAAACTTATCGATAAAGCAGCTAGCGGACCCTCCTGGCATGCAGGAGCAGTTGATTACCCACTGCTTAAAGCAGTGCCGTTTTGGGATCGCAATATCTTGTCTGCAGTCAGGTACCTTTTGTATCAAAGAGTCTATGCAGGTGACATGGTATCAGAACCGCAGCCTGAATATGACAGTGAGGGGAACCGTATATATAGTGAGATTAATACCGGAACATAGTGGGAAGATACACAAGTAAGATACTCCCACATACTGCGTTGGATGTGGCATTAACTGAGGCACATAGGCATCTCTCCCAGAGGGAGGAACAGTTGTACCCATCTTGCTCGCTTCAGATGAAGCTCACCTGACCAACTTCTCTAGGGATAAAAAGGTATGGCCTGTTTATATGACTCTTGGGAATATCCGGAGTGCTACACGGAATGCCCCTACCAAGCAAGCCTGGTTACCTATTGCGTTGTTACCAGTTGGCCCCAAACGAGTAAACAAAATACCTGGATATACCATTGACACATAGGAAATTCAGGCGTTACAGACTGTACATGATGTTCCAGCATACATGTTGAAGCCCCTATCCACAGCAGAGTGCCAGCAAGGGTACGAGATGGTTTGTGCTAATGGGAATGTATGATTATGTTTCCCCAAGCTTTTTGGTTGGATGGCTAATCATATGCAGAATGCTACGATCCATGGTATTGCTAGCAACCGATACCCGACTTGCACAATGCCAACGGAGAAGCTAGGGGAGTATTTGGAAACCCCGTTTCCTACCCGCTCAGATGCGGATTATGATGCAGCGTATTGGAAATCCTACATCGTTAGTCTGAAAGTACAAGGAGTTAAAAATCTTGAGAACACCTTATGGTCAGTTCCGAATGTGAACCCACCTGATCTAGGTCGAGCAGATATTTTGCACAATATCCTCCTCAGGGTCCTTGTTCATGTGATGGATTGGATTGAGGGATTTCTTGAGCACTATGACCAGATCAATGCATTTGACTACGTCTGGCACTGGCTACCCCCTTATCCTGGGGTTGTGGTTCCCACCAAATCATACCGGATGGTTAGCCAATGGTCAGGAAAGGAGCTGCGGCACTTCGTCAGAGTAATACTGGACACATTCACGGTTGCTTTGCGGTGGACTACAAATCAACCCTATCCGACTGGGAGTCAAGTTCAAGAGTTCAACACAGCTATACAGTGTGTCCGTAGTATGACTGACTTCTACCTCATGACTCAATATGATAGCCACACAGATAAGACAGTTTCTTATATGCAGAAATATCTAGGTGAATTTCATGAAACGAAGGGTATCTTCTTGTGCTACCGTGCCGGCAAGGGAGCCAAAAGAGCCGCAGCGGAAGCTCATAAGGTCTTGTTGAGAGAGCAAACAGAAACATCGGTCAAAGGACTGACTGCATTGGAAAAGGCGAAATTGCACCAGGAAGATGCCCTAGAGTGTCAGAATCTCGTGGATGAAATTTTGAGAGAAGGCGCGCACTACAATTTCCCTAAAATGCATCTAATTTCTCATTATGCAGAACAGATTCCAAAATTCGGTGTACTGAAGCAATATTCTATGGATATTAGTGAATGTATGCACAAAGGGTTTAAGAAGGCCTACCGGCCGAGCAACAAAGTCAATACCACGTCTCAGATGATTACTAACTACACTCGAGATCATACGTTCATTATGAAGGACTTGACAATTGATGTTTGGAACCGAATCAGGCAAGGGGAAGATCCAACAGCCGACGTCGGAATGGGACTGCAGACACAAATGTACTTGAGGCTGCAGAGCAAAATTGATTTCAGAGAAGTATCAAATCTGGAGAATCTAGAACTGAGGACAGGATTGTGTGGCCTAAAGTTGGCTACGGAAACATTTTTGAGGCAGGAACTCCAGGGCAGTAGTGCTGACATAGCAAGGCTTTCAGATACGATTTGAGCATATCAGGCACTGGAAATCCCAGCACCCGGGTTCAATGGGGAAGACTTTGTTATTCATAGAGCACGGTGCACAGGAGTGGAGGGTTTTCGGGGAGGACAGGGGAGAAGTGATTGGATTTGGATCAAAAGATCTCAGAGGTTGGTGAAAAATCGACCTGGGGGATTAAACAGCTGTATGGTAGTGAGATTGAATGCGCTATTCAAACTAGGGTTTAAAGAGGAGGCATATCGACTGGCATATGTGACGATGCTTCAGTGCATAGGGAAGGCAGCTGTGCAGGGTGTGGAAGGGATGGTACGTGTTGGATGGCCAACAGTAGAACAAAGTTTAGTGGTCAGGATAGCCCAAGTTGAAGGAATAGCACATTTAATTCTGTTGGAGCCAGGTGAGAGCTGGTTGGTCAATAATAGAATAGATGTCTAAAGTTGGAATAATATATATGATTAAAATAGAGAGAGTTGCTAAATAAACAATGGTATATAAACAATGCGCGAAACATATAACTGAGAATGCAGATAGGTGACATGTGTGGTTGAGAATAGCAGCATGAGAAAATAGAGAGGGATGCGAAATAAACAATGATAAATAAACAATGTGCGAAGAGGTAACTCAGAATGCAGATAGGCTACTTGAGCATGGAAGTCCGACGTGTCAGGTTGGAAAATATGTGAAAAACATCTAATGCAGATGCAGCTGACGCCGGGCGATTTTCGCGTAGCAAAACAATTTTCCCGATGCACTGGGAAGCAAGCTGGCACAAGAATATTGTGGTGTAGCAAAGGGGGATTGTGGGAAGCAAGAGATTGCAATGCAGATTTCGCGTGACAAAACTGAGAGAGAAGATGCAATCGGACGCAAAGGGTTTGTGAGGAGTTTGGCATGACGTACGGGACGCTGCGACGCAGAGCCTGTCAGCATGATGCGGTTCCTTTCTTGCTGATGTTGTAGAGCGTACTTGATTCCATAGTTGTGTATTTCACTAGAGTACAGGTTTCTATCTACAGTTGAATATATCATATGTTTCTAGTGGAGAGGGGGCGCTGCAGAGATCGTCCACTAGCCTGTATTGGCCCACTACTAGGTCGGCAAGGGTAGACAACTATCACCAAGCCAAAAAGAATGGGAACAAATAACAGGAAAAAAGACAATAGCCTAAGAAACTAACGAAATGAACAAAAACAAGAGTCTGGTAAAACTACCAACACCAGAAATGTTTGATAGGACAAACAAGAAATGGAGAAACCCAACAACATTTGACCAGTATACAGCAAGAATAGCAGAATGGTTAACTTACCAAAAACTGGATATCTAAAAAGAGGTATCACTGAGCAGGTTCAGTTGGATGTGTGAAACTCTAGCTTTGAGTTGGTATGAAGAATATTGTAGCAAAGTGACAGAGAAGAAGCGGAACTACCATGCTTTTATCCTGGAGCTTAGCAAAAAAGTGGTATCATCCACCTCAGGACTAGACCTACGGAAACAATGGGAAGAATTCAACCATGCAAAACTAATAAAAGAACATGAACCAAACCTCCCTGTCAACCTGCACAGCTTGGAATGCTTACGGTATTATCAATCATGCATCAACCCACAAGGGGAAAAAATGATTAATATGCATGCACTCAAAGTCAAATTTGTCATAACATTATGCACATATATCAAGACCCCTACAAAATTGCTGATTAATTACAATATAGCATGTGACAAAATAGTGGAAACAGTAGAAAGAATGCAGGCAGATAATACAAAAGACCCTGCAAGAGGAATCACCAACAGGGGAAAAACTTTCTACTTTGATAAGCATGGAAGAAAGATAAGGCAGAGAACCCCTGAAGAAAGAGGAAGATCACCAGGATTCCAAAAATCTACATGGAAAAAAAGTGACCTGCCAGGATCAGGAGGATCTGCACCAGATAAGCCAAAAAGAGCATACCCACCAAGGTCCACACTACCAAGTAAACGACCAACAAAGCCAAGACAAGGAAACTAGGTATTTAGACAAATGAGTGACCAAGAAAAAGAATCCTTGAAGGCAGAAGGAAAATGCTACATATGCAAAGAGACAGGCCATTATGCAAGAGACTGCCCAAAAAGGAAATCAATAAGCACAGCCTACCATCAAGTAAGTCAGAAAAGACCCTAGTAACAAAGAACACCATTCCTAGGATCAAGACTATGGCCAAGTACTGCAGCACTTGAAATTATGAGACCCCCACAAGATGACAGAAAATACCTCATCCTACAAACTGCAAAAATATCTTGTGCAGCACTGATACAAATTAATGGGAAAAATGCACAAGCCCTAATAGACCTCAGCACCATGCATAGAAACTTGATTTCAAATCAATTCTGTGATATGTGCAAGATCCCAATAGAAAAAACAGACCAAAAGATCTTGGGAGCTGCAATCAAAGCAAGCAAATCCTATATCAATGCAAAAGCAATAGTAGAAGTGGATCTACAAGATCACAAAAAAACTATTACCTTCTATGTGGCTAATCTAAATGAATGGAATGTCATGTTAGGAAACCCTGCACTAACAACCCTAAGAGCAGTCATGGATATTGCCAAAAACTAAGTCAGTATATACCCAAGAGGGAAAGAACCCATAGCATTACAAATGCTTGATGAGCTAACAATAGAATATCCCTCAACTGCAGCACAATATATCTACCCATATGCAGAGAAAGTCACGGACTACTGAGAAGCAGAAACATATGCAGAACACAGACCTACAACATACCTGCACAACTTCGTCAAAAAAATGGAATGGGAAAATGCATCAGGAAGGAAAAAAGTTTGCCTTTTGTGCCTCTGACGCCCCAAGTGCCGCAAAAGGCAAACTATGCTTCCAGACACCTACTAATTGGGAACCATGGCACCCAGGGGCCACCAGGTGCTACCAGAGGCAGTGTGGGTGCCACTAGGAGGCATTTGGACAAAGAAGAACTCTGTGGGTGCCAATGAAAGGCATAGGAGGCACGAATGAAGTCCGGCATCGTAGACGCCGAATATTCTTTGCTGATGTGACTCAACACCAATAATAGAAAGACTAAGCCCAATTGAGGAAGAAACAGAACCAGAAGATGAGTGTTACAAATTGGAAAAAGAAGGCCAAGAAATAGACAAGGAAGTATATGCATAGTTTAGAAACATCCCTGACAACCTAGCAAAAAGAATTGTCATATACAGCGAGAACTTGGATAAGCTCCTATCAATACTGGCAAAAGAAGAAAAGGAAACCAGAGCAGATGCAGAAGATAATACCAAGGCAAACATATCAATAGCAAATGAGGCATATGATGCAGACTCTGACACAGACTCAGAGCCAATCATCAAACTAGGATTTGATGATTACTAGATGTCAAGTGACTCAGAAGAAGAAGCTGAAGAGCAGGATTTTCAGAATGAGTCATATGACAAGTCACCAGACATACAATATATCAGAAATGGAGCAAAGAACCTGCACAGCACTATCCCTGAAAATTACAACCCATTCTAAGACTAGATTAAACAACCTATAAAGAAACCAATCAACAAATTACCAGAAGAACTAAAAATCACATGCAACTTTATATATGTGGAAGACAAGTGGGACCCAATCAAAGATTTCCCTCACTTATTCCCAGACAAGAAACCCCTGTCACTACCCTCACTAAGATACCCACTAAAGTACATGCAACATCATATCAAAGTTATGCCTGTAAGCACATGACAACCAAAAATGACATAGGAACTATACAAGTTCAAACACCATGTGAGAGAAAAAATAAACCAAGAACTAAAAACAGAAAAACTCCTGCTATCCCAATTCACAAAGTGGAACCAAGGTTCCTAATTGACTGCATACCAAGAAATGAGGTCATAATATCTGACCCAACACCATTACCAAACATCAAAGAAATTCTAAACTGGACTGCAGCAAGAATATTCAAATCAAAATTAGACCTCACAGATGGGTACCACAACATAAGGATCCATCCTGACTCAGTTAAGCACAGCACTATTGTGACACATATGGGACTGCATGACTCACAAGTCATGCAGCAAGGAGATAAGAATGCATCTGCAACAATGATAAGAGTCATGAATCACTTACTAAGATACCAACTGGATAGGATCTGCAAGATATATATTGATAATATCATCATAGCCACCCACACATATGCAGAACACAAAAAAGCAGTCAGAGAAATAATGAGGGTATTGGAAAAAGCAGGGATGTGGTTCAATAACGACACATATGAAATCTTATCAAAGAGGTTATACATATTAGGATTTATTATGACAGAACAAGGGTTAGAACCAAACCCAACAAAGATTGACTCAATCAGACAAGACTCTAGATCCACAACAAGGAAAAGATTATAAAGATTCATAGGTATGGTAAATTACCTAAGGATCTTTTGCCTCAATCTAGCAGTGATAGCTGGACCCCTGTTAGAACTGCAAGGAGAGACAAAAAGATTCAAATGGACAGAACTGCATGAAGAGTCATTTAAGCAGTGCAAAAAAATTATACAATCTAACAGGGTTCTCAAATCAATCAATCATGAGTCAGGAGAACCAAGATACCTTATCACTAATGCAAGCCAATCAGGCTGTGCAGGATGGATTGGACAATATGACTCAACTGAGAAGATAAGGCCTGCAGAATTTTACTCAAGAAAATTCAACCCCACAGAATTCCATTGGCCAACAATACAGAAAGAACTATTTGCAAGCTATAACTCAATCAAATATTTCCAAAATGTTCTATCAGGCCACTTTTTTGTGGTACTGACAGATTATAGCCTCCTGCTCAATTTCATGAGTCAGAGACAAGATAGTGCAATAAGACAAAGATGGCAAGAGTTCATGATGATCTTTAATTTCATCATAGAACACATAAAAGGAAAAGAAAATATAATAGCTGATGCACTCAGCAGAAGTGGTCAGGATGGAGAGATAAAAGACACTAGGCCCCACCTACCAGAAGACCAAACCAAACCTCCTCCACGCTTCATCACCACAAACCACTTTACCTTATACACACCAAACATCTACAACTCCTACAACATGCCATCCCATAAAAGTCAACTCATCAGGGACTATATCCTTGGTTCATCCATTCGCCCTCACAGGCAAACTGTGAATACTTGGGCTCCTATAACAGACCAACCAGATGATCTGTACCTGGTCTGGACAGGAGCCACCACCACTATAGCACAAGCTCAACAAGAGGTTGCTCAAAGGTCAGGAAACCAAAATGCTCCCAACTTTCAAGTAGTAATTAACAAAAGACCTAGCAACCCTGAACCAGAGGAACCAGCCTCTGAGTGGGAGCAAAACCAACAAGACTGGCAAATGGGGGAAGTCCAACCCCAGGAAGTAGAGGACCTAGAGGACTGGGAGAGAGTAAGCAGCAACAATGAGGATATGGAAGGGAGGATTGCAAGAACTCCTTCACGAGTTGAAAAGGAGTGGAATGCCACTCTAGGAGGAACCCTCAGGATTAGGAACAATGATGAGAGAAGGTACAGTGATGAGATCACTCAAGATCTCAAGTACAGACACTTTGGTAAGCAATCTGTAATTCCTACAATTTCTTATCTTTATCTCTGTTTATTTCTTACACTTATGTCTTTCCTACAGAATTATAATTGTATCATGACTTGATTAAGCAAGTATGAGCAATTCTTGGGTTTTTTTGAGTCTTTAGGAGTCATGTTGTATACCAGGCTGGAGCCTAGGTTTCATGTTATTATCTCGACGTCAGCTTATGCTCCTGATGACATTTTTGTTATTTCTTTATGACTCTTTGTATTGCTTATAATGACTGCATCATTATGATTGCTGTTGGACTCATCAGGTATGAGTCTTGTACTTCTGCATTTGGACTCTCTAGTTCTCTATTAAAGAGGCTGTTTTCTACGGTCCATTATGCCTTTCTTCTTCACTTAATTTCCTCTTTATCAGATTAGTTAGTAACAATCAATACTCGCTATTCTAGTCAACTCTTTTCTCCCGAAATCTTGAACTCTTGAACCTACCGAACTCTCTCTATCTTGAGCTCCTGTCTCGTTACCTTTGTGCAATTAGCCAGAATCTCTAGATACATACCTACATAGATAGTTCATAGTATCCAGCTGGCCAGGGTACTCGCTGTCTAAATAGGCCACTATTTACATTTTGTTGACCTACATTAAGCAAGTATAACGTTCTTCCCCTAAGACTTGATCACTCTTAGGTTTATATCGAACCGTCGACCTTCAGGACAACAGAAGACTTCCCTGTCTCGACCCACCTATCGTACCTCCAGAACAGAGCTCTCAGTCGCCAGTACTAGTATTCCAAATAATACCGACCGCCACCTATACAGTCGTACTCAGCACTTTCTCGAACTGAGAAGCTCTTCCAACGAGCAGAATCCCCACGCTAGCACCTATATTTGAACGCAGGAATATCAAAACAGCAACATGTCAGTTGTATCAGATACCAGGGCCAGTCGAAGACTGTCTGGCCAGAATCCGGAAATGCCTCCTATGGTTAAACAACCTTCCTTACACCCATCGAGGACTGCTTCTAGGAATATGTCTAGGCAGCCTACAAGAGAACCTTCGCCCGATCCTGATGATCAGCATCTTCAGAAGCAAGCACAACAAGAATACAAGGAACAGGACGATCCTGTGACTACTCCCCAGATTCAGAAGGGAAAGGCACCCGAGATTCAAGTTATTCATCCCACTCCAAGTCATGCAGCACCTGAACAAGAATGGGAAGATGATACACCTGATCATCCTCCCCCCGATAACGACGTAAAGCAGATGGCAGAGCTATATCATAATCTCACCAACCTGCATAGGAGATGGGATCCAAAGGCTCCTATAATAGACCTTTCACTAGAAGGATTAATTCAACTCATGGCAATTATCAATGACTTAGTTGGGGACAATCCTATGCCTTCGATGGCAGGAATGTACCCAAAGACACCAAGGAAGCCCTTACGACCCTCCGCGGTATATTCAGCTTCCAGATCTGCTCCTAAGAAACCCGCTGGATACCTATTCAGGATAGCGAGTCCATTAGGACTTCTGACACTCAGTACAAGTCTATTTGGGACCAGCAACACCACGCCAGCTCAGCCTGCTCCTACGATGTCTACCTTCGGAGCTTCGTTGCCTATGCAATATCCTGCAAACTTCCCAAGCAGCTCAGCTAGATCAGGGCCTACACTATTTGGGTTTCAGAAAATGCCAAATGTTGCCTTGCACTCTGGAAATCAGAATACGTCACAACAGACACCCCAGCAACTGCAGACTCGGAATAAGCCACTGCCAGGGGGTCCACTAAGAAGGCTATCCTTACCACCTGGTGGCGACCCCCCAGATGACTTATCCTCTTCTGACTTAGGTATGTCACTTCCTGATAACTGACGCACTCCTAGGGGTCGATCTAGAAGATCCCAGACTGCCGATACTGCACACACCTCCGCTATTTCCATTCTAGGATCTAGCAGCTTGAAGTTACCGAAATTGGCAACCAATAATGGCAAAGGAAACTACAAGACTGCTGCTGTATTTGATGCATGGGTTAGAGACATAAGAGATCATCTCGAACTTGCAGACATGGATCTTGAGAGTAGTTATCCTATGATATGGGTTGGAATGCATCTAAAAGATGGTACTAAGATAGTTCATATGCAGTGTAGACCAAATGAAGATACAAAGCATCTGAGAGTTGAAGAATTTTCGAAAGCTCTCAGACAGTATTGTATCCCCTTCACTAGCAAAGAAACGCTTTGAAATGAATTCCAAGCAATATGCCAAACGCTCGATGGCAGAATGCTGCCTATTCAGGATATTGCAAACAAGATCAAGCAATATCAGATGCAACTACCATGGATTTCCAATTGGCAATGTTATCACCAATGGCTTGAAGCTATAAATGCTCCACTTCTACAAGCTGTTCGACCTTTCATAAATGAAGATATGGAATGGGACAAGCTCTTTGAACAGTGTGAAATTCACGATTCCGTCGGAAGAATTAACAGGCACTCTGCATATAATTCTTCTAGACTGCACCAGAAATCTGGTCCGCAATCCAAGCCGTACACAACTACGGCATCCTCGAATTCCTCTTTCAAACCTAATCACAGGTTCGATAGGAACAGAAAGCCTGCCTCTTCCACTTCTCGGTTGACTAAGCTTACACAATGAGAATGAGATGACCTTACTAAGAAAGGAGCATGCTTTTGATGTAGGAAACGAGGTCACCTTCTGAAGGATTGCCCAGATAGGAAACGAAAGATATCGAGTGCAGCAGGCACTCTCGACGAGGATCCCCCATCGAGATTAAGACCGTAGCTCAATCGATTGTCCAGCAAGCTGCTGTGCCACCTATGAAAGGTCTAGGTGCCTTGCCAGTCCTAAACTCAGTTAAGGAACACCTACTTGTGACTACCAAAGTCAATGATCAAATTGTGAAGACCTTGGTAGATCAACAAACTGCAGGTGCAGATCTTATCAGTTCGACCTTCTGTACACTGCATAAGATTCCTCTGCATAAGATGAATCCACCTGTCACATTGCAGATGACTATGAAAGGGTCGAGAGGTTCTCTCACTCATTACGTCATAGTACAGCTCGACTGGCTAGGATATCTTGAAGAACGAACTATGCTTGTAGCCACTCTTAAAGACTGGGATGTTATCCTGGGATCTCCTGCTCTTCGGGATATGAAAGCTGTAATAAACATGGGTACCATGACAGTTTTAATACAACTCTCTGAAGAGGTACCCTTTACAATACAATAATAGATCCCAGTCCCAGCTACGAAAATGACAAGGAAGAAGATGCAACCTTCTTTTCCAAAGCCTGTTTATGCACAATCCGCGAACCAGATTGTGTCCGCAGCCACTACACTCCAGGAAATCGACAATCCATCTGAAGAGTTTCCTGATGTATTTCCAGAAACTATGAACCTCGAGTTACCACCATTGAGACCAGGTATGGACCATCGAATTCAGCTCAAAGATCCGAATCTTGAGATCAAACCTCGCAATCTCAAGCTTAAGCACAAGTTCATTCCATAGCTTCCTAAGAAGCTAAGACAGGAATAGAAGTCAGGCCGAGTTTACAAGCCTAATCCCCCTGACACTAGCTGCTCCGCTATCTTTATGATACCTAAAATCGACAAGCCAGAAGAAGCAAGGTTCTTGCATGACCTTGTAACTCGAAATGATAATACTCATGATGATCCACCGAACATCCCTGGTCAATCTAATATTATTAATGCAGTTGCCAACGCTAAGTTCCACTCTGAGATTGATCTTAGTGATGGATATCACAACTTACGCATTATTCGTGAGCATGAAAAGCACACTGCATTCAAGACACCCTTTGGGGTATACAGAACTCGAGTCATGCAGCAAGGTGATAAGCACGCACCTTCGACGTTTCAGAATGCTATGAACACCCTCTTCCAGGACGAACTCGGAATCTTTGTCTATATTTACATTGATGATATCTTCATCCTTAGTAAGACTTACAAAGAGCATGTCAACCATGTCAAATATGTGTTGAAAAAGCTACAAGATAATCAGTTCTTTGCTAATCGAAAGAAGTCTCAATTCCTACCTGAAGAGCTAAGTATTCTCAGACATGTAATTACCAGAAGAGGTATACAACCAGTGCCAAGTCGAGTTAGGAAAATACTTGACTGGCCTACCCCTGCGAATATCAAAGAACTCAAGTCGTTTCTTGGTAGCATTAATTACTGTTTTTACTTTGCCCCGCATTTAGCTACTATAAGCAGCCCATTGACCGCAATGGCGGGATCTACCATGAACGGGGATTGGACCCACACACACTAAAAGTCGTTCGAATTAATTTAGCAAACACTATCTGCTGACCCGACAGTTAGGCCATTGGATTACGAAAGTATGGAACCTGTATTCCTTGTTACTGATGCCAGTCTTATTGGCACAGGAGCATGGGTTGGTAAAGGACCCAGTGTTTCGGAAATTCGACCAGCTGCATTTCATTCAAGAAGGTTCAATTCAGTACAATCAAATTACTTGACATTTTATAAGAAACTTTTGGCTATCGTCCACGCATTAGAGCACTTTCGACCTGTGCTATCAGGATGTAGATTTACGATCCTTACAGATCACAAACCCTTAGTGGCATTCCACAAGCAAACTGAATTGTTGGGTAGAGAGGCTAGATGGCAAAATACGATCAATCATTTTATATGTACGATTCAATATATTGATGGATGCAAGAACGTGATTGCAGATGCCTTCTCTCGAGTCTTTTTAAACCCAGAGGTTCTCCCTACTCTGTCAGATTTTATTCCTTCCAAAATTGACTGTCCTGAACCTCCTGCCTCTTCGAAAATCGACGCTTCTATATCTGCTCCCATGCACTCCGCAAATAGCCTTCTACATCCATCAACAGCACCTACACCTATCGTTATATCTCCTGCATCTACCACGTGATCTATGACCAAGAAGTCAGAAGGGACTCCTCGTCATCCCCTCCTCGAAATTCAGATTCCCAAGTATCAGGAGACAGGTTCTCCTCTTGCTATTGCTGTTTCTACCTCTCCTGCCATTCCAGATTCTACTCTCCCCGCTACTACTACTGCTCACCAGTTTGCTGTGCAGACTATTGGGCAACTTGTGAAGGCTGATCTGGAGCGTTACTAGACTAAGAAAATGCAGTTGCCCAGACATGACTCCTCGAATGAAGCATCTGTCGAAGCTGCTGGCTGGTGACCACAGTATGCTATGATGCATTATACGGCCTATGACGACCCCACCTGTGTCATTCACCGATCCTCACATGAATACAGGAAAGCGTTTACTACTTGGAATCATTGTCAGTACTGCAACAACTATAGACACTACACTGGCTCATGTCTCGTCAAGCTTCACGATGACCCTTATACGGAATCCCCAAAGCTTCCTCCACAACGCTTGCAGCTTGGCATACCAGGTTGGGTTTTGCAAATGGAAAGTCTACCTAATTCATCACATGTCCCCGTCGCTCTTCCAGCTACTTCTCTGCAGTCTACTACTCCTCTTGGGGCTCCTATGCTGCCCCTCAATCTCGATTATAATTCCTCTACCTCTTCAGAGACCATGAACTCATCTCCTCCATCTCCTGTTACGAAGTTGGCTACTTGTCCTCATTCCCCAGGACCCAACTATTCTTCTGATCCTGAAACTCTGTCCTAATACTCTCCAGTTCCTGAAGCACGAGAATACGCATTCCTCCCGAGGATCATATTCAACAATGGTGCTAATTAAACCACAGAAGAACTCTCATTCAAGTCATTTAATTCTTCTGATCCAGATATGGAATCTCATCAGATTCCTATTGACGGACATGGAAATGAGTTGTGGGAATACTTGCGAGCTGTGGCCAAGGAGGACTTGGATGACTTTGGAAAATACCTCAGTGTCGATAATATCTCTTACCCTGAACTCGTTCCCGAATTACAGCAGTGGCACACTATGCTAATTCAAGAGTATCTTTATGACAAGCTCTTCCAGAAGATACTTAAGCAAGCGAAGAGTTTTGGACAAGAATATACACTCCGAAATGGCATTCTGTACTTTACCATCGATAATCAGGTATGACTATGCGTACCAGATTCCGCGGATTATAACGTACACATTAAGAACATCCTCCTCGATCGAATCCATACGTCTTCAGGCCATGCCTCGTACAGTCAGACCTATCATGCACTCGCTTCTCACTTCTCTTGGCAGAACATCCCAAAAGATACCTTCGAATATTGCAGGACATGTGATGTCTGTCAGTTAACTAAGCAGTCAACTCAACGCCCTTTTGGACTGCTCAAGCCTCTGCCAATTCCAGACAGCCCTTTTACTCACATCTCTATGGATTTCCTATTTCTGCTACAAGTTACCAACAAGACTACGCAGGTTTCGTATGATCATGTTTGGGTAATTGTGGATAGGTTCTCCCAGTATACAATCATTCTTCCACTCCCCTTGAACTATACTGCAGAACACCTCATCAATGTCTACAACAATTCCATATATCCTTTCTTTGGCTTGCCATAAGATATCGTTACTGACAAAGATGTTCTCTTTACCTCATTGGCCTGGAAGAAGTTCTGCAGACTTAATAGCATCTCCCAGTCTATGTCTTCTGCTTACCATCCCGAGACAGATGGACAATTCGAGATTCCCAATAAGTCTATCATAACAATCTTGCGTTCCAACTTGTTAGCACAAGGACTGGACTGGCTGGCCGCTCTCCCCTCTGTGGAAGTTGCAATTAATACTGGTATTGATGCTTCTAGGGACGCCTCTCCCCACACTCTATGCATTTGTTTCACTCCCAAATTCGAAAAAGGAGTTGTTGTCCCTGCTGCCTCTCTCCATCCTGACATGATATCCAATACTCTTTGGGATTCTGTCAAGACAAAGCTCGTCCGAAGCCGTGTTGCAATGACGCAACAGGCTAAGAAATGCCGCCATCCCTCTCCCCACTACAAAGTTGGAGATCTCGTCAAGATCTCCTCCTCCTACTTCCCTCAAGAGCCTTAGTTTAACAAACTTGAGCCTGTCTTTATTGGCTCTTACAAGATCTTCCACTGCATGCCTGAGACTGACAACTATACGTCGAGATCCCCTTTGCTCCCTCCGGTTTTATTACTGTCCACACTTCTCTTCTGGCTCCCTGGTTGGAGAATCCAGATGACAAGTTCCCTTACAGGACACATACCAATCTGGGTCCTGTTGACGCTGATGCTTCTGCCCCTAGATACGAAGTCGAACGTATCATCAAGCATCGTACGTGGAAGGACAAGCAGCAATTCCTCGTCAAGGGGCTAGGTTATGGACATGGACATAACTCCTGGCAAAACAGGGAAGATATTGATAAGGAGGCTATCAAGGCATATAGGGAAAAGAGCAAGTTGACTGGTCAGGTACAGACAAGACATGCTGGGCGCAAGAACCGCCCACAGTTGTGAGTTTCTTTATCTTGACCTTTGGTTTCGCAATTGGTTTGGGTTTTGTGTTGGAATATTGGGATTTCTGTATTTTTATATTTTGGGCTGGTACCCAAGTTTTCTTTATCTCTGGCAATAAATCTCGTGCTTCTACATACGTTTTATGATTGGGTTTTTATTTGTCTTTCCCTCTCTGGTTGTTGTTTTAACTTTGTGGGACTTTCTTTTTGAGTTGGTTATGTCCTAGTTGAGTAATCATTACCTAATGAAGAAAGGATGTAAGGAATCTGTAATTCCTACGATTTCTGATCTTTATCTCTGTTTATTTCTTATGCTTATGTCTTTCTCACAGCGTTATAATTGTGTCATGACTTGATTAAGCAAGTATGAGGAATTCTCGGGTTTTTTTAAGTCTTTGGGAGTCATGTTGTATACCAGGCTGGAGCCTAGGTTTCATGTTGTTATCTCGATGTCAGCTTACACTCCTGATGACATTTTTGTTATTTCTTTATGACTCTTTGTATTGCTCATAATGACTGCGTCATTATAATTGCTGTTGGACGTATCAGGTATGAGTCATATGCTTCCGCATTTGAACGCTCCGGTTCTCTATTAAAGAGGCTGTTTTCTATGCTTCATTATGCCTTTCTTCTTCAATCAATTTCCTCTTCATTAGATTAGTTAGTAACAATCAATACTCGCTATTCTGGTCAACTCTTTTCTCCCGAAATCTTGAACTCTTGAACCTACCGAACTTTCTCTATCTCAAGCTCCTGTCTCGTTGCCTTTGTACAATTAGCCAGAACCTCTAGATACGTACCTACATAGATAGTTCGTAGTATCCAGCTAGCCTGGGTACTCACTGTCTATATAGGCCACCATTTACAACCCTCTTTCTCCCCCTCCTCTCTCTCCTATCCCTGCTGGCCTCTCAAACTGGAGCATGAAAGAATACTGTTGGAACTGCAAAGAAACTGGACATAATATCCATCAATGTTCAGAAAACAGGCAATCAACTTCCAAAGTAAGTAACAAGATGCTACTCCAAAAAGAAAAGCCATCTAACAAAAACAATAAGACAAAAGGCAAATGCTCCAGATACCTACAAGAAGGACACAACAGAAGAACATGCACCTCAACAAATGACCTCCAACAAGCCACAGCAAAATGCCCATACTGCAAAGGACACCATGGATTCATCAGCAACAATTTTAGTTTGTGTCCAATGCGTCTGACACACTGGACGTACAAAAGAAGGACTGAAAAACCAGACTCGATCGGATGCCAACTCATGTTCCAGATGCAATACAGCCATACTCACATCCCAAACGTAGTGCAGCTACTCCCATATCCTAGACACTATACAACTTATATTGCCCTCTTTCTAATGTCACATGTCATATACCCGACATCTAATATTTATATGCTCTCACACACATCTCTTACTAACTCTGACTCACTCTACTGTCATGTATTTAACACTTGCTAACCTCTCTCTCATCCCTAATATTTTCTACCCTCTATCTCTTACTCACAATCACTCTCTTCTCTCATTCCTCTCGCTTGTAACCCACCGCTATTCTCACGTTCTATCTGTATGACTTTTCTCTGATCCTCTCGCATTACTTACAATCCGTATCTCCTCTTTCTCATCCTGCATACTGACTCCTATGTTGATTTCATCTCCAACTTCATCTACTATGTGAGTTCTGTTTTCTACTATCCATCTCTTCTGCCACCCATCCTACATTTCGGTAATATTTTCCTTCTCATGCAAGATGCCTCCTTTTATACTCTCCTTTCGTTTTCAACTTTTAATTACTATTCATACCCCGCCTACTATTTCTGGGTTGTTTCCTCGTCGACCTACAACTTCTAAGGCCCGACGCATCTTGTCTCCTTTGTATCTGCCAAACTCTTATTTGTCCTTATCTTTCTGCCAATTCTCATGTGCATCCCATACTCATTTTGCATTTCTACTTGGTCACTAAGATCATGCTAATGTTTTTTTGAATCTAGGATTCCTATTCACTCTTCTATTCATATACTCTAAATGAAACTATCCAGAA
>Ga0307514_10002150_pt1 | contig 21189 bp, 23 predicted proteins | sample 16_EM_MG_FD_203088 | JGI IMG/M metagenome (GOLD analysis project Ga0307514, IMG submission 203088) | Populus trichocarpa ectomycorrhiza microbial communities from riparian zone in the Pacific Northwest, United States - 16_EM | ecosystem: Host-associated > Plants > Roots > Unclassified | place...
ATCAATCTCATCCTCAATCCCATTTCTCCTCTCTCTATAGTACCCATCCATTGTCCTCTCCACTCCCATTTCCCCAGATTATCCCCTGGGAGCCTCTTCTCCAAAAACCCCCAACCCTCTAACGCAAGTAAATCACAATCGTACAGCCTCGCTGTATGCATTACAAACCCAAACCCGTTCTGCGGGGGAGATGACCCTTTCGAAGCCGCGGAGGGCTAGGGTGGGCCCCCCGCGGGGGGTTGTAGAGGATGATGAGAGCGCGGGGCCGGTAGAGACGTGATTCAGGGGTGGGGGAGACAGCGACAGAGGCGGCGTCGGTGGTGTCTAATTCGGTGAGAAGGGTATAGAGTGGCGGAGACTAGATAGATATCCTCAGAAATAAGCGGGATGTGGAGAAAGAGAAAGGAGGAAAAAGAACTTACCACGATCGCCCTACTAACTGCCAAAACCCTCCCCCCAAAACGCCCACCTATTTATTCCCCTCTATACACGCCAAGATCCTCTCCATCAAAAAACTCCCTCATCCCCCTCATATATACTATACCCTCGCAACAGCAATCGCCAACTGCGGAGCTGGTTAAACCACACATTCATACAATCCTTCAATGCATTCACCAACAGAAAAAAACGCCGCTGCATATTCATACCCCAGCAGCGCAAATGCGTTTTTTTCGCCACCGGGGGTTGTTTGGGGGAAATTTATGCGTGGTGGTTTATTCTTGTTCCGGTGCGCGATGCGCCACAGTCTGACGATGGTGCAGTGTATTGAATTTCGTTCTTCCGTTTGGGTGTAGTGGTTTCGGGCGAGGGCATCGCATTGTTTACGCTGGGAGGGATTGGTTAGTCGGTTCAGGGTAACGGTGATAATTGTGTGAGACTTACTACGCTCTCCGAGTCACGCAAGCACATAAAATGCCCACATGCCCGAGACAATAGTAGAGAATTTATATTAAATGCTAGCTGCAAGCAATTGGACATCAAAAACAATGCAAGATAATCCAGCTATACAAAGCGACATCGCCTCCGAAAAATGGCGCTTTAGGCTCCGGTTCCTCCACAGAACGAGGCCACCACGCAGCATGATTGCAAAAAAAAGATGCGCCAAGATACCCAAACATTAGAAACATGATCCGGTACTCAATTCACCTATCCCCAAACTCCCCAACTCGCCACCTTCTCAGAAAAGTATCCCTACTTTCTAACACCCTTCAAGATATCCAACTGGTCTTGCACGGCCTTCATCACCGCATCCGCTTGCTGTGGAGGGAAAAGCGGGGGTGCCCAAGTTAATTGGTCTTGTACTGGTAGCAGAGAGCTTTGTTGGTATTGTTGTTGTTGTTGCTGCTGTTGTTGCTGCTGCTGGCCCCACATCATCTGTGGGTTGAAATAAGCAGCTTGTTGCGCAGCTTGTGCTTGCCGTGCAAAGAATGCGGGATTCACATGGGCTCCCTGAGGAAGTTTAGGTATCGGAGGTGATGAGACAAACATCTGAGATTGTCCAGTGTTTTGGTGTTGAAAGCTTGACTGTGCTTGTGTAGCAGGTTGTGCTTGATACTGGAATGACAATTGCTGATGCGGGGGCTGTAGGGGCTGCTGGGGTAGCTGAGAGTATTGTTGAGACGTATATCCGCCATAGTAATAGCCATACTGGGGCGTGGGTTGAGCTTGCTGATATGTAGGTGCGAGAGGGGGTTGTTGGTAACCATGGGGAGAGTGGAAGCCGCTACCGTAGTGTGGTTGGGAGGTGGAGAGGCTTCCAGCCTGGTCTGGTAAGTCCTGGTCCCTGTCCCTGCTGTATCCATGGTCTCGATGTTCATTGTATCCTCTGCCGTTATCCCTACCACCACCACGTCGCTCATCTCTGCCACCTCGGTTTCCTCCCCTTCTAGCATCACCTCTATTTCTATCACCACGGTCCCCTCTGCTCGGAGATTTTTCAACCGGTTGCTCCAAGTGGGCCATTTCTTTCATCAGGCCTGACAGATGTGGCGGCCTTGCCAAAGGAGTATATGGCTCATCGCTCAATGGTGCAACAGGCCCAGTTCTGCCAGCGGCTTGGGCTTCACGCTGATATGGGACCTTTCCGCCCTTCCCACCAGTCTTCTTTTCCTTGAGCTTACGTTTGTACTCGGCCTCAGCTTCGTCGTCCGAGAACTCAATCTCATGCTCATCAACCTCCTCGTCCCACAAATTACTTGCATCGCTCCCCTTCTGTGCCTTCAGGCTTTTGGTAAAAACAAAAGTGCTGTGCTTAGGTGAAAAGAAAATCTTTGTCCCAACTGTGATTCCGTTCTCTGAGATTTCTTCCCTTGTGGCAAACCGTACCGTATAAAGCGGACTTTGCACTCTTCCCAGCAAATCCGCGACTGACCCGATCACTGTGCGGTCCTTCAAAGCTACAACAGACCCTTCATTCAACACTTGATACTCTCCGGATGTTTTTGCCTTGATGAGTACAAGTTTTTCAACCACCGATTGAACTTCACCCAACTCCTCCAGCGGGTCGGACTCGGTCAATACCACATCAGGCTTTTTGACTTCTATAGCATCCTCCGGCTGTTCATTCTTCGTCCTTAGAACTTCCCCTTTAGAATTGCTCTGCTCTCCGTCCTCTCCTGCATCAGCCATGAGGATTTTTGCCTGCTCTGCAAGGGACAACCTTGGGAACTCTGCGTCTTCGGCATCTGAATCCTCGGCAGCTTCAGAGTCCTCATCTGAATCTGAGTCCTCTGAATCCAAATCTTCTTCGCCATCTGATGACTCGGCATCCGATGAATCAAATTGCCATTCGGCCCCTTCGTTGCCTTTGTTTGCTTCTGTGGCTGCAAGGAAGTCCAGATCGTAGACTGCTTTCCCTCGAGGTTTCTCTGTCTGCTCCCCCTCGACTGGCCTTTCGAACATATTCTCGTCATTGGTAGTGAGTAATATTGGCTTGTCGGTTGTCGCCGGTAAAACCTCACCTGTGGCAGTAGTTTCCTCAAGTTTGACACTCGTAGGCTCTGCTGGGTCCGGGGTAGCCGCATGATTCTCTCGGTGATGGTCAATTGATTCTGTGGGTGCTTGTCCTGCAGGTGGTTGATTCTCTCGGCGATGGTCAATTGATTCTGTGGGTGCTTGTCCTGCAGGTGGTTCGTTGCTGACAATCCCGTCATCAACTCTGATGTCCAAGTCCTCCTCGGATTGCCAACCACCGTCCACCCTCATTTCCACAACTTCAGACATCTTTCCAGGCTGGTCGACTACAGATTCACCCATTACGATGACCCCTTCAGTTGTACCTGTTGTTTGTGGCACCTCGGTCGTCAATTGGTGTTCTGAGCCCATGTTTGCTTGGGTTCGTTGTGCTGGATTTCTTCCTTCCTCAAGCAAAAAAAGGCCTGGGATATTCACAGCCAAAAAACTGCTTGTGGAACCCGCCGCCTTAGCGTCCCTGAACGAACCTGCAGTAGCGGCTGCACCATGTCCGACTGGTGCCATCAGAGCCTTTTTACACTGCATGACGGCTTCGAACCCCTTCTCTCCCTCATCATCAGCAGATTCGTATAGGTCTACATCTCCGCCGGATTCCAGAATCGAAGGAAATGATGCTCCAAAGCCACTTGCGTTTGTAATGATGTTGAATGGCACTGCTGAGCTACCGACCGGCGCCAAGTTTGAGGCATCAAGTAGGCGTGGCTTTTTGCAGATATGGGCAGCATCAAGGTCGTCCATTTGAATCTTGCCTTGGCTCATGCAATTCACTCCTGGGTCTTTGGAAACCAAGACGAGATGCCGTATAAAAACAAAAGCTGTTTGGTGGTGAGAGAGCCTGGGATGATCTAATAGATTAGAACAAAGACGGGATCACGTGTTTTGTACTATCTCAGGACCGTCTCGCTCATGCAAGTACATTACGTACAGTACATACTGTAGGTACAGTGTATGTACCTACCGTACCTATTGGCACCTGGGGGGGAGGGTAAGCTAGGAATGATTGGCCAGATATGTTTTTCTCGTTTTCTCCCCCACAATGTTGTGTTTCTTTGAATGAAGCTGGGGCCTTACGGAGTAAACACCGTTGATCTTGGCATGAGCCGAGGGATCCCATGTGCTGTCAGAAAGGGCCTGGTATTATTACTGGACAGAATCTGGCCTTTTTCTGTCTGGTAGAGTAACAATGAGAGTAGCCATCACACAATGCATGCACGCTGCAGTTATTGCAGATAGAGTAACAGGAGCTGTCCAATTGAGAGAGACATCAACTGGTGTGCAGTGTGCGTGCAGAGTGCGGGGAGTTACGAGTGCGAAACACCGGAGCGTCGGTTCGAATGTCCGAATGCCCGCATCTAGTTCCAGGTGAACGGATTCTTTTTACCTGCACCAACGGTTGAGATGTTCTTAATACGGTTGCCGGTGTAGAGTATAGAGTATATATAGACTGTAAACTCTAGACCTCGAGGCGGCTAAGCAATGTTGATTTCCCGGGTCAGGCTACGTACTGTATGAGTCAACATTCAGCTGACACACGTTCACGTCCACGTCTCACGTCCACGTCCATTAGTCTACGGGTCGGGTTGTGTGTGTACTTTCCAGTACATTATTCACATATTATATGTACATATATACTGTAGAGTACATAATCTGGTTGCAAGGTCTGGGGGTACTTAAGGAACCGTGGTTCTCTCTCCCCCAAGACTCAAGAGAGAGAGAGAGAGAGAGAGAGGAGAGAGATAGAGAGCCTGCACACACTGGTCTCCAGCCCCGGACATTAACCACTCAAATATTACTCACTGAGCATCATCTATTCGATTTTATATTTATTTCGTTCTGAGAAACAGCTCTTTTTGATATACCCAGCTATGTGGGACACTATTCATGCCGCTTCTTCTCACTTGGTGAAGCGAAGCAAAGACCTTGACTTCACTGCCTACATGAAGCCCGACAACGGCGATCAACCTCCGTCCTTCAAGACACCAAATGGTGCCCCGCTCAATATTTTGGTCCTGTTTGGAGCCATCGGGATCATCTCCATAATTCTTGTAAGTTATAGAGAAACGCCGTGCCCCCTGGGCCACAGCCTAACACTTTCCATAGCTCCAATACACCTTCAAGCTCCTCTTGGTCCTCACCACCGTCGAAGATCCCCCAGCTGTCTACCTCCCCATCAACGACGACACCGAGGCACGCAATGCGAACCCCGAACCACGACAGGAGGGCGACAAAGTCTTCATCACATCCAGTATCCGAGGCACTCTCCGCCATCTCCGCCGCGAAGCTGGCATTTGGTCACCATGGAGAGGTCTCGGCCCAAACCTTGTCTTCGTTTTCACATGTGGGCTTATCCAAGGGATTGTCGTTGGTATTCTGAAGGCTTTCATGCCGTTGAGACTCGCTACCGTCCTTGGAGGGATTGTGAGCATGGTTCTCTTGAGCAAATTTGCCATGGTGTGTACCCAGTAAGTGATCCTCTGGCCATCACCACATCTCAAGGGATCAGTACATCCACTAACACCACATAGCATCATGATCACCCCCCCAGAAGCCACCTACTGGTGGACCCGCTACTGCAAGACCTCCTGGGCTCAAGCCAATAAGACCGTCCCCGCCATCCTCATCTGGGCCACCTCCATCCAACTCATCTCCGAGCTCTTCGCTCTCGCCGCCAAAACGGACATCCCCTCTGGCGCCCGCATCAGCATCTTCATCATCAATATCCTTCTCTACATCGTCATCGCTATTCCAGCCACTATCCTCCTTATCCGCGTCCAAGCCAGTGCCTTGCCTGACGATACTCCTACTATCGTCCAATTCGAGAAGACGTTCGGTCAGGATACTTCTGATACTGGTGGTGTTTTAACCGTGCAGAAGGCAATTAAGTCTATTGATTGTGCAACCTTTAATAGGGTCTGCATCTTTTTGGCCAAGACCGTCCCGGCCACTATTGCCTTTAACTTGATCGTGGTGGCATTGTTTATTCTAATGTTCATTGCTTTGGTTCCGTCTGGGCAATCCTAAGAGGGGGGTTTTTGACGGGACAGGTGCTGGTTGTTGGTATCAATAGGATATCCTTGGATTGATATTGCTTCAGAGATATTGAAAGGAGATTTTTCATTGTGTTATCGGTATTAGCAACTGAATTTGTGGTGTGCGGTGAGACTGGACTAGGGAACTACTTCCGCTGAGCTGGTATTCGAAATTAATTCAATCGATTTACCAGCTGTTATGAAACAAGAAGTCAGTAATAGCCGTATCATGTTTCTTTTATACATGCTTGACATGAACAAATCCACGGTGCAATAAATCACATCTAAATATTAAACAAACCCAAAACAACGCCCCCAATCATCCATGGAATAGACATCTACACCTTCCTCCTCTTCTTATTCTCCCTGTCCACCATCCGACTAAACTTCCTCCCCATACGCACCCCGGCCCCGACCCCGCTATCCACACCATTCCCCTCCTCTTTCCTCTTCCTACTCCTCTCCAGCACCTGCCCCACCTTCCATCCCTCCCTCCCCGCCCTCGCCGTAATCCGATCCAAATCCCCCGCAAAACTCCTCCAGTCCTCTCCTCCAAACGAGTCCGCTCCAGACATCCGCTCCCTTCTCTTCTTCTGTGCTGCTTCCTTCTTTGACAATTTTGGTAATCTGACGAAATTGTTCTCTTCGTATTCGCGGCGCTCGGCCTCCTCACGGCGGATTTGTGAGGTTTTTATACCACGGCCGGAGGAGACGATGGTGGAGCCGATGGAGGGCTCGGCGAGAGGAGCGGAGGAGAGCTCTGAGGCGATGAATTCGTCGAGGTTGTGGGATTTTTTGTTGAGGCGGGAGGTGGAGGAGGTGGAGTCGGGGGTGGTGGGGGGGAGAGTAGGCATGGAGACGGCGGCGATGCGGGGTGGGCGGTAGATCCCGTCGGATGGGGTGGCGACGGTGGTGGGCTTGGTACTGGGTATGTTCTTGGATTTTGCGAGGGCGAGGGCGTTGGGCCGGTAAGCGAGGTCTTCGGCTGATTCTGTGATTCCGGCGGTGGTGGTGGTTGTGGAGGATCTGGGGTGAGGTAGGACAGGTTGTCCGTCAATGTCGAGGGTTGTATTAATTCTTATTGCTGCGCCGTTCTTGGGGGCGTCATCTGCTACTGGATCATCACCATCATCATCATCATCACCATCATCATCATCATCACCATCATCATCCTCGCCCCCATCCGCATCCTCCTCGCCCTCACTCTCGCGCTCCTCATCGCCGCCCTTTTCCCCACCCAACCCTCTCTGTTGCGCCGCTATTCCCGCATCTACACCCCTCCTAACAGCCTTCTCAATCTCATACCTCAACTTCCCCTCCACCGGCCTGACCCCCTTCTCCAACAACCCCCTCAACTCCACTAGCTGCTCCACACACGGCCCGATATCCACCCCACCCTCCCCCCTCGCACTGCGCAGCCGCAGAAGTACTAGGTATACGATATTATGCAGATACGAGAGCATCATCTCGTTCTTCAGGTCCAGGAGGGAAATGCCATTGGGTGGAGGGAGGTAGCTGGGTTTCTGTGGGAGTGTTTCGAGTGTTGATTGGAGGGAGGTGGTTAGTGATATTAGTATTGATGTTAGGGGCGGGGCTGCTGCCGGGGGCACTTCTGAGGAGGGCATTTTGAAGGTGGATTTGAGGGTGACTGGATGGATGGGTTGAGTGAAGGTTGGGTGTTTCCCTGTTGCCAAGATTTCAGGTTTTAGTTTTACTTAGTGTTGGGGGGAGCCCTCATCGATTCCACGTGATTCAGCATGTCTACAAAGAAAAGGTGCATCATTAACACTACTTAATTATACTCCATAACTGCCCAATCAAAAAAGAAAAGCAAAGAAAAACCCAATGTCTGGCTTAGAACATGCCTTTCCTCCCATTTTCCATCTCATCCCAATCCAGACCCTGTTCCATATCCACATTCCCAACCCCATCTACCTATCCTAATTCCGTTTCATATCATCCGTTCCAAGCAGCCCATTCCTTTCCTAGCCCTCAATGCTCATGACCAGCCCAATGCCATTTGCAGCCCTATATTCCCCCCACTCAATCTATACTTGCCGAAAATACGCCGCCTCTTCCAACCCCAACAAACCAAACCCAAACATCTATTAAAACAAGCCACTAAAAAAAAATTATTCATAAACACAACCACCATCGCCACCACTCTAACAAGAAATAGAAGATAAGTGACTAGGATAGGATAAGAAAAGGGAGAAAAAAACATGGGTATCGTTCAAGTGCAGTTTATCTACCTCTGATTGAAGAACCAGCTTGTTCGCTTTTGCTGTGCCTCCGCTTGTGCAGAGCTACCCTGTGTCCCGGACAAGACAACCGGTGCATTGCCGCTCACCGCACTCGCATCCCCACCACCTCCACGAAGAGGTTTTGCAATGCGCGATGATGCGCCAGCGAAGCTGAAGAGGGCTGGCTGCATGCCCTTCGATCCTGCCTTTACAGCTTCTAGCCGCTCCTTCACGGCAGTGAGTTGTGCCTCGAATCTGAAGAGGGCGAGCGTTAGTATGATGCGAAAAGATAAACATTAGAGGGACTGCATACCTGTGATTTGCCGCTGTAAGCTTTTCTTGGCTCTCCTGGAGCAAGCTCTCCAAGCTCATTATCCTCTCATTCCTCGCACTGAGCTTCTTCTCGGCAATGGCAACCTCCTTCTTCAGCGTGTTGTTTTGCTCGACCAATTGTCGTTGCACGTGAGTGAGTTGTTCAAGGTTCCTCTCAAGGAACGCCATCTTCTTCTGTTGAGCTCGGTTATTTGAAGAGCGGAGAACGTTATTGTATTGCTCCCGAGTCTCGTCAAGAGAGATTTCAAGCTCCACAACCTGAAACAGGGATTAGTACATATGAAACGCGAACGCTAGATAATTATACATACCCTCTCGCATCGGTTCTGGAGATCCCGCATCAGTGACTTCTTCATCACATCAAACTCAGCAATTTGCTGCGCGATCGTCTTGCCATTAGGAAGCGCTCCAGCACCGTTAACCCTTGCCCTACGTTCAAGGCCCTCTACATCAGACTTGAGCTTCTCATTCTCCTCGCTCTTCTTAGTCAACTCAAGCTTCAACTCTTCCAGAACCTTCAACTCAACATCCCTCTTATTGTTAAAGGCCTTCTCCAATCTCTCCTTGAGCTCAGCAGAGTCCGACTCCCCAAGGCTCTTTTCCAAAAGTTCCTGGTATTCTCGCTCAATAGCCAGTAGTCGCGTCTCCAACTCATCGCGTCTCTTGGCAGCAGCGGCCTCTTGCTCTGACCTCTCATTCAAGGACAACTCAGCTTGCCGCACAATTCCTTGGGTTTCCACCAGCTGAGTTCGCAACGTCTTAAGATCATCGAGGCTGATATCGATCCCCTCAGTATGATTCTCGGTAAGCTGATCTACCCGCTCGATCACTTGTCTTATTCTCTTCTCGTTGCCCGAGAAAACTTCTACCCCCAAGTCAAAACCAGCCATCATCTTTGCCATCTTCTCGGCCTTCTTCTTCTCCTTCTCATCAATCATGGTAGAAGTCTCCTTGGTGGCCATCTTTACGTCCACAAGGTGTTGCTTAACCTCGCTCAATTCAGCAGTTAATTCGAGATTGGCTTCCTTGAGGCCATCCATGGTTATCTGGGCTTCCTTGCTCTCAAAAGAGATCTTCTCAAGCTGCATCCTAAGCTCATTAACATCTCTAGTGAGCTTTTCGTTGTCTTTCACTGTCTTGGTGTCGTGCTCCTTCAAGAAAGCAAGCTCCTCCTTAGCATCCTTGAGCGCTTTCTCTGCAACACTCAGCTGCGACTCTCTATCAGCCAATTGGTCCTGTAACTCGTTTTCCCTTCTTAAGAATTCTTCCTTTTCATCTTTATCCAGTGGAATGAGAGGAGTTGAAGACCTCAGATCCATCCTGCTATCGGGCCGCGGGGTGCTAGGCAGGGTCTCGGATAGGGGTCGTCCCGCCGATGGTGTACCAGGCCTCTGGCTAGCACTAGCCTTCATGCCTTCGACCTTGCTTGTGGGAGCTGCCCATCTCTCCTGTGGTACAACATCTCCATTTCGCCAGATTGTAACTTCCTGTTCCAGTGATGTAACATACTCCTGGAATCCTAGATTCAGAGTTTGTGACTTCTTGAGAAGGGCCTTGAGCTCTGCAGGGGAAAGTTCGGTATTGACTTTTGCCTTGTTCTTGATCGACTTTGCACGCATACCAAACCGCAAGGTCGATAGTGTTTCGGAGTCATTGTAAGAAGAAGGTGAACAATTGATAATGAGGGTTGTCCTGGAGTTACCTCCGAGGGATTCCTGCAAAATTCTGGTAAGTTTGGAATCTCTGTATGGGATGTATTTCGATCCATCAGTCAAATTATTAATGACCATTCCTAGCGTTGACAGAGATTTGTTGATTTTCTTTGCCTCTTCAAGAGTCTGTCCTGATGCACCTGTCTTCCCGACCTTCTCGGAACCCGCCAAGTCGACCAGGTACAAATTACCGTTCTTTGTAGACCCAGTTTCGACATTTTTCTGTGAGACACTGATGACGAATATCGAATGCGATCTGGAGGATTCTTGATTCATGTTTGTTGCGGAAACGGATCGTGCAGCACCACCTCTTCGCATAACCTCATAGACCTCCTGAACACTCGATACATATAGCTCCAACAAGCCCTTGACGTAGACACCTCTACCCTTATCTTCATGAACAGGTAGGTTGTCGTTGATTGGATTTAGCAAATCCCTAATCCTCTCCATGTAAATCTCCATATACGATACTCTCACAGTATATTCCATGCTCTGAGGTGAATTGGTGATACAGTAGAAGATTTGCTCCACGATTCTCGGGATGACACCTTTGTGGGCATCGTTGTCGATATCTGCACCCATCATCGTATAGGATTTACCCGCACCAGTCTGACCATAGGCGAACACTGTTCCATTGTATCCGTTTAGAATATCGTCAACGGTTGGTTTAATGGAGAAGTTGAAGACATCGGCTTGTTTTGAGCTCATATCAAACACCCGATCAAATGTGAACGATCCGCTCGCTTCCTTGCTCTGTAGACAACCATGATATCAGCTAATGGCTTTATGCAGTCCCATGGTGACGAATCTGGACCCACTGTCAACTCGCAGGTATCTTCAGAGTGAAACTGGACGATAGGCTGCCCTCCTTCCCGTATCTCTATAGAGTTCTGAGGTCGAAATCGAGCCACCACTGCATCATAGTTGACATGTGAGTAAATTTACTTAAAATAGTATGGTAAGCTATTGAGTCCGTACCCTTAATGGTGTTATAGCTCCCAGATCCCCCACTCCTGCTCGCCCGTTAGTTCGATGGTGGAGCTGGAGAAAGTGAGGATAATAACATACGCCATCTTGTCTGCTGTAGGATTTGAAGCTTGGTGATAGGTCGAAGATAAGATTGGCAACGTTGAGCTGCTGACAGCTGCTTTCTATGTGTGGATCCAAGATAGTTCGAAGGTTGGATTAGGCGGGGCAGACACGGGCCGGGGGCAGAACGAATGGCGATGCAGTTTTGAAAATCTGGGCCCCGCGTTCGCGACGGAGATATAAAGGGGATTGTGAGTAAAATAAGGGTCTACAGACTTGGCCAGTCCAAGATTGCCAAGGAATGTGTACTGTATCCGATCACGTTTGTGCACTGTCCTAGACATTCTATTTCTGGTTATGACAAGTGATAAATTCACGTGATATTGACCAAAGTAGATGAGCTCGGGTTCAGGCATATCTTCCTCCACAGTGAACACAAATATCCCATGCATCCAGCAACACACCCAATAGTGCTCCCGTATTACCACCATCTTCTGTGATAGCCCGGCCCCTCATTTCAAAAGTATTTCGTTCACAGATTAAGCACGTCTTCCAGTCCTGCCCAGACTGTATCGGTAGGTACGTGATGGCACATCTTGCTAATAGTACTCCCGTTGTTAGTATTCGGATAGCCCCAGATTTTATGGCTTTTGGAGATAAAAGACTCACGATATCTATGTCCACCAGAGCATTCCGCAATCGTTAGGTCCTCCCATTTAAAGCTCCCCTCACACAGCACACATCGTGTCATCTTATCTTCCAGCCCTATCAATGCAGTCCGCTGCTCTGCCATAACTTCCTGTGCCATCACATTACCCTTCCCTAAGTCTATCGCCGTTGCAATAAATTGTTGCTCCCACCCGAAGTCTAGTTGAGGATTCTGTGACTGCAGCCACCTGAGAGCCTCGCAGCATGGCTCTAGAAGTTTCTCCCCAAATTGCCACAATCCAACAATACCAACCATCGCTGAACTGTAAATTATTCGATGACTGAAGGAATCTCTAGCTTTCAATACCCTTCCTGCTGCTAGGGTGTTGATAACCAGATTGGCTACCATTGCCGGTTCATCCTTGTATAGTGGTATGATTAGGGCTCCATCATCCCGGCGGCATTGTGGAAATAGACGTAGACAAACAGCAAGCCTCAGAGCCGTGAGGTGAGAGGGATCGAAGATGTTGCGGGAAATGCCATCTATTAAAGCAAGGTGGGGTATGTTTGAGGATCTGTCGTATAATGAGTAGATGTATACAAAATGCCAGCATTAGACTCACATTGTCGGGTTAACTAAATGAGCGGAAGGATCTTGCGTGAGACCGTAGGAATTGATTATCTCCATGAGGGCGCCAAAGCCAGCCGCCTTAGAGTCTGCTGGCCCACTACCCTCTGGTAGACTGGCTGTCATACGCTCTCCATCGAACAAATTCGCGCATTCTGTGATAAAATTGTGGGAAGAGTGGCACGTCACTTGAGAATCAAATTAGCTCCTATTTATTCATCTTTCTTGGGTCGGAGCAAACCTGGGGGTAATTTCTCCTGCCCATACAACATCTCCACCAAGTCTTCTCCCTTAGTGCGTATGCCGAAAATCAACCTGCTCGTCTCTCTCGAGTGTGTAACATATTGTAAACTATCATCAGGCTCCAGACTTATTACTGCCGCAATGATCCCCGAAAAGGGACTTTTCGCTATGCCCCACACCTTGCATGTTGCAGAATTAAGATCCCATTCCGCAATGAAATCTTGCTTTTTCTCTTGAATAATATAGTCCCAATCTTGCTCACGCTGTTTTCGAGCAGGTTCAGCTGCTACCCCACCAGATTTCTGGATGTGATGCTTACGGCCCCCATGTGGGACGGCTTTTGTCAGGTCAAAGGTCCAGTTCACTAGCTGAGTATTCCCTAGGATAGTTGAGAGGTGGATCTCAAAGGAGCTCGCAGATGGCGGGCTCGAGCATATCAGTATACCTGCAGAAACTTAGCATTGAAGCAAACACACATATATAGGGTACCATACCACTCGCCGGATCTATGTAACTATTGTCAAACTCCCAGACATGCATGTTTTTCCCAGCAACAATATCTGTTGCATCACATTTGATGGCTACTACTCGGGCTGATAGCTGGATTGCATAGACAAAAAGCCAGTGATCTTTTACCCTCTAACCCCAAAGTCCGTAAATATTATATCAACCTCACAAGGGAACTGGGTAGTAGTTTCATGTACTGTACCTTATCGTACCAGGACATTCCCAGTATAGGATGTGCTTCCGTCGCTGCAGCTCCTATCTGGTGAGTGTTTTTTTCATCTACACAGACAGCAATAACACCATCGGTTTCCCGCACCATCAGCACCCTGTGTAAAGTGACAGCCCCTCGGTGGGCGACGGTGAGGAAAGTCTCTGCTTTATTCCGAGATACAGTCCTCCAAGGAGACCATGACAATTTAGGGTGAAAGCCGGGCCCTGCTACCTTGGTCGGGCTGAATACACATACTATCTTGCAGATCTCGGGTGATGGGCTATTTTCCGGGTGTTAGCCAGTGCCCTGAATTGTGTCGAATTTCCAATCCCCTTACAGGATCAAAATAACCTCCAGGTTATCATTAGCAACGGCTAGTACGCTCTGTCCCCACTTCATGCCCCCAAATTCACATAGATAACTCCATGCCATTGCTATATCCAGTCCCTTCTGGTCAGCTTGGTTTGCATGGCTCACCTCGACACATAAATGCGCGTACCTCGTGCTCGACACCGCAAGCTTTTCATCCGAATTTCTTCAACAGATTTTGTCACACCGTAATAATCCCCCACCAGTTCACTAATATCATGGGTGGCCTTCCACCCATTTGCAGGGTGCCCGTCGGGTTGGAATACCTTTAACCGATGTGTTGTTGTGAGCACTGCGAGCATACATCTGCCTCAGAATCAGCCCTGGCCCAGATGCAAAAGCAGGCAATAGCTCATCATACCCTCTTCTATGCGATACGCCCAACGGGCTCCACTCTATAGCCCTCACATGACCCGGGCCCTGCTCCTCGCCAATTGAATAAATGGCTGATACTTTTGTGCAAGCTTCTCCCTTCGTCAGCAGAGGCTCAACCAGTCCAAACTAAGGTTACCATAGAATTAAGAATACCAGGTTCATTTAAAAGCTCGTCCCTAGGAGACGATCGTAGCTCAGCTTTAGTCGCCTGAAATTGTGGAGTTCCTCTGATGTTCTTTGAGTCTTCCTTACTAGGCACCTAGGTACTGACCAGTTAGCAATTGTTTGATAGCGCAAAATACGAGGATGTTCGTTACTAGGATATAGACGTATTCATTGGCAAGAATTGCAATCTCTCCGCCCTGGGACCAGCGGAGGCAATCGTAATATGTTGGCCAGAACCGAAGGCGGATGTCGCGTAACATTGGATAGTCTTAGTTGCAAGCATTGCAGTTTGTGCTTGAACCTTTACTACATAAGCTTCGCTCACTCGATGTTTATTTAACCTAAACTCCGATAATAAGTAAATCACTGTACAGACGAAAACTCATGCATCGCAATAATTTACCACAGAGTACTATAACTTATTAGTACCCCGACATGGAAAAATTTTTTTTTTTGAGTCTATATATATATACGCCTTTCCCCCGAAGGCACCGACACACTGCATGTCAACATATATTCTATCAAATGTGCCAGTCATATAGAACTCACTCATGGCTCAACATCTCTTACAACTCTCTCACCTCAGAGCTTGTATTGCTGCTGCTGAAGTTCTCGAGGTTAAGAACGAGAAACATGGAAGTTGGCGGGAGAGTTGAAGGCTGCAGAGGCTGCAAAACATGCCCTGGCTTCAAGAAATGCACGGTGGGATCCTTCGCGAACTCGAGGTCATGATGGTACAAGTATTGCTCGATTCAGGTTTGCAAAGAAGTCAAAATTTGATGCCGAGATAGCTGATTTGGGGAGGTAAGAGAGTGCAATGGTATTTATGACGCTTTTTGATATGCACAATTTTATATACCATGAGATTTGAGTTCATACTGACAGACCTTATAGGGGGAACTTGTGAGGATCCTCTGGCAGCCAACGCTTCAAAAGGGGGGCGTGATTGTGGTCATAGGGGTGGTCGAAGTAGGGGTGAGGAGGGAATTGTAAGAGATAATCCAGCCATGAGTGGGTTCTAACACATTCAGGGTAAATTTGGGTTCGTTGGCAATGTGAAATTTGAGTTGATAAGAGTAGATTGGCCATGTAGTTAGCGGGGTATCCATGCCAGTGTAGGTATTGCGATTATTACGCCATAAGTGATAGTACACCAATTTACACAGTACAAATACGCCCTTCCACTCTCGGCGCTACACTCCTGGTCCAATCAGCCTCAAGTCCCTCACCCTTCACATGTGCATGCCCCTTCACCCCCGCCAGATCTGTCCACTTTAATCCCACCCTGCTTATCAAGTCCTGAATCCTGAATTCCCTCGACCCATGAAATTCATCCCCATGATGCTCATCACAGCCCTCCAGACCAGAATGTAGCGCATCTACATCGAGTTCACCATCATCAGACTCATCGTCACTTAACTCATTGTTCTCTACATTATTGTCATCTGCAGCGCTTTCCCCCAATTCACCCTCTCCAGCCTTAGTTTGTTTAAGCCCCCTGAAGAGATCCCGGATTCTGCCCCCGCGGCGCCATTTTCTAAAGACCTTTAGTGCAAGGAAATATTGCTGAACGATCATGGAGATCAAGATCCCATTCTCTTCGTCAACGATTTCCTCCGCACCATCTGCCACTGATAAAGCGGTGAATCCATCCTTCCCCTTAGCCATGTATCCCCTCGTAGAGCAGGTATATTTCTTGCTGGGAATGATTTCCTCTTGTCCTATTTTGCAAGAAGTGATGCGAGAACCTGGCTCACGTGATGGGTCATATGTCAAGAAAATGTTGGAGACTTGAGGGAAGCGCCCTGAATGATAAACTTATGTTAGTATGCACTGAGGATATGAAAAAAAAAATACGAAAACAGGCTTACCTTCCAGTGCTGGGATCTTTGATAACCCATTCTCCAGTGCTTCGATGATCTTTGCACCAGATACTTTAACGACTACAACGGGGTCTTCAAACGGAAAACAGCTGACTATATCGATCACTTTGATAACACCGGGCGGGTAGATTTGATCGCCCCTGATTGTCCCTGCAGCCATTATTGCACAGTCCGCAGAGTAGTAGTACCGCATTAGATCACAGCTATCAGATGAAATCAGCAGGTGGTTATCACGGTATCAAAGCCATACTCACGCGAAATTGCCAATATTTGACTCCTTTGTCCTGACGGTCATGAATGTTGCATCGAGAGGAACCGATGTGAATCCAATTGGCTGCTCCAACTTCGCTCGCAATCCAGTGCTCAGCTTTTCCACAATCTTGACGGTTTCTGGATCCTCTGGTCTATATTTGTCACATCAACCACTATAAAATTGTCAAGGAAACTAAGGATGCCTACATCTCTTTGGTAATGTCCCTTCGTATGATATCAAAATGCCAACCAGGTATCGAGCCGTCCTTGGACTTTCTCCGTACCTCAATGTATGACAGTTGCTTGAAATCACAACCAGACCGTATCACGTGGCAGCCATTAATGACTTGATGCGCATAGTGATGGTCATGTCTATTGTATAGAAAGTCAACATCCGAAATTAAATAACACCAGTGCCACAAAACTTACCCCCCAAGTATGATATCAATAAGGCCTGCTGGGGTTTCTTGGGCCAGTCGAACCTGCGGAATACTGTGGATTTAGTGATCTGGCCAAAGTAATCTAGGAGGCACTTACTGACATCATTCGGCTCCCTCTGGTGAGATAAAACAACGATCTAAGCGTTGGTAACAATCAGCAACTCTGAAACCTGCATTTTGCATTTCCAAGAACTTACAATATCAGCTCCCTCTGCTCTTAATTGCGGTACAAGCTCCTTTGCTGTGGCAACAGTGTCTGTGTACTGAAGGTTTGGTGGCAATGTATTGACTGTATCCAGCCATTCTCTGTCCAACAGCAATCAGCATATCTTCTAAAAAGAATCCTTTCCCCATCTGACAATATACCTTTCTACTAGCCCTATGACACCAATCTTCACTCCATTGCTTTCAAAAAGGTGTGTTCCCTTGAGTTTCCCGATTGGGCCACCAACAGCAGGATCCACTACATTTGCGCACAACCAGGGGAATTCACACTGCTCTGCCAGATACATGAACTGCTCCACCCCAAAATCCAAGTCATGGTTCCCAAGACAGGCTACATCGGTTTTGATCCTATTCAAAATGGGGACCATATGCCGCCCCTTGGTGACCGAGCTTTCCAGTGAGGGGTTGAATGAATCGCCGGAGAAGAGTGTAAGTAACTTAGGCAGTGAAGCAAACTCCGGTGCATCCCGATAGTGATTGGCTAGGGAAACGAAGCGTGCTGCTCCACCAACTGGTTCTCGTAAACCACCAGATAGATGGTATACCTTGATGGTCAGCAATGAATCTAAGGAAGCAGAAGTACTATGATCACTAACATCGTTGTAGTGTAAGAACCGGAGGTCTGGGGGTCCAATTACTCCTGAGGAATATATCACCGAGGAATCGTGATTGGAGATAGTTTCGGACATTTGAAAAGAAACTGAAGGCTGGTTCTCGACCACCAATTGTTTCAAGTGCCTTCCACTTAAGAGCACAGTGTTTGTGTCTCTCTCAGTTTTAAGAGCCGTACTAGGAAGCAGTGTAGATACTGAGATGAGGCATTGTATTAGGCCCTGGGTCTACCCCGCATGCGCGGGGTACCGCCAGAGCCGCATAGCCTAGCTGGTGCATAAAAGGTGCTGAAGTGTAAACCGCACGTTGGTTATTCTGGCTATGGCCGGCATGGCCTGAGGTGGTGTGAGGTTATCACGGCCTCCGGAAGTAGTAAAGAGTGGTTAATTTGCTACTTTGTAAGTGTCGAGGTCTACAATGCAAGCAGGCTACAAGCATAAATGATTAAAGTATAGCGGAAATAAAACGGATTGATACTTGAAGTGAGTACTAATAGTATACCCACACAATGCAAAGAGAAACTATATAATAAACCAAAGGATTGACTCCAATCGCCAAACAAGGGTTTTGTTACAATGCCAGATGGAATGAAAGTAAAAATGAAAGGTCATCACCAGATACGGGGGTAAAAACAACTGCTACCAACAAGAAAGTACAGAATACCAAAAAAAAAAAAAAAAAAAGATAGCGAACACGAATCAATGTTCCACCGGATCAGAAGTTTGGGATTCGTCATAAAAATCAAAGCTGCCAAGAGGCAGGCCTAGCTAAACACCGTTAAGGGCCCCTAAGCAATAGCATCTAATCGCTAGAATGAGCGGGACATAAAAGTAGAGGAAAGGTTCAATCATGCTGAGACCATCCTTGGGAGTGGCTGTAGGGATTCGATTTGTTTTGTGAGAAACGCTTTCTCATCAATGAACTGCTCGTCGTCTGCAGCCCCATCACCATTAGTTTCCCTACCAATATAAAGGTAATGGATAAGTTCTCACCTCGCCGTTCAGCATGGAATTTGGGAAGAAAATCCAGTAATTTCTCTCTATTTTTAACGAGTATATCCTGGACAGCCTTGGATTTCTTGGGATTTGCAACGAAAACCTACGAGATGCTAATTAACAACTTGGTATTTCGTTCAACTGCTTTCGATTGCTTGATACCTTGAATACGTGGAAAGCCTCATATTGAACATTGCGGCTTTTGTCCCGTAGTAGATTCATCGTCAGCTTTAAATGGTCCGCTGAATCAACATACATCGTCATGATAGTATAATTTGCCCTATCGAGCAGTATCTCTCCCAATAATTTGATAGATTGTCGTTTAGCGACATAATTGCTGGACTTCAGCAGGTTGTTATATTTAGCAAAGAACTGGTCATAATTTATTTGTAGGAACTGAGCAACCATGGCCTTGTGCCTAGTTAGGAGGTCCTGAATCGAGCGTAGTCAGTATGATACCTACAAACTTCGTGTGTTGGGTAATGACCAGACCTTGAAGGTGCTAAAGGCATCGCTGGAGACATCAAAGCTTCCGCCTTGGACATAGTCGAAAAATTTCCAAAATCTTTCGTCGTTCAGTACCAGACTTGCTAGAACTTCGTACTTGATACTATCCCGTAGCATGGTTCCGCAATTGTTGGAAATTTCGGGCATTTCATAGCCTCTCAGTAGGATAAGTAGTGTGTCTGGCCGGCGCTGGCTAATATATTCAATGGTAGGAAAGCGCCCAAACCTGTCTTGGCCGTAACGGAGGAGAGCAGTATATATTGCAGTAACGTCCTTTCTGACCTAGCACGGCAGTATGACAAGATCAGCAGCAGCTTGGGGTATGCCACCTGCTGGGTTCCTACCTCAAAATCAAGCCGGTGAAGATTACTGCAAAGTAGAGGCAATAAGTCCAAACCAAGGACCTCCGTTGCCAGGGCGTGTACTTGCTCTGGGGATGCTTCTCCGGTTTCTACTAACGTCAGTCAGCACAACCCTCTGGTTCGGATCATGACTTGAGGGCCAACCAGCGTTCCCTTGTACGATGACCTTCATTTGAGCGAGCAAGCGGGCCATCTCTTCAGCAGCCTGGAGACACAGAAGCATCAGCTCAGATGTACGGGAATCAGTCAGGTATCACTTACCCTCCGCTTCTCTAGTGGCCTGTCCATCTGACCCATGAAATCCCTCACAGCTTTCACAAGGTCCTGGGGCGACTTTTGCCGGGTGCGGCCGAAAAGAAAAGCCATGGTGATGTTTCTTTATGTGGATATGGCTGACGGTGTGAGGTGGTTCTGGTGATTGAGGTGGAGAGAGGAGGATCGCCGTCAGCTACTAAGTACGGTCTCCCCATGTAAATAAACTGGAAGCCGCCTAGGTGCAAGACTTGGCACATATTGCTTTCTATTGGGTCGCAAGATTCTGCATGAACTATACATGGACTATATTTATTGCCAGTAATTATCTCCGATTACGGTAATCAGGTGATGCAGAATCGTGGCCGAGCTGTGTTCTCGTACCCGTGACTCTAGCCTGATCTCAATTCTCACTGATGGTTGGGTCGGGTGCTTATGCAGATTTTAAGCCTTTCCTACTCCTCAAATACTTACATGTAGGGTACATATATATAGTACATAGATAGGTACTGTACCTAGGACCCGATCGACCGTTTCCCGCTAGATACTCGTACATCTAGAGTACTCGACATACAGTATACTGTATACCTGGCGTAGTCCCGGCACACCTGGCAGGCTCCTTCCCATCGCTACCTCGTAGAGCACATACACTCAAGCAATACATAAGCAAGGGCATGGCCTCCTTACCATAAGCAGGTATATTGCCAAGCAGATAGCAGATACTTATAATCCATGCATGCATGATCATGAATTCGAGTCGCAATATGTCAAGTCGTTCGTCAGGTGACTTTTTTTAAAGAAATTAAGATACCACACAAAAGTAAATTGGTCTGGGCACGAGAACACTCCGTAGGTAGATCGGTCTGGGCACGAGATCAGACTATATACCAGACTAGAGACCTGATATACCTGATTTACATATCTACAATCTACTGATTGATTTGCGAATTTCTTGCATCAAATTATCAAACTAGTTATAGGGACTACACCCCAATTACCGAGGGGCTTGTGCCAACCAGACTAAGCCGAAGATAGCTTTAGCACAGATAACCTAAGAGTCTGGGAACGAGGGAGCGGTTCAGGCAGAACACGCTAATAATTTCACTAACTAATAAAGGGAAAGTAGTTACTTAGGTGTCTAGCTGCTTATAGGTGTAGAAAGGGGGCGAGCTCGTCATGACGAGTTGTTATTATGC
>Ga0307514_10002151_pt1 | contig 21173 bp, 20 predicted proteins | sample 16_EM_MG_FD_203088 | JGI IMG/M metagenome (GOLD analysis project Ga0307514, IMG submission 203088) | Populus trichocarpa ectomycorrhiza microbial communities from riparian zone in the Pacific Northwest, United States - 16_EM | ecosystem: Host-associated > Plants > Roots > Unclassified | place...
ATAAATACTCTGAAGCAACACCAGTGAGCACATCTAAAGCTATCTTCGAGGTCCCTATATGAAAAGTGTGAGAATTGGGAGATAGCGAACTGGATGAAATGCCAACCTTGGAAACCAGCATGCTCTAGTACCTTCTCCCCCATCCAATGTAAACAGTTCTCAGCTCCTTGCGGACCGACATCGTGATCTTCATCTGACTGCCGTGACCATGGATTGATATTGCTCAGGGGTTCCAGATTTGTCAAAATCGGACCCCCAGAAAAATCGAGAGGTTCTGGTGGTCCACCAAAGATGGCAGAAGGGCCAGGCAACGCAAGTTCACCCTCCTCGTTCGCAGTTTCTTTGTTCTCCTTGAGACTAGAGAATTTGGAGTGCGTGACCCGGAGGTGTCGTATCGTAGTGATGTTCTTGTTGATCAACCCGAGGAGCGTTTTGGTAGTGGCATGGGTATCCTCCTTCTGGACCTTCTTCCGTCGTTTCCGCCGAGGCTTCGACGACGGTAGGCTTTGCGGCTGCATCTGGCCAGCGGTGGCGAACGGGGGCAAGCTACCTGGGGTGGACGAGGGGTGCTGCAATGTAGGGTAACCGTTGCCAATGAACTGATCGCATTGCATAACTTCCCACCATAGGTCAACCCTCCGGTTCCCAACAGAAGACGATCGTCGAGAGCGTTTTCGCGGCCTTTCCGCGCCCGTGCCATTCCTATGAGTTCGGCGTCAGTTAGTCCCGTGCAGCATCCATAGGCACCTGCATACAGTTTCCGCTTATCACCCGTAAGAGCGGTCTCTTCCTCCGAGTCCGGATCTACAAACTCGTCCAGATCCTCAAGCGTAAATTCCCTCAATCGACTCTCGACATTCGACTCTTCGATGTCCAGTTCTTCGTCGGCAGTCTTGAACAAGCTCATCCCTTCCGCCGTGCGAACGATTGCAGGGCTATCTGGGAAGGAAACGTCCTTAGATTTCTTCTTGGAAAGCGTGCTTGGTGGGATGCGGATGGTAGATTTCGCGGACGAGAGCAACGGCGTTGGGGTACCGGACAGTGATCTTGAATGACCGTTAATCCCATTGGGTTTGATGAGGATCGTCGAAGGTGTCCGTCCAGGGAGGTCGCTGGGGATGGGTGGGTCCGAGCGTTCTTTCCGATCCGTGATGTTCTTCAGCAACCTTTCTGCCTTTATTTGAAGGCGTTTCGCGCATTGTCGCAGAGGATGATCCTGTAAGGTCCACATGGAAACTTTGGTGATTAGCGAAACGCGCGTGATTGAAAAGACGAACCAGAGCCGCATTGTACGTCAGGCAATTTGACCAGATGAGGTCGAGGTCGTCCTTGAACTCCCTTTTTGACTTGTAAGTTCTTCCCTTGACTCGCTTTAGCATGGTCTGAAAATCCATTGGCGTCGAAATCACTGGGTGAGTAAGTGTTAACCATAACCAACAAAACAAGTGCTATGGCCTACTACGACTCACCTTCATAGTAATCCGGGACATCGTTCCTCGAGACCGGCTTCAAGAATGCCTCCGCGTCATGATTGTCCTATTGAATGGTAGCCGGTTCAGAACAAAGTTGCGCCGTGCCACTCTCATCTGGAGACTGGATTACCAAAGTCACAGTGCGAAGGTCAGTCAAAAGACCTTCAAGCGATTCATAGAACGCGTCCGAAAGTTTCGCATCCTGGCTTTGACGCTACAGATTGGCATGAGGGTTGGCGCGATCAGGAATGGGGGGGCTCGCGAGGGATGACATACCCTTCCCTCCTTGACCGCGGATAACAGAAGCTTAAGGTCGGTGTCGGCTAAAGAAGCCTTGACCTGACTCTCGGTCAGGGTGCGTAACAAGTTCTGATGCGCAGCAAAAGTCAGAAAAACTAGGGAGGAATGGAACGGAGGGCGCGTACGTTCATGTGGCTTTATCCGTGGTGGTGGAAGCGGAACAACATCAAGCGTTACCGTCGGCATTTGCCGACGCTCCAGAAACCCCATGGCCCGGGTTCTCGATTATTCCTCAAATTTTCTGTGCATTTCCTCGCGGACTTGTATCACAACTCCTCCTTGCGTCGAGCCTGTAACAAACCTTTTTTCTTGGATTATTCCGTGCTTTGTTTGGGTGAAACTTGGAGGAAGAATTGCCAGGCGTTGTAAGCGTGAGAACACCGTTTCACTTCTTCGAGTTTCGATCTCGCACCGACCAGCATGTGGTATGGGCATCCAACCGTCTCTTTCTGCGTGTCGACGCTGAAAGACGATAAGCAAGCACGTTCTGAACGCACAGGTTTCCATCCGCGCGCCCTGCTGCAAGCAGTGGTTCGATTGCGCTGAATGCCACGGAGAAACACAGTCTCATAGACTTGCAAAGGCGACGGAGATGACGTTCATCTGTAAGAAGTGCAAGAAAGCTTTCAGGAAGGACGTCACGGAGTTCGATGAGAGCGACGAATACTGTCCCCACTGTGACAACCACTTCGTGAGTGTCGAGTCTGTTCCTTTGCCGTCGCCACTGAACACGATCCCAGGTTCTGGACGCTTTGACACCCAAGGCTGCGTTGAGAGTAGAAGGAGAGGACCCAAGGCTGGACGCGAGGTATGAACTCGTTGCCATTTCGTCACGTCCGGGTCGTTGACTTGGTCTCTAGGATGCTCAAAGACGAACGCACAAAGGTGGACCCAAGCCGTTCGATCTACAATCAAGATACATCAGATAGGTTGGGGTGATTTGAGGTCATACGCATGGAAAGTTTGGCCCCCGCCTTTAATTGGTTACACGTGTATATTCACACAAACCGGTTCTAACATTCTCAATCCATCATCGCTCTCCATCACCCATCTCAAGTCCCAGAAAGTAAATTAGCAAGACCTCCGCATACGCTCAAACATACGCGGTTTACAATCGATTGTCATACATACCGGTATTTACCAAGAAAAGTAACAAACCCACGCCATCGAACGAGAACTCATCTAAGACCTGTCCGAGGGTCTAAACACCATCATCAACACTACTTTCATTCAAGAAAACCCCGAGATCCCTGACGCTGGCCACGGCCACGAGTAATTCGTGAGTTTCGCTGACGCCCTTCAGCATCATCGTAATCTCGTCCAAAACATAATCCTCGACCTCCTCAGACCACATGAGCAGCTCCTTCTTGTCTTCACTTCCTGGGGCCCTGGCTTCTTCCGATCGTTTCTTCCTTTTATCGGCCATACTCTGGAGTTGTCGCCTGGTGCCCTCCATGATACCATCGTGAATCTGGGGAGGGAGACTGGCGGCGCCACCGATGACGTTCATGCAGCCTGTGAAGCACTTATACAAGGACGAGAGGAAGTTGATGTCGCGTTCCGATGCGGCACAATTGACGAGCTGAGAGAAGGTCGCGGAGACCATCTCGTTCGTCAGCGTGCCGCTGTTCTTGCCGCACAGCAGCAACCGTGGCATCAACCTGCAAGGATTGAGTCGATGGATAAACCTGCACAAAATATTGGGAACGAAGCGACCCACAGAGCAGCCGTCTCCTGGACCCCAACATGGAAATAGAACCGCAGCGCGGGCAACACAAGTTCGAAGCTCTGCGTTAGGTAAGGTGCAAAGCCTCCACCGAGGGTAGACACATAGACGAGGAGCATCTCCAGGGCTTGGCATTTCTCTTCCAACACCGCGGATTTTATCCCCACGCTTTGACCCTCCAGTTTGATCGTCGTCCAAGCATCGCTTTCATATCGCTCGTCTTCCTCATCTGAGAAAAAGTGAGTGTATAGGCCCGTGAATCTACGGAGGGACAAACCTATCACTGATACATCCGCTTTCGCGCTTGCGGCTCGGAGGAGAGGTGGCATCACGACGGGCAAGTAAGGCTCGAACTCCGGGCCCAGAGCTTGGCAAATCTTGGCCCAGGAAGCGACAAGGTATGAGCTCAGGAGGGTATCATCATGTTCAATAGGGCTATCTGTTCTCGACGTAAATACCCCTTCGATCTGTAGGCGGCAAAATACAAGACCTACTTTGAATTTGCATGAGGAGTTCGCACAACTTGCGAGAATCCTCTCGGAATACATCTCGGCCAACGGCAATAGCTGGTTGAACTTGTGAGGGGGGGAGTGGGACAGATGGGAAGAAAAAGAGCTTACCAACCAACCCGGCACATTCCATGGCCTTCAGCCGTAGCTTGTGGTACTCTGATCCTTTCGCATTTTCCAACACGCTTAAAAGTAATGGCATAATCGTAGGATAGTGCTGATCGAAGGCAATCTAGATAAGCACAGACACGTGAGGATATGTTCGTCGACCCGTACCTTCGCAAACGCGTTCTCGCTAACGTCCGCGACCATGGCCAAAGACGTAACGACCTGCTCCTGAACGTACCTCTTCGGCTGTTTTCCACTATCAGCGGGCGGGTTTAACAGTTTCAACAGCCGTTCCACTATCGCATCCAGGTACAAAACTATGATGGTCGATCCCGACCCTTCACAGAAGTTAATCAGTGCAGCCGCTGCATGTGAGTGCACACTAAAGTCAGAAAGGGATAGCCCGTTGGTGGATGATTGATATGGAGATCGCGATTTTACGTACCGAGCCTCTGGGGCTTCTAACGTGGGTATCAGAGCAGCGAATATTTGTTGGTGATACCCAGCCTGGATAACTTCCTTTGGCATGCTGTCAGCGCACTTGTGGAAACGGGTGATATACGCTTAGACCTACTTCAAGATCTGTACAGAGCTGACCACTGGGATTGGAACTTGTAAGCGAACTTGTTCGGAGCAGGTGAGATGATCGACCTTACATGCACTGACAGGCAGCGTATTTAACACGCGGGTGACTGTCTTTAAATCTTGGAGTGACGAGACTAATTTGGCGTGGGGTTAATGAAAACCTTGGAAGGGTACTAGCACGAAACATACTCGACTACTATCCCGAGTTCGCGTTGCATGACCTATCCAAGGGTTCTGTACCCGATCAGACACAAGTGGCAAGCTCAACGAACCTGAGAGGTTCCCTCAGCCATGGCTGCTATGGCCATAAGTCCAGCGTGTCGCTGTCTCCAGTCGTGGCTGGCCAACATCGCGGGAATTTGTTGGAATGCTGACGGAAGGACGGCTTCCCCTCCACATGCACAAGCTATCCGATCCAGTGCTTGTTCGTACTCTTGCGGGTAATTGTCGTCAGTGGGATCGTCAGAGGGCTGGGCGTTGGTGCTTCAGTTATCAACCCGGGGGTATAACATGTGATTGACTTACGTCGGCCTCTAGCCAGAGTGGGGTAGAGTCCTCCTCGAGCTCTCCCATGCCCTCTAAACACCCTTTAATTATAACCGGTATCCATCCCTCCACACGTTTCACCATGGATGGCTTACTTTCACTTAAACTCACCAAGAACTCAAGGGCTGCCTTCCGAACTTCCTCGCCCTCTTCATCCCTCGGCTCGTCTTTTGCTTTTCCGGCCCCTGCAGGAGGGAATTCGAATGAGAACGAACCCTCTGTAGGGTAGGGTTTTGAGATCGTCGGCGTCGGGCCGGGGTCCGCAGAAGGTAGCAGGAGGGTGGGCAAAAAGGAAAGCAATGCGGGGAGATGAGGTGCAAAGAGATCCGGACAGGTGGTTAGGGGAGTTAGAGTGGAGAGGAACTTGGCGATTTGATTTTGAGGGACGGATGGGAGGGTGTTGAGTATTGGATACATCAGGGATAGAGCCTGTGCTTGCTGGTGTTCATCACAATGAGAAAGATATTCAACTGACGCCCCCAAGGCGGCTAGTCGGACCTGAGAAAGACTATAAATTCTGGGGGTTCGGGTGTGCACGGGAACAACAAACATCAATGCTCTCCCTGTCTTCCAGGCCGCGCTGCAACGTTCCGAGGACGGTTTCAACTTGCAGATCGAGGATGATGTTCGAACTGCTTGTAAAAACCCGGTAGGCGATCTCTCGGCCCAAGGGGTCGGGACTGTGGACCAGTTTGAATACTTCGTTTTGAAGTGCGTGCCACGGACGGCCGTTTCGCATGGCGTGATTTGCGACGTCAGAAACGGTGTCTGCGGCCTTTCGCCTGACCACAGGGACAGGCTCGTGGATGACAGAATGCAAGAGTAGTCGTTCCAGAGTCGCCAGGGTTTGCGCCGAAAGGTGATCATAGAGCGTTGTCGTAACTGAATTGGACGAGTGTTGGGGTGATGGACGAAATAATAGTCGACGAAGCAGGACGAGGGAGAATGATCTCATCTGAAATGGAGAGAAAAATCAGACGTTGATCCGTCGACGCAGATGGAAAAGATGTGGGGGATCATTTTTAGAGATATGGGTTGCCCAACTGCGTCAAAGTGATCATCCATTAGCAAGGGGGCCGGAAAGATGCCATCCCGCTGTGGTAGAATCGCGGTGGAGTCGTATGGAGGGTTGCGCAGCGAGCGGCTATGTATGCACTCGCGGGGTTATGGGCATACTCACCACTTCTGTATCAGCCGCTGTGGCGAATTGTGCGAGCGCGAGGAGATAGAGTTCTGGCGTTTGCACCAGTCTCTCATTGACAGCATTTTCAGCACTGATAAAAGGGTCAAAGGCGAGTACGATGGGGTCTTGCGCGGTTCATACTTTGAGCGGATCTGATTGTCCCCCAGGACGAGATTGGAGAGAATCTGAGTCAGCTCGGTGGTGACTTCTTGCGGCACGACCGAGTCCATCGAGCTGAGCCGACTGATTAAAGAGACGGTATGGAGTTCGTGTTCACGGGCGGAGGGTGCAATGAAGGTGGAGGATGAGAAGCATACGGACAGAAATCATTTCACCGGAAGAAATAAAAACAAATTGTATCCCTCCACCAACCGGGCGCCTCGGCGGAATACCAGCCGCGGCGCCTACAATCGTCCCTGCTGCGACGACCTATAGGTCATCAGTTGGGACGTAATGCACTGCCAGACAAAAGCAGCTAAGCATAAGAGGGGACTTCCGCAAATCTAATGTTTGGGATGGCTGCTGGTCCGACCCGATAACGAAAAACGATTTCAAGTCTTGGTCTCGCGGCCACGTTTCTTCCAACTGAGCCTATATCGACAACAGCGACCAAGCGTGGCATCGCACTGGATCTCTCCGTAGGCTCCTTGAACGGATCCCTTCCGGATTCAAAGATTACCTCAGGCGCAAACCCCCGGTCTCTGGTTCCTGATCGGATTGATTACTCATCGGTACTTGGCTCCCGCGCCATACAACGGGTTGACGATCTTCCCCCACATATCAGGCCATCCACCCACTCTGGTCCGTGTAAGGCGGATGCTGGAGGTCGTATAGAGTAGCGTGTTCAATAGCCAATGTGTCGCGTGAGATCCCTCCACCGGAGACCGGAGGAAACGAACATCTCAGATGGACCAAGTAGTAATGATGTCAACCATAACAATCCACCGACATCAGACCCAGGCCTGAGATCATCGTAGTTCTGACCCGATGGCAAATACAGAGGGTTGATGATTCCGGTTGTTGCTGACGAAAGCGCTGCGAGGATATGTTACCGATCCTTCGATCACCCATCCTTCCGACTTTTCATCCATGGAACGTCTCCTGTTTCCTACAGAGAAGCAACTCCAGAATGCCTGGACAACCTGCTCAAACATCGAAAAACCTGGGGTGGAGGTACTACCTCTGGACGACCAAGAGCTCCAAGTACATAAAGTAACGTCCTCGACATCTCACCATCTCGTTTCGCCCCCCAGCGGCATTGGGTCAACGGCCCCGACTATCGCCTGGGAAGCATTATACCCGAAAGGGAGCATCAATCCCAAGAATTCAATTCCTGGTGGCTTTGGATTCTATCTGGCTGGACCCCCAGGATTCCGGGCCGGCCTACAAACGGCCAATGAAGTCTTGTTCAGTTACTCGGTGATGTTCGAAAAGGACTGGGACTTCGTGAAAGGCGGTAAGCTTCCAGGAATTTGTGAGTCCGTTACGGCTACCTCGTCCATATCCAAAACGAGTGTGAATGCCTTGTAGTCGGTGGGGAGGGCGATTCCGCGTATGGGTGTACAGGCGGGCGGAAAGACGACCGATGCCGATGCTTCTCCCTGAGGCTGATGTGGAGGTTCGTTATCGTTACATCCCCAGAAAAATAGGAGGGTCAGTTATGTCATTGATGTATACAGGCAGGGGGGATCTGGCGAGATCTACAGTTACATGCCAGAATTTGAGCAGAACACCAAGGAACTCCTGGCCGTCCCACCGAAATCATACGGGAACTACCAATATGGCTTCTCCGTAGGCCGCGGCGCCTTTGTGTTCCCGCGAGGACGATGGGTCACAGTCGCCGAAAGGGTCAAATTGAATGACCCAGGAGAGGAGAACGGTACCAGCAACGAACCCTCCATTGCTGTGTGGCACGTTTTTAACACGACCCCCAGGTGAACTTGAGCTTTTGTTCGATGGGAAAGCTGTCATTTCTGTGTCAGGGTTGATATACCGCGTAAACTGTGCTTCTCAAGTCCGGGGTGCCCATTTCGAAACCTTCTTTGGCGGTAAGGTCTTCATCCGTCTCATAATCCGTTCTAATTAGTAAACCCCAGGACACACCGAGGACTGGGCATCACCAAAAGATCAGAGAGCATGGTTTGGCAACGTGTCCGGTGCGATATTGGGCTGATGGGTCAGGTAATGCGTAGTTTACGATGCGTAGCAATCGTGGGAATAGTCTGCCGGAGCAGCCTTGAAGGAAAGAAAAAGTTTGATGTCGATCATAGCCCGAGTCCCCTCCACAACACTTCCCCCCGGAGTCTGCCTAGCTACGACTCGAAATGTATGAAGACGTAACAAACGACGAAGAGGAGCGTCCAGCCAAGAGATTCAAGGTTCGTTTGTCAATGTACACCCAGTGATACCGTCGATACAACCCACCGCCATTAGCACCTTTCGTACAAACAAAGCTTGAAGGATGTCCATCTGCCCTCTGCCTTGGAGCAGGCGCGTTTTGACGACGATATTGCGGTGAGTATCGTTTGAGACGTTGTCGAGTGTATCCTGACAAGAGATACAGGATAATGATTCGCATTTTCACCAAGCAATAGATCACTGGCGGCAACTGAACCTCGCGCCAAGTTTCATCCAATTCGCTAACAAGACCGACAGTCTCTCTGCTTCTATGCCATTACTCCTTCATCACCATAGTCAGATTGTGGAGCTCTTGATTACCGCGCTAGATGCTGGGGATAACGAGGCCTTGAAACCCTTACTCGAGTGCGTTCCACCGTCCCCACCGTAACTTCTCGACTCTGAACTATCCACAGTCTTCTTCAGAAATTGGCCCACGACCTCCGAACAACGTTGACGCCCCACTTTGAGAATCTGCTCTCGAAACTTGTCCCTCTGTTACGTCGTGCGATACCCTCAGATGCAATCACCAGCCTTCTCGCGACCTTCTCCGCTCTGTTCAAGTATATCATGATTCCAGCCGACGATTTTGACGTGGTTCACTGGGTTTGGGCATCTTTTCGAGAAGTTCTTTTGAAATGCAGTCCAGAAGTCCGTCGGGCGACCGCGGAGGTCTGGGGTGTGCTTATTCGCAAATTGAAACTACCATCACGGACCAAGCTCGTCACTTTGCTGGTTTCTGATTTAAATGGGATTGGGGACTTTATACCGTGGGTAGTTGTTGATGCGTGCAAGGCGAGTCTCATTCGCAAGCGAGCCCGCCGGAATTGCTGAAGTTTCCATCTAGTCTGTCGCCCAGTGCATCCATACTGCCGCACCCTCCATCATTTCACAGCTGCTCCGTTGCTATGTTGACACGCAAGCAACCACGGGAGAGCTTTACCATGTTATCCGTCGCGTTCTAACCGCATTGATTCACTTTGTCAATACCCCGGAGCAATTTTCACCGATCGCGACTGTGGTTTTAGATGCATTCAAGCCGGTAGTGACTTCCAGCGCCGAAAAGACCACCAAACTTCTCCCTGTCGTTGTCACAATCTGCTCCGTTCGGCACGGATCCCGCCTCACCCGTACGTCATATAACGAAGGTCCCATCTATGCTAACTCATTCGTTCCGCATCGATAGCATCCCAGCTGAAGGAGGTTGCCGGAACTCTGAGTAGTGTCACACTAACCGAGGAGAACCGTTTGCCGCTCCTGCAGTTGTCGACTTCCTTACTCGTGGCAGGCGGGAGTTCGCTTTGGCTAACTGCCGGCAGAGAGATCATCACGAGGAGTTGGGAAACAGATGTCTCCTTCGCGATCGAGCTCTCGGGTTCCCTGTGCGAACTCGGTTGGGGCGGATGGAAATCGTTTGGACTGCCGTCCGTCCTAAAACATACGCCCCGTGCCCTCGAAACCGCCCCCACCAAGATGTTACGACTGCTTGGTTGGTTGGTTGAAGAACAGAAGTTGACCACTGTGGACGCGATTTGGAAGCAAAGGACCGAGGGGTGGATCGAGAAGAGGCTTCTCCTGGAAAACTGGCAAAGCTCAGAAGAAGATGTAAGTGATAATTTCTGCGAGAGCTTCCACATGACGGAATGACATCCGCACCACAGGTCAGTCAGTTGTGCGACATCCTAACTCTCTCACCGCTCCTTCCCGGCGTAAACAGGACGCTCGATCAAATTGCCCAGCATGTCGTGGCCGCAGACAACCCCCTAGAAGATTTCCAAAGAACTCCATACAATGCTTCCTTGGTCCTGGGAATGTGTCTGAAATCGTTCTCAGGCCAAGTCAAATCATCAAAATCGGGTGCTTCCTCCTTCGATCTAGCCGGGATATGTCAACGATGGGGCTGGTCCGAGAGCGTTGTGGGTGCTCTGGCGTCTTTGGCCACGTCGAGGTACCTCGCTGCCACAAAGCAACTTTCCGTATCATGGCTGACGAAGTTCAAGTTCTAGATGCCTCATTCGATCACCGCTGGATAAGACCTACACAAACCTGAAGGAATCGTTGCTGTCACACTCACAGTCACTGCGGCTAAACGTTTTGCGGATCCTTTCATCCCCCCTCGTAACGAAATCTTCCGAGGAGAGTGAGGTCATTAAGAGGTGTTTGCAATGCGAGAACATCTCGATCGATGTCCAAGGTTCTCGAGAGCGTGCGCTCTGGATTGGGAAGTTACCTCAGATTGTCCCAGATGGTCAGTCTGTTGCCTCTGATATCGCTGTCAGCTGGTTGGTTTGTAAGTCGCCATCAATTTCCACGAACACCATGTGCGAATCTCACCCGCTTGTAGCTCAACTTAAAGTAAATCTAAGACCAGTGTGGGCTCCAACTATGAAGGCTTTGTTCGAACTCTCAACCCGATGCGATCCCGTTGTCTGGTCTGCCGTGTTTGGAGATTTGCGTCGGTTATCTGAGGGTCGAAACTTCGAATTATCTCCAGGATGGGCGAAAGACACCCCTTCCGACGATGGGGATGATATCCATGAGGAAGAGCGTACTTGGCAAGACCCTTCGGCCCACAACATGCGCGTCGCAGTTTCCAGCTGGACCAGTGACCGAGTTCCTAAGCGGAAGATCGTCAAGGTAACGGAGTCTCTCGGGTTGCACTTGACCAATTGGCTGACGTTCCGCATAGATGCAGATTTCCAGTGATAGGTTTGACCCTATGTCTTACCACACCCAACTCATTGGGACATTGGGCGAATGTTCTTCGCTTGCGGAGAAGCACAATCGTGATCTCATCCCGCTGTTCCTCTCAACTATCCCCGACCACGACTCCCCCGCGAAGAATGACCGACGAAAGTTGGTATTATGGCTGACCCTGTTCTCCAAATTTTCCAACCCGAAGGCCCTGTATGCGACGGCGGATCTCCGGTCACTTTACACCACACTATTGTCACACCCCGATCGATCCCTCCAACGACTTGCCTTAGAGTGCACGTTAACCTATCGTTCTCCGCATCTTATTTCTCATCGAGATACTCTCGTGGTACTGTTGGACGACACACAGTGGAGAGACGAATTGACGAAACTCAATTTGGACGAGATCGATGAGAGGGACCGACCGGAATTTGTTGAAACCTTCATCCGGCTCCTGTACGGGTTTATGCTGGAGAAGCGGGGGAACTCGAAGACTGGGGAGCGACGGGGAGCAGTGGTTTCCGCGTTTGCAGGGTGTCGCGATGACGAACTAGGACTCTTGGTCAAACTGATGCTCGGGCCCCTTCGTAGAGATGATCTTATGGACGCAGAGAGGCAGTTCGCTCACAGGCCAGTGCCAGGGTTTTTCTCAGACGCGAAGCAGACCGGATACCTAAACCTGCTCGAAGGTGTCTTGAGGAAGCTGGGTTCCCGCCTCCTTCCCTTCTGGCCTGTTCTACTCGGCAGTACTCTGGACATACTCGCCCACGCGCAGAAGAGAATCGAAGAAGAGAAGAATGATACTGAAGCTCCAGAGCCTGAGGAGGAATCGGGGGAGGAAAATACCAAAGTACCTGCGAATACCGCGAGGACCCTCAAGACTATACGGCAACTTTCGCTGAAGCGATTCGCGCAGTTCTGCAGATCCCCCGTACAGTTCGACTTCTCCCCCTTCATCAATGCCGTATTTCGAACAGTCATTTCCCCTCGTCTGCCTCTCTTTGCTCAGGAGAATTCCCAAGCTCCCTCCGCTCTGCTCGAACTCTTCTATGTTTGGGCTACGAAACCTGACCAAGCGATCTTCTTGACCTCCGTCGACCCAAGAACCCTCCCGAACATTTACGAATGCATGATATCTCCGAACGTCAAGCCTACGGTTATATCCAGAGTTCTCGATATCATCGAGGCGTTGCTGTCCATCTCTTCTTCGGATGAAGAGGTGTCGAGTCTCGTGTTGAGGCCTTACATTCCGGAGATCCTCCAAAGCTTGGCCATAGCTATCGAGAGAAGCAAGGACGTCGCTGCAGCGTCTAACGTTCTCGGACATCGACAAATCTCTATCCTCTCAGAGTTGGCACCTCATCTGTCGGATGCAAATCAGGCTTCGATATTACTTACCCTGTTCTCTCCTTTGCTGAAGAAGTCCCCGAAGGTGGTCCCCGAGACGGTCAAGACGAACATGATAAACATCATCTCCAACCTCTTCCCCCTCATTCCTGACCTCCAAGACCCCGCAAGCCCATCATTCCACAAGGTCTTTATGCTCCTCTCACAGCTCATGCAAAGTCTTCGCACTCGACCCGCACGTTTGGCTCTCATCTCCACTTACCGAAAGCTGGTGGAGGTTGATGTCTCACTATCGCCTCTCTCGAGCCTAATAGACGATCTGAATGCGTACTCTACGAGGAGGGTAGACGAACTTGATTTCGACTGCAGAATTGCCGCCTTCACGCGGCTTGGCGGGGAATTGAGTCGAACTTTCACCCTCACGCAGTGGACCCCCATCCTCTACAATATGCTCCACTTCATCCAAGACGCAGAAGAGCTCGCGTTGCGCACGAACTCCGCTACGGTTCTTCGAATATTCATCGATATCCAGTCAAAAACCTCGGATGGTGAATGGGAGGGTTTCCTGATGAAAAACGTGTATCCGGGTCTGAAGAATGGTCTAAGGTCGAGGCACGAGTTGGTTCGCGCGGAGATTTTGGCTGTAATTGCTCATGCCGTCACCGTTTGTCGAGATATCCCGGCCTTCCAGGAGATGCGGATTCTTCTAGGAGACGGAGACGAGGAGGTCAATTTCTTCAACAACATCCACCACATCCAAATCCACCGTAGGATTCGGGCACTCCGCAGGTTCGGGGAATGGTGTAGCGAGGGTCAACTCAGGAGCAGCACTCTGGCGGACGTCTTCTTGCCGCTCATCGGAAATTACGTCGGCGCAACCGACACTATCGATCATCACTTGGTCACCGAGGCCATTAATGCCACCGGTTCTGTCGCCCACTGCCTCGCTTGGGGTGCATACAACAACCTCATTCATCAGTATCTTCGCTTGGTGAAACAGAAGGATGCTTCGGAACGCGTCTATGTTCGAACGACCGTCGCGATTTTGAATAATTTCCACTTCAATATGGACGAAGCCGTGGTTGTGGAGGGTGATGCTGACGAGAACGCTGATGTGGAAGAGCGGGACGTGAAGAAAGCGCAGGAGATGACGCGAATTGCCGATTCGGTACACTCTCGGCTACTTCCCGCCTTACTGAATCACCTGGAACGTAGGGACGAGAACGAGGACACGATTCGGATCCCGATCGCCGTCGGAATCATCAATGTCGCCAAGCATCTCCCCGACCCCGCCCGCACGACGCAGTCCACCAGGCTCTTAACCATCCTCTCCCAGGCATTCCGGAGCAAATCTCAAGAAACTCGGGATCTCACTCGCGATACGCTCTGTCGCATCGCGGTCACACTCGGCCCAGAATTTCTCCCAGGCATCATCCGGGAGCTTCGCGGTGCGCTCCTACGAGGATCCCACCTTCACGTGCTTGCGGTCGTAACGCACGCACTACTCGTACATCTAACATCACCGGAGAACTCTAGGCGATTTACGAACTTCGACGAGTGCGTGGAAGATATCGCCTACGTATCAGCTGAGGTTATCTTCGGTGAATCGGGGAGGGATGTCCAATCCGAAGGGTTCAAGACCGGGCTACGTGAAGTTCGTTCGTCATCATCCAAAGGCCTCGACTCGTTCTTCATCCTCGCGAAGCACATCACACCTCAGAAGCTTAGCGCGCTCCTCCACCCTATTCGTGCGATCATGCAAGAGACGGAAACCTTGAAGATCCTACAGCTGGTCGATGACGTGCTGAAGAAGATCGCAAGTGGCATCAATTCGAACGAGCGCATATCGCCTTCGGATCTCCTATCCCTCTGTCAGACTTTGATTACCCAGAACGCCAAATTCTTGCAAGCCGTTCCGGCCGTCAAGAAGAATAGATCCAGGAGGGGCGAAGATTCGGCTATCGTGCAGTTGAAGCGTACTTCGCACGTCGGTTCAAATCATTACGCGAACAACTCTTTCCGGTTTGTCGCCCCTTCTACCGAAATGAACCGCCGGCTGACAAGCTTTCAGGTTTGTCGCATTCGGACTGGACTTGTTCCATACGGCCCATAAGCGGAATCGCTTTAACTTCCAGGACCCCGAAATTATTCGACGCCTGGAACCTATAGTCACCGTCATTGGAAACACGCTGTACTCCCAAAGCGCGCCGGTCCTGATACTTGGGATGAAGTCTGCGGCTGCTATTCTTCAGTGTCCTCTCAAATCTGCGGAGAAGGCATCTTCTGTTGTTGTCAACCAAATCATCGAGGTCATCCGAACCACAGGGAGCACAGAATCCGACGTCGTTCAAACGGGTCTCCGATCCCTCTCGGTTATTTTGCGCCACCACGACAATGTACAAGTCAAAGAAAAGGATCTTCTGTTCCTCCTCGAATTCATCTCCCCGGACTTGGAAGAACCCACACGTCAAGGCACCGTTTTCACCGTCCTGCGTGCGATCATCGCTAGGAGGTTTGTTGTCCCGGAGATGTATGATCTCATGGACAACGTCTCGGAGGTTATGATCACCAGCCAATCTCTTCAAGTCCAAGAACATTGTCGAGGTGTCCTCCTGCAGTTCCTTCTGGAGTACCCGCAGGGGAAGAACCGGCTAAAGAACCAGATGACCTCCTTGGCGAAGAATCTTTCCTACGTCTACGAAAGCGGGCGGACGTCAGTCCTGGAATTCCTGAACGCTCTCGTGAACAAGTTCGAAGTAGGGTTGGTTTACGAGTACAGCGACCTACTCTTTGTGGCGTTGGTGATGGTCATCGCCAACGACGACTCGACGAAATGCAGAGAGATGGCGGCGGAACTCATCAAGAGCTTGTACCTTCGTTTGGACGAGTCTCGCAGGAGGACACTCATGTCGCACCTTCATACCTGGATCTCGCAAGCCACACAGCAACCCCTGATTCGCGTTTCGTGTCAAGTGTACGGTTTCATTCTTGTCATCGAAGATGCCGCATCATTCTCCGATGCGTTGTTGGAGGACGTTAACTCTGTTTTGGAGCGAAGCCGTGACGGGTTTGAAGAGATGGAAGAGGAAGACGGGGAGGATGAAACGTCAGGAAAGGACGCATGGCAAGTCCCCTATCAGGCACTAGTCGTCCTTGCCAAACTTCTTGTGAAGAATCCAGAACTCGCCATGGATCAATCTCGCATCAGTTGGTCACACGTCGTTCCGCTCTTGTTATATCCACATGCCTGGGTTCGCACTGCGTCCTGTCGTCTGCTGGGAACCATGCTGGCGACTGTTCCGCCAGACACGCCCCGGAGGGATGTCTCGCCACCAGGTTCCAGATCGCCCGGATTGTTTACCAGGGAGTGGATGGAAACAGTGACTCGGAAGTTGTGTGCGCAGTTGAAGAGCGAGCACCTTGGAGAGGATCTCAGTCTTCACATCGTCAAGAACCTGTTCTACTTCGGCCGGTGCTTCTCTCACATCCCCTTTCCAACCGGCGAGGGCGGCGATGACAGTGGCGATAGTGCGGATGAAGCACAACAGGGATCAGCGGAGAACAATGGGCGGCATCCACTACGATGGCTATTTTCGAGACTGTCGTTCCAGGCCCGCTCCGCATATATCACACGACGCAACAAGGCCTTTCTTTTTGTTCGTGCCACTGTGCCTCTCGTTATGTCATGACATGAGCTCACCTTCCGCTCTAGTACGATTGGTCGCGCCAGCCCTCGGCAATTTTAAAATGGTTTGCGGCGATGACAACGCATTTGAGCGCCGAAGTCGTTGAGACGTTCCTTGTTCATATTCTCACACCCATATATCGGATCACGGAAGATGACAGCATTCGGGATTCCCGGATGGGTGCGTTTATTGCCACCCTCGGATATCTACTCCCAACTAACACACCGGGTACAGATGAGTTGAAGCTTACAGCGATCGAGCTGCAGGATATGGTTCGTTCCAAAGTGGGAGGTACCAAGTTTGCGGAAGTGTATAACAACATACGACAAAGCGTGCTCGGTCTACAGAGGGAGAGGAAGACCGCTAGAACATTGCGACACACTACGAACCCGGAGGTCGCGGCGAAAAGAAAGATCCAGAGGAATGTGTCGAAGAAGGAGAGCCGAAAGAGGAAGAGTGCTGTGTTTTCGTGAGTGATGTTTCTGTTGGTTACTTAGATGATATCGAGTATGCTGATGAATATCTTCGATGAAGGGAGCGAAAGGGGCGGGCAAAACGGATGAAAGAAACATAAAATGAAAGGCCTTGTGCACACTCTGTAGCGGTAGAAGTTGTAGCCCACGCAACGACTGTATCATATCATTTGATGCTCACCAAGCTCGGTTGTGAGGCGAGATTTCCCCCATGGATCGTAGATCACGTGCAGTGGTTGGAAACCGGTCGGTAATTCCATCAAATTCTTGCAAGTCCCCACGACGAAGTTAAAGGAAAGTTGAACTTTCGCGTTCACCTCTCGTGCGCTCTTCCTCCTCGGACCCCACCCCCCACCACAGAAACTGTCTGCCACATCCGACTAACGACATTCCCAGATTTTGCCGCCAACTAGTCCCTGTTGAGGTTTGTGGCGTAGTAGAACAAAGGGAGTGTGCTTACGTTCATCGCTCAGAAACAATAACCAACGGGCTCACGCTCTTTCCTCAAAAACAGGTTAGTTGTAACGCCCTCTCCACAGTTTTCTCCTTCTCATCTTCCCTCTTTCACCGCTGCCGGCTGGTACGAACACACCTCCAGTCTTTACAACACCCTGGTCTTGGTGGCACAATCTATTTCTCCCTTTATCACCACCTGCATCACTAGACGCAAAACCGACTACCACAAATCCTATCATGTCCGCTGCCGTTATTGCCCTTGCTACGACCCTCGCGATCGTGGTGGTCCTCGCATCCGTTCTCATTGCTTTGATGTATGTCCGGCTGCGACAGAAAAACTCGTACAACGGCGCTGTCGAGGCATCGCCGCTCACTCCTGGATTCGGAATCTTCAACTTCATTCCTCCATGGCATCCTGCTGCGCAAATCACTCCGTTTGGATCGTCGCCGCAGGCTCCGGTTTTCAGTGAGTTTTCCCCCGCCGATCTCTCGGGACGTGCATGTGTTGATGTGACCCACTTGTAGAATCTGAACCTGGAACGAGCATGCGCATTGCGCACCGCAATTCTCGCGGAGGCTGGGAGTTCTTTGACTCTGGACTCCCCGAACACGACAAATTGCCACGTCCTCAATCTGTACGATCGTCAATCTTTACTCGTTTGACTCGTTCGTCTCCTTCAAGCCCAGGGTCCATCTCTTCCTCCCAGTGGACCATAGGACCTGCCATTCCACCCTCAAGGGAATTCCTGACGACCGATTTCACGTCCACTGCTCCTCCTCCTCCGGCGTATTGCAAAGATGAGAAACATTAAGTATCCATGTTTGTTTCATCCGTATAGGGGCACTCCTTGTACACTTTTGTTCTGGTTTTGCTTTCGTGTTGTCTAGCTTCGCCTCTGTTTATTTCCACTTGATTTGGTTATGTGTTATAACACCCTCGAGTTGAGTGAACCTGATACGAAATTTCCTTTTCTTCTCGTGCTCTGTTTTTTCTCACGGTCATTTGTCGTGGCGTTCATTGTGCCCTACACCTAGTTTTTGTTACATATCCGCATTATACCGAAATATGTCCTCACTTTTGACGGTGAGGCGGTAGATAATATCCGCCGTTGTTCCATGTTAATTGGACGCTAGCACGTTTGACTATACATGGTGATAGAGCGGCAAGGATATATACTCCCATTCGTAGGGTTATTGCCACTGTACCGCTGTAGGGATATATTTTCATAGGGGGAATGAAGAGTTGGTTCGCTGAATCAGTTCAACGAGAGGAAACCATTGGAGTCTTGGTGGTAGCAACATCAGGAAAAATATTGATTATTTCTGAATCAACCTCACTACACTCTTATGTCCTGGTGAATCTGTGTGGATACTTAGCCCCCAGTGATAACTTGATGACTACACCCCATCTTTGTCCTTGGGCAGATCCATTCTAAAATCCCTTCTTTTAACTAACTCTAACATTTTGGGTGTGTTTCTCCCATGCTCAGAGTTCAGCTTGTTCCCTCAACATCCACATCATTCCTACGTATTACCTGGTGTGTTATGTATGGCCATGGGCAGGGTCAGGGCAGGAGTTATTGGAATACATCATCATTGGTATATTTAAAAGGGATAATTCTAGTCATAACATATCTACACTACAGATCTCTACTGGACCATCTTCTCAAGGTTCAGAATTAGCACCTCTCCAGAAGGGTAACCAGCAACCAGGTATGGGCTGTCCCACTTTATTGCAGTTGGCTTGGCATGTCTCCCAGAGAATTGGAAAACCTTTTTCCTTGTAATTGTATCCTCAATCCCAGATGGACCAGTGCCCCACTGTTCAGTGCTACCAATGAGGTCTAAATGAGGTCTGCCTGGGGGAGTGTCAGGTAGTGGAACAGGGGTTAACCCTGGGATTCCAAAATCCCACCCCTGTGTTTCTGCATTTTCATTACAAACCCAAACTCTTGAATCATCTACAATGAATGAACAATGGTACAATTTCTTCTTGAACACCACTTCACCCACAACCTCTCCTGTCCAGGTAGACCAGGCTTTAATAAACTCATTGCTCATGACATAAATTCTGGACCCATCCCTTGATAGCCCTAAGTCCTGAATTCCACCCTTAGGTGGCACAACCACTATTGGGAGGAGTCCTCTTTCCTTACTATCCCAGACCCTGACTCCCTTGTGTATGCACCAAACAAAGATGAGCCTATCACCAACCAGCTGCGTGGCCCTCAATATATGGTTTTGGGCTGGGGTACAAAAAGTCATTTTGCAGAGGCCAGTTAATATGTCCCAAACCTGCACTTCTCCAGCTGAATTACTTGAGAGAGCAATGCCATCATTTACTTGTAGGCTAACAGATGCAATTGGAGCTGAGGCAAATGGTGTAGATCCCAAATTGGTTACAGCTACTAAGTCTGGAAATAAGGCACCAACCTGCCAGAACTTAATTGTTTGGTCATTGGATATTGAGACTAGGGAGGAAGAAAATGCAAGTGAAGTGATGCCACCACTGTGTCCAACAAAGGTCTCAACAAGGTGAGGGTCTGAGCTAGTGATGTCCCAGACATAGGTAGTACAACCAGTACATCCAGCTATGAATCTGCTATCAGGGGAGAAACAGCAGCACTGAAGATCACCACTGGAAACCTGGATTTTTGCAACCACTACTCCAGACTGAGTACTCCAAATTGTAGCAACATCTCCCCCCCATGAAACAAAATAAGTTCCATCTGAGGAGAAAGCAGCATGGTGACCATTGATAGTCCACAACTGTACAGTATTATCATACGATGCAGATATTAGGAGTTGGGGGTTGGTGGGGGAGAAGCTGACAGAACCAACACCACTATCAAATGAATCTATGATGCAATGGCACTCTCCTGTCCAAACATTCCATAATCTGAGAGTCTCATCTTTAGATCCTGAGGCAAGCATGGTACAGTCTGGTGAAATGGAAACAGAAAGAACAAAATCAGTGTGGCCATAGAAGGTCCTGATCACCCCACCAGTCTGTAGATCCCAGAACTTGATGGTTCTGTCATCACTTCCAGATACCAAGGATCTCCCATCCAATGAGAAGGTAAGAGAGTTTACACCAAAAGTATGCCCAGAAAGGACAGATGCAGAAATTCCAGTGATGGCATTGAGGATGATAATGTCATGAGAGTTAAAGCCAACTGCAATGAAATCCTTCCAATATGCAAGGACTTGTGGGAAGTTATTGAATGAGACTGTGCGGAAACATATCCCCCACTTGGTTTGGAGCCCCTTGACCACCTTAACCTCTTGTGAGAGCTCTGAGCTATAAAACTCCCTAAGCCAGGACTTAGAAGGGGAAAATGGGAGTGCATAATGGTAGATCTCAGAAGGGGAGTCACAGATCACATCAAAGTGTCCTAAGATGAATCGCCAACTATCATCTGCCCATCTACAAATCAACCCTGCCTTGATAGGAAATAAGCACAGACTTTGGTCAAAGACTGATTGATAACTCACTGAAGTATACCACTGCTCAATATCATTGATTGCATGAATACCAAAATCAAGATTCCCCAAGATGATGAGTGTCAGGGCCACTCTCACCCTAGACTCCCAATGCCTGATCCAAGTCTCTGCCTCTAATCGGCGATCTGAGGGGACGCTATGGGGGTCTCGTCTTGAGATACACCCACTCCTACACTAAGTCAAGAGG